>CEPZ01047493.1_pt1 | contig 16750 bp, 7 predicted proteins | sample 530461 | NCBI WGS metagenome assembly CEPZ01 (sample SAMEA2620106, study PRJEB7988) | marine metagenome | isolation source: saline water (ENVO:00002010), including | reverse complement strand
GCTCTGATAGTGTCGTTCATAAAAGAAAAAGCATATTTATTTAATAAGAAATCATCATCAATCCTGAAATAAAACTTAGATTTACACATCTTTAATGCTTTATTGTTTGCGTCAACGAAGCTCATATCGCTTATTACTGTTACGGGAATTTTTAGATCCTGCTTATCTATTGAACTCATACAATATTTCAATGAGCTTCTATTGTTGGTAATAACAAAAGCCTCTAAAAAGTTGTCATTATTCATTAGAAAGAACCTCTTCAAAAAATTTCTTATACTTCTGTGCAATGTTAGATATATCTATATGGCTATTGTCTATCTCTACTTTTCTATTTAATAAATAGAACATGGCATCGACAACTTTTTCTCGATTTATCTTAGGTGGATTGTACAAATCCAACGGATCAAAATTCCAATCAACATCATCTATGGATACCCCATTTTTCTTAACTACATATTTTGTACCTCCAGAGTTTGAATATATAACCGGTTTATTATTGCATATATATTCAACAACTGAATTTGGACACCAATCTATCCAAGCTAAATGGATACCAAATAATGACCTCGATAAAACTCTATCTAACTTCTTTCCAGATAACCACCCCAGATATCTTATATTCTTGTTTTTTATTTTTTTCTTTACATCACCAGTTATTATTAGGTCTAACGGAAATCCACGATCTCTTGCCATCAAAAAACAGCTTATTATATCGTCAAGTCTCTTGTGTGGTCTCCATTTGCAATTTGCGACAATATGAAATGACTCATCTCTTGTTTTATCTTTTAAGAAAGCACCGTTCAAAATGCACGCATGAAGAATATTTCTGTCTATCTTTAAAAACTTAAAATATGCTTCAGCACAAAATTGATTTTGAAACACAACTGCATCACTATGTTCTATAGCTTTCATTGCCTTTTTGTTTTGCTTTTTATATGACTTTTTAATATTAAACTCTAAGCCATCAAGTCTGCAAATTGTCTTAGATTTACCAATAAATTCCCTATATCCTCTGCCAAGATGCAACACTATATCTGGGTTTGACTTTTTAAATACTAAACCATAATCTAGCAAGGCGTCTTTAAGTTGCCTTAAAAACTTATGCTTACCACTTTTTATATTGCTTAAATCTTCTGGTATAAAAAACTTCATATTCTTATTTTTCTATGCTTAAAATAAGGTCTAAATTGAGGGTAAAATGCGTATTTAAAATTGCAATTAAATGTCTTGTTTAAATATTTAGCCAACTTCCTAGATGTTTTCTTAAGTCCCCAATGTTTATAGTAATAATTTATAATATCATCTTCATCGTAATTGACCAACATAGACTTCTCTATTGCAGAAAAAAGACACTCCTTAAAGTAATTATATTTATCATAAAGATCTTTTGGAGTTTCCGAACCGTCATATAATATGCCATTTTCTTCATTTATATATTTTTGTCCACCAAGAATATTTTTATTCAACAGGACTGGCAGACCTCTAATTATTGCTTCAGTAATAATTTTGGGACTTGCATCATTTGTGTTTCCGCACAAAAGAACCCTAGATGATTGCATTAGTTGATTCAGTTTCTTTTGATTCATAACGTAATGTTTGCCTGGAGACCTAAATAATTTTATGGAAGGGTTTCTAGTTACTATGTCATTAATTTCTTTTATAAAAGACCCATGATGCCCGTTCTTTGAGGCTTTTCTTCTTTTCTGTTTACTTCCATAGTCCAAAATTGCCACACTTAGATTGAATTCTCTAATAATATCCTCAATAAGACCAAGGGTGGATAATCCCTTGCACTTCACTCCCTTATTGCTAAATTCTGTTATTATTAATATGTCATATTTTTTCTTCACACCCAACCTTGCAGCCTTCACCCAACATTTATCAACCATGTCTGATTCGCATAGACGAATATGTCTTACTTTTTTTCTAAATTTCTTAGGGTTAGAATTGAAGGCAGAACAAACAAGTTTTATACCATCACTATATGGAAAATTATTGTTGAACTTTCCATGTAATGTATAATATGATGATATCGCAATGGAATTTATTGGCAGAAAATTACATTGACTCTGAATTGATAATGTGCGCCTTAGAACCCCTATATGAGTCGTCAATGGAAAATTAGACTTTTTTCCTCTAGTAAAAATATATGGCAGATACCTCCTTCCAAAAGCTGATTTTAAGAATTTAGTATTTTTTATAATAGCACCGCTTCTTGACCTCATCAAACAACTTCCCTCATCAAACTCACATACCTATCTGCACAAGACTTAATAGACAACCTGGTTACGTCAATATTTTTACTTTTCATGCTTATTATTTTATTTATACCAGACGACACCAATGACCTTGACACATCGTCAGATATTGACTGAATAAAATTCCACGCCCACTTGTCAGCACTAAGTTCAACCCCATGTTGACCAACCAACTCTCTTGTCCCACCAAGATTCGTGTGCAACACCAGCATATTGCAAGACAAAGCTTCAACAACAACATTTGGACAGCTATCTATATGACATAGGTGAATTAAATAGTTACAGGATTTAAATACAGAGATAACGTCTCTTTTAGAGAAATCTCCTAAATATTTTATACGCTTATCTTTTATTTTTTTTGGAAAATCCTTACCAATAACGTACAATACACTATCCTTTATGTCTGCGTCTAAAAAGCCCTTAACAATAGACATAGGTCTTTTGTTCTTCCTCCAACTTGCAGCACAAACAAAAGACATTGGGATTTTCTTATATTTTGGTTTAATAGATTCTATATGGTCTAAGTCTATGCCGTTGTAAATTACGCTAGAATTCAGCATCTTATCATTTGATATCTTAAGGAGCTTGTGTATCATTTTTTTTGAAAAATTAGACTGAAAAATGATCCTATCAGCTTTTTTAATTGACTTTTTAATTGCCTTATTACCCCCTAGTCTCCCCTTCTCATAATAACACCCATCTAACCTCAGAACTACAGGTTTGTTATGTTTTTTTGCAGACCTAATAAAAGCGAGCTCCACATCAAATTCTCCATTATGAACTACTTTAACTTCGTCCGAAATATTGAATTGATCTATAATCCTATCTTTAAAAGCTCTTGGTCCACCAGAAAGTCCACTCTTTTCAATGAAAACCCTCATAGCACCCTCTTCTTCTTGCAGCAGTTTCTTGCATATTTCATTTTCTTTTGATATGCAGGGCTCTTTTTGTATCTTTCGCCTTTCCTATTTTTTATTCTGCAAAAAGCATTAACGGCTTTCTTATTAAAGCCACATCTTGAATATGCTATACCGAGCCAATACATACTAGAGTCAACATTTTTCCAATACTTTCCCTTAATTGCTAACTGGTGCGCATCTTCATAAAGATCCTCATAAGTCTTAATATTTTTTTTGTCTTTATTAAACAAATACAAATCAACATATCTATGAGCCAATCCTTCACAGGAAATTACCTTTGCAAATATAGATCCCCTATCCATTATCATATTATGAAGTAGAGTTATACGATCAAACATAGACCCCCATAAAGACGGATCTGCATTCTTACCGTTTTTATCTACGCCTAAAACTTCTCTATATATAATTGCATAGGCATCTAATCTGTGACCTTTTGGCTTTTTCATCCATTGCAAATACTCGTCAATAAAAGATTTCAACGAAATGTTCTCATCTTTTATTTTACTTACGAAGTAAGGCTTAACTTCTAACCAGTCCTTTGTTGTGTAAACACTCACTTCATATTCTCCTTTAACTCTAATGCTTTAGAATACACCTCTATATCTAAGTTATTTAAATCAATAAAATACTTAATCTCAGAATCAGATGGTCTATATTCATATTTTGTTTTATTCGTATGTTCTATTTTTTTGCTTATTGACAATAAACTAGAACTTACTATGTCTTTAGGGATATTTTCAAACAAATAGAATTCAGTCATCAACGCTGGGTCGTCAATGAATTTCGTAATTACATTTTTATTATTATCTTCTTTAATGTATCCAGAGAAAGTATCTCCACTTGGGTGATGTTGTAAATAAAAATTATATGCCGAAACGATTCTATCCAGTGGATTCCTGATTATTGTAATAAAATTACACCTATCTTTTATTGGCTTAAAATCTTCATATGTCCAGTGATTAGCCACTGCAGATCCATTTGGAATGTCTTTTATGTCAGATTTTTTAATCTTCTTTTTTTTCTTTAACGCACTGTGGTCGTTTCCATAAAACTTACCAGGAAATTGATCCTGAATTAATTTCTGCAAACTTATACCTCCAGTCTTTTTTACATGTAAAAAGACTAACACGCTCTCATCTAACGGAAGTAACTTCTTCAAAGTGAATTCCTAAACACGGGTAACTTGTTTCTTTTGTGTTTCCACTTCTCCATGAACAGCCTATGCGATTTATTGAACTGCAACTTCTTATCTCCCTTCAGTCCAATTGTTTGATGAGCTAAGTGTAGTATTCTGTTTTTAGAATTCCAACCTAATTTAAATCCTGCGTCACTTGCTCTCATTGCATAATCTGGATCTTCAAAATAATAAGGATTGAATTGATCGTCAAAATACCCAATGGTATCTACAACCTCTCTAGATATCATCATTCCCCCACAACCAACGTAATTAAAAAAATCATTATGAGCTACACATTTCTTGTATGGATAAAATGTTCCAGGTCTCAATTGCCACCCTTCAACTCCGACGATGTCATATTCTCCTGAATTCTTAAAATTCATATACTGCTCTTGCCACCCCTTTTGAACGATTTGATCATTATCTAATATTAGAAGACTATCGTAATTTAAGTTCTCATGAAAATATCTGAATAGTGCGTTTCTTCCACCTATTACCCCGAGATTAGAAGAACCCAAAAATAACTTATACCCACTTTTGTCTTCTAAATAACCGCGCATTACATCGACAGAATTGTCCGTAGACTTGTTGTCAAGAATTAATAAATAAAAATTCTCCGTATTGTCATAAATAGACTCTAAAAACCTCAGTATTAACTGAGGATTATTGTGATGCAAAACCCCTATACAAATATCTTTATCCATTAAAAATCAATCCTTACAATATATGTATTTCGACAGTTTCGACAGACTCACCCTGAGATATTCCATCAAAGGGGGTAATTCTCGCTTTCCAATCCTGTCCAGAAACGGTATTAGATGCGTATAATATCTTTGGATCACTTCCGGCAGGGAGCTCATATTCAACAAAGCTGCTATCCCCACTCGAAACTAGCCATTGAACTACTGTCCTATCTGATTGTATTAACTGTCCAAAATTGAATTCTAAATCCGTATCATGATAATCATACGTTATGGATAAATTGTCATTTAGATTTGCCGTCCCATTACCTTCAGATTCTCTCCGTCCATTAATCTCAACATTACTAATGCTGGGTATCTCATTTTCTATAGTAACTGTTTGGCTTTGAACAGTATCTCCTTGGGAAGACGAACCAACTGGGGTAATTTCACAATATATAATATTACCAATATCAAAAGAATGTACAGCTACCCCTGTAGCTGCACTAAACTCCCCTGGAGTTAAAAGAGTATTTAAAATACCAGAATCATTTGCCTCATTTAATAGCCCCTCTTTAAAAATATCATCATTCACAAACCATCTTATTATAGAGTTGTTCTGTTCAACAGGAGAGAAATAGTCAAAGTCAGCAAACAGGTGAGCTCCTGTTGTATATCTTTCTGTTGGAGAAAGATTTGAAATCCTTCTACCCTTAATTTCTAATCTAGTTAGGAATGGTGGTGTCTCAACAACAGTAATAACGTTGGAATATGCCACATCTCCATACTGAAATCCATCATGAGGTTTTACAGTAAAATATACTTGATCTCCAACCTTAAAAATACTTTCACCCCTTAACGCTGCGGTTTGTTCTGGAGTATCCCCTATTAACCCCTCAAGAGCCACAAATTGTAATACATCCGTCAACGAAAATGTTCCAACATTACTATAGAATATATCCTCTGGGTTGTCTAGGTCATTGAACTTAGTTAGATTCTTAAGCCATGGTTGTTCTACTCCATTTATATACCATTTTATTTCTGTTTTATCTTTATTTTCTGGATCTCCATTTAAGTCAGCATACCTATATGATGCATTTACTGGACTATAAATTGCTGGATATTCAGGTGACACCTTTAGGTCATAAGCAATAGGTGGTCTGTTGGTATATTGAGATGGAAGAAATATGTTTGTATTATATTGATATGCGACTCCATCAAGAGACACTTGAGATTCTGGCTTTTTATTAGTCACCTTAACTGCAACTCTAAAAGTAGGTGGCGGGTCAATGAATATATTAAACGAACGATTCCTCTGATATGATGAGAAAACGACAATCCCTCTTCTTGGGTACACCCTATATAAATCTTTATCAACCTGTCCGGTTTCAGAATCAACTATAGTAAAATCTGAATTAACATCCCATGGACCATAAAATGGTTCAAATACCAAATCATCAATACTAATAAGTGGTTCTGGGTTATCATCATCAGACATTGTGGATCTTATTGGAACAAAAACTTTCCCGTCTTCATTTACAGAGTCTTGAGATTTTGAATAGAAGTCACTCCAATCACTTGATTCTCCAGAGCCAACTCCAATCTCCAAAGAAGAGTTATCAGGAACGGAAGAAAGAGTTGTAGCAATTAACTGCTGTACAGAAGAAGAATCAACCTCTTTGTTCATAAATATAAATGATTCCTTATCTGCAGATATAGCCAAGTTAAAGCTACTCAAAGATGGAGAGTCCACTGAACCATCATCTGATGGCTTCAATAGATGTATAAACTGCACATTCCATTTAATATACCTGCATGTTAGGTCATCAAAATCTGCCGTTTCATTATGATTAAATTCCCGACTAAATTCCGTATAATTTATTCCATCAACACTTGTAGCAAAAGACCAATTTGCATCAGAATTCTCTGGAATAAAGAATGATACTGACATAGAATTTACCATAGATAACTGCTTAAGGTCAAATACATAGTAAAATTCGCCAAATCCAACAGAACCAGCCCCCCTTGCTACGGACAAATCCACAAAATCATCTAAAAATTCCTCTGACAATATTGTAAAACTCCTTCCTCTTGTCTTTCTAGATATGATATCAATCCCTTCGGTATCAGTTCGAGAAGCAAGAGCAGACAAAGTTATTGGATAAACATTCGAAAGATTACCTATCACAACCGGAGTATTCCCCTCTCCATCAATCCCACTAAGATATTCTAGTGCATCATTTATATTAATAGATGAAGTATTATCTGAATTGTCAGTAAGCATATATATTGTTTTCTTGTCATCTGCAGAAGATAGCAGTGTAGACAATTCCATTATTGAATCCAACATTGGAGACGACCCAAAAGGTACTGTATATTTTAACTTTTCTAAATGTTTAACCAAATCGTCATACGACGAAGTGTTATTAAACAATATATTTTTCACCTCAGGAAGCCATTCGAAGTCTGCGTAAAAAGCAATACGAGGGCTTGGTGTGTCTGGGATTCCACCGCCGCCCATAGAACCCCCGCCGATCAAATCATCATCTATATTTAATAAAGTAAAGTCTAATGGCTCTACTAAAACAGTATTGGGAATAACTTCAGAATTATTGTCATCAGGATCGTAATATGGACCATACTCATCAATAATGCCTTCGGAATAGACGTCTATAATATCATCATCTACATCATTTATATCAACAAGAGATGCAGAAGTCCCCAAACTATAACACCTTACTATATTAATGCTACCGCCAACAACAGGGCATATAAACGGACATACTACTTCCGTATCAATCGGAGGAGGTGGAGGATCTGGCATCTCAGCTAAACGAGACACTCTCAATCTATATTGTCCAAAATCTGCGTCAAGCTGAGGGTCACCCTCTTCTTCAAGAGCTCTAACTAATAAAAAATATTTAGAATTTGCATTTAATGAAATCTTGTGAGAATTAACGCCCCGCAAGAAGTCATCATCACTATATATTAGCTCGGACACCTTTTCATGATCATCATTATAGACAGATAAAATAGCCTTGAGCATACTAAATCCAACTCTATTAATGGTGAAATAATAATCACCCGCATCCCAAGTGTTAAAATAAAACAAGTCAGTATCATATTTGGGAGCAATTATAGCTATTTTTGAAGATGTATATGCAATCCCAACATTAGCCCTACCTACATTTCTTAATTGAAAATCAGAAATTAATTCTGCATTATCCCAATCGTTTTCGCTTGCAATAAGATCAATCTGATCATTTTCTGGGAAATAAACTACCCCATCTGACCCCTCTCCTCCATAAAGGTCATCCTCTCCCCTGTCAACTGTCGAACCATAATAAAAATCATCAACTATCTTTATTCTAACCTCAATCTCATATGGACTCCTTAATTCTCCCTGGATTACCTCCATAATCTCATCATAAGGGAAAGATCCAACATCAAATTGATGTCGTTCATCGATACCTAAAACTTCCTTAAGTTCATCAATTGGCTTTAGCGGATCCTCTGATCTTGGCATAAGCCGAGTAGATGACACTCCATTGTTTATTTTGAATTCATTTTCACTAAATATGACAGGATACAATAAAGTACTCCTATCTGCTTCTGATGAACCAATTCGACCGCCCAATCCCATGAGTTGCTGACCATACAGTAACTCTGCGGTAAAGATCAAATACCCCGTTACAACACATGTAAGTTGTTTCTTAATCAAATCACCTTCATCATCAAAAACTCTAATCCGAATGGTAGCACCAGATTCTCCATCTAATCTTAAAGAAGAAATGGGCAACCAATTTTCCTGATATTCTTCACACGCTTCATGCAACATGTTCTCTGGACATGGGGGTGGATCAGCATTTTCAAGAACATTATCTCCACTATACGCATTTGCCTCAATTTGAACGTATCCTGGAGCATGCCCAGTTCCTAACCCACCTATTACATATATTACATTGTTACTATCTGAAGTTAACCCATGGTATGACCTCCCAGATAGACTTTTTGGTAAAGTTTTATCTGTATCGAAAAGACCAGTAGTTTGATCGAAAGTTACTAACTCTATTTTTCTTGATGCAACTGTCCCAGGGCTATCGTCCGATTCCTCTATAAACCCTCCGAATAAATAATACTCTGATTCTATCGTTGTGGCTTTTCCTCTATATTTTGGAGTTGGAATATTTATGTATGAATTATCATCTGTGCGAATTATTGGGACGAACGCAGATTCAATGATTATTTCAGAATCTCCACTAGAGTATGGATCTTCACCATAGTCTGGGTCGCTACTATATTCATCAACCAAATATGAACTAAAAATGTCATACCTAAAAGAGTCTGTAAATGTAAACGTTTCATCTGCATTAATGTCTCCATTGTCATTAATTCTATACCCCTGACCACTAACAACATGAATTGAGTCAGTTCTTTCTTCATAAAAACTAAAAGCATTTATTCTATTGTAAAAAACCGAATCATCGTCAATAATTTTCGATGAGATAAACCATTTATTTAAACCTATGTCGTATACGTATATAAAATTGTTATACCTAATAGGTTCAAACCTGTCACTATCAACCAAATTAATTCCGCACATTAAGTGGATTTTTCCATCAATAATATGAGCATTCCCAAATGCACAACCATATCTCAATCCGAACCTTGCTGGGTCAAAATCAGGTCCAATCCAGCCGCCGAAATCACCCGACTCACACGTTTCTTCTTCGCAAGTAGATTCTTCTCCCATAAAAATTCCGCCTGCATCTTCGCACTCCCAATATGTTGATATAAAACAATCCTCTCCAGTCACACAACATGCGCCGGTTGGCTGATCTACGAACTCACTCTCCACCGGAGGTATATCTGCAAGTTGATCCCAAACTCCCGTTACTGTATCAAATCTATATAAAGAGTTCTGAACCTGCAATCTATCATTAGAGTCAAGCCCAACACCTCCAATAATATAAATATATCTTCCATCATTAACTGAATTATACCCGAATAATGGCTGTGGCATAGACATTTCTGATGTCCACGAGTCATCACCTTGAGCCCAGCTTTCAGACTGATTGGTTATCCCAAATGTCGTAACTCCTCCAAATGTATATATCCTTCCATTTACATATTCTGCCTCACTCATCCCCCTTCTTATATTCATTGATGGAATTTGAGTCCAAGCAGAATCTTCTTCTGCCTGAGTGCCGCCAAGCAATGTATTATATGACCAACAAGATCTTAAAAATGGAGTCTGATTGCTTGGTCTGGACATTGGAAGATCCTGCTGAATTTCATCATATACTACAGGAGGAAGTAGTACTGGTTCGTAATTGATTTTAGCCCCACAGACTTTTTGTCTATAGACAGTTCCCAGCTTATCATAATTTGATTCAACAAAAATAATACCATCACGTTTTTTTTCCGGACCAATTGGATATACTCTAACTTTAACATAAGACCAGTATAGTGGCTCACTGTATGGAGAGTTTGAACTAGAGAAGTTTTCAACATATACAAATTCACTTTCTACCTGTAATGGATTTGTACCGCAACTATAAACAGTGCACCTTTCTCCATCAGGGACTCTTTTATTAGAAAATGATATCTTAAAGATTAAATCATTATAAGATACTCCGTCTATAATAAAATCATTTGACAACTCACCATTGACCTCTATATGAGAAAACTCCAACTTAAGGGGTTCTTTAAATCGTATAAGTTTCGGCGGAATCCCTTTCCCCCAAGATCCCATTGCCATTACAGGAAATTCCCTTCCTTCATGTATTATTGAAGTAAATCCATCAATAGACATGTGATAGTAAATTGGAAGATCCCATGGTTCCATGGGTTTGCAATGAAAACAATGCGGACATGCGGCATAAAATGCTCTTTTTAATGGATCTGCCGTATCTTTAGAAATAAATCCATTGCTTCTAACATAAAATCTTTTTGTGTTTTCCTCTCCAGTCTGCATTGTCGCCCTGTTAAATTCAACATAATTCGATAAAAGAAATTCAAAACCAAACTCATCCTCTTCAAACGTAAAACTATCTCCATGGACAATGTCTATATGATATTGCCAAAATAACTCTTCCTCCCCCATCTTACGTGGATACTCACCCATTCTAATGTCTATTAGCTTATTTTCTGGCAATGTAGTTAAGAACCAGTTTTCGCACCCAGACAGATGGCTATTTCCGCTATGGCATTCTGCAAACTTAGATTGCACATCCGTATCTCCCAAAGATGGATCTCGGACAATATCGAATCCAGCAAAATCAATTCCATCTGACCAAATTTCTTGAACAAAATGTCGATCTAGTGTCTCTCCTGTAGGTTCTATTAAAAAATGAGTCACTGGTTCCAGTGGATCCTCAACGTCAGGTGGTCCAAATGGGATAATACATAATGGATGAACCGCCTGAGCCAAAACTCCATTATAATTGACTGTTGCTCTTAATATATACTCTTCTGGTATTTTTCTAATAATAGCTATCTGTCTATCGTCCCCGGTAATCGGATCCACCACCCATTCTATATCCTCTACTAATTTCCACTCAACATTATCAGCTGGACCAAAATAAATATTATCAGACACTCCATCTATTTGATAGTCATAAATGCCATCCGCATATCTATTTCCCTGAACTTCACTAGTCGTATAAAATGGTCTATTTCGAATCGTATTTCTTAACCTGAGTAACTCCCATTTAACAACAGTTAAATCCTCCATTGGAGTTTTGACTCCAGTGTCTGGATCGACAAAATATACAGATGCCTGTTGCTGAGCAATATCAACACCATCTGCAACTGGAGCCCTACCCTCTATCTCTATCTTAAGATTTGGTTCAAATAAAAGATATACGGTCGACATCGCAGTAAAGCCGTTTACACTAGCATAAATTATTGCCCTAACTGTTCTAGCATATTCCGGAACAGCAACATCCAAGTATGCCACAGACCCATCATCTCCACTTTGAACAAAATCATATACCGGTCTTAGTGGAGACACAACATCACTTGCGACATCATCAAAAGTCGGACTGTACACCATTCTCTTGGTGGCTGGATCGAAATACCAGTCTTCCTTTTTTTCGCACGTCATGGGTTGCTCCAATGCATTGCAAAACGGAGCTACATCGTCTCTAACTTCAATGTAGACCTGAGATCCATCTGCAAGCGGCTTACCCTCATATGAACATTCACAGGTAATCCTGTAGGGTTCATTTCTCTTAACATAAGATCCAAGAAAATCGCCAGTACACGGATCTCCAAATAAATCATAATTACAAATTTCTGGACCGGTACTACCTTTTAAATATTCAAAATTCCCATAATAATCATCAAATGGACTACAGTCATGTTCAACATATGTGTTGGCGACAATTGAAAACTCAAACGGGTTGACGAGATCTAATGCTATTTCCCTACTTTTGTATAGAAATCCAAATGGATTTCCAGAGACACTATCACCATAATATTTTTCTTTCGTGAAATATTCTAACCAAATATCAGTTCCAGCTGAAGCTATATATGAAAGCACTGATATGGGGACTTTTGATGGTTGAATAAAAACCCTGACCCACCCATCTTTTGTTATATGAGTTGTCTTTGAGATTAACTGATCCCAATCTATTGGTTCAATAATTTCGCCAGTATATGGATTATATAACTCTGACTTCATTGACACCACACCTGATGTTGGGTCTCCATATGAATCGAAACCTCGCTCGTTTTTGATCTCAACTTTAAATGATTCACTGAATGGTCTACCAAATAAATCTGTTATTCGCGCATAAAGTACAACTCTATCTGTTAAATATCCCTCAATCTCACCTCCACTCAAAGTTAATCCTCCAAATGTTTCTGCTCGAATTGGATTATACCACTTAAGTGAAATTGCATTTTCATCAACTGGTTGCTTTTGAACTCCAAGAACTGACTCTACCGGTATAATTGATTCATCTGTATTTTCTTTTGGAATTTCATTAATAAAAACGGGTTCTGATAGATTGCCAAATCTATCTCTAGTTACAACCATGTAATATGCTGTTTTATCATTAGTTAAATCACCAGTCTGCACGGCTGGTGTCCCGAGCGGTCCAGAATTAACCTCTGATGCTAATCTTCCAGCACGATGAACAAACTCTCCGGAATCTGCGTCTCCTATAAAAACACACCAACTATTATGGGGATTTCCATATGGATCAATTGATATTGTATCTTCTGGACTATAGTACACTAAAACGTGCGTTACGTTATCGTCCTGTGGCATAGTCCATCTTAAGTAAACCTTTTGATTTCCAGGTATTGATTCTATATAAGTAACGGCAGGCAATGTCGCATCAGGTCTGTCTTCTTGTTCTAATATGCTTGGAGAAAAAGAGACAAGACTAGAGTCTGAAGGTATGCTCCAATTCCCTATTTGATTTTGAGAAAAAGCCCTGTAATAAATCTCAAAACCCCTCTGTGAGCCAAGAGATGTCTGAGAGTCACTTAATGGAGAGGCAAAATCCTCTATTATAGTTATTTCATTTAATGAGTCTGTAACAATTTCATCAAAAACTATATCCCCATCGTTTTCATGAGTTGGACCTATATCTGACCCATATACTGCACGGCTGTTTCCGCTAGCTCCAAATCCATAATTATCCGGACCAGCTAATGTATCACTAAGATACTTGAGACTTCCTATCTGACTGTTTCTTACTATTTTAACCCTAACGTCTCTGTCGTCATCATCTCTGTATGGATAAGTGAATTGAAGCGTAAAGATTCTATCGCCATTATCTTTAGTTAAATATAAATAATTATTGTAAATATATTCTACATCTCTTTTAATAGAATGAAAAGAAAACTCAGTAACCTTTCCAAAAAATCCATTATATTTCTCAGTTCTATCTCTACCTATATATAAGGTTGACGCGATAATGTTCCTAACAAACGAGTCTGGTAAGTCATATTCGCTATCGTGCTCTCCATTAATATAGAAATTAAGCTTCGAGCCATCAAGTGAAACAGAAAACTGATTCCACATATTTGGAGATAAAACTCCAGATGTTTTTACAAAATCTTCGCCATTAAAACTAAATGCAACCTCTCCAGAACTTAAATGAATTATTTGCAAATAAGTGTTTGACTGATAATATGGAGCAGAGTATGGGTCGTCAATAATTAATGTTGGCTCATTCTGTAAAGACAAGATGCACCTGTCTCCATAAAAATCATTATCCTCATCTGCGAATGGATATACCCACCCCATCACCGTAAATGACTCATCATTTATGATAACCTTTTCTTTACTCTCAAGATATTGACTCTGACCATTTAATCTAACGCCAGAACCTTTTCCATCCGGATCATCTGGACTGGCTTGTGGAGTTTCTCCTTGATCAAGCCAAAGTGGCAAGGAATTAATTCCGCTATCGTCTGTATATAATAAATTTATACCTGAAAAACCAAAATCATAAACAATGTCTCCGCTAGACTCATCCATATGATATAAGTATTCTGTATAAGAGTCTCTTCTGACTCCAGTGCCTATCCTCTGCATTCCAGTTAAATCCCCAATACCATATGGCACAATTCTTTTTCTAGATTGAACCTCTATTGTCTCTGCTCTACTGAAGTGTTGGTTCAAATCTCTACCGTAAACAGAATAATAATATGTCTTACTTGGATCTAATCCATCATCAAATAACCTATCAAAAAAACCAGATGCGACTATCTCTCCATCTAAAGGGTTAGAGGGAATAGATCCTTCTTTTCTTACTACATGAACTCCAGCAAATCCGTTCACTGGATCATAAAAGAATGAAAATTCTGCCTCGTTAATATTGGATGTATCTTCAACTTCATCTTCCAATATTCCAAAAAACTGAGTAATTATAGGAGTCGCCTGATATGTTAATAGGTTATAGCTTATGTTGCCAGGATATCCAGAGTTAAATCTGTAAGCTATATCTCTTATTAGATCAAATCTAAAACCCTTGCTATCATTCCACGTCATTGATCCACTTTGGTCAACGATAAATGAAACTATAGAGTCTGGAAGATCTAGCTCAACAGATTCTGTTCCATCATCATTTTCTATTATTTTTACATTTCTTGATACGTCAGATTCTATCGCATCTGAAAAGGTTTCTATATATTTTATATATTCCTTTCCAGGCTCTGTCTGAATTGAACAAAACTCTTCATCAAGAGGATCTCTGTCACTATAGACCTTAATCGCAAGTTGATTACTATCTCCTTGATTGACAAACTCACCGTTAATAATTTTATACGAGACAGAAGAGGAATACGGATCAATAAACGGATCATCATCTGAATAGTCCCACACCAAATAATATGAATCAGAACTTGGCGTAACAAAAACACCAAAAACATACTCACTATATGATAAATCAAACTGATATCCAGGTAGTGGTGTAATTTCAAAATTAGACCACCCTTCACGAAAGGAGTCGTCTGCGGTAGTCTTTACTCCTAGATAAGCAAATTCTTCTTCTATATTTCCTATATTATTAGTTACAAATAGCTTTGTTAGTATTGTAAGGTATGGAGACTGAAAATTTTTATTTATTATTGCTTCAGAAAACAGTTCATTATCCGTCAAAAATAAATCATCGATAATTGGAGTCTCATCATATAAGTGATCCTCAAAACTAATAACCAAAGAATCGAATTGAATTCCTGATGACTCTGGAATTATTGATAAATTATAAACTTTCCTTACGTGAGATACTAATTCAATTCTATAAACCATCCACATGTTATTGTCAATATTTACATATGGATCTTGATTAAGTATTTCTACGCTACGCAACTCGACGTCATCTAACTTGACATTAAACTTTAACACATCAGAAAATCGTAATCTAATATATACATACATTTTTCCAATAGCATTAGATGCAATTGGATAGACTAAGCTAGTGTCTTGGATGTTTTCTGAAAAAGAATAAGATTGAAAGCACCCTATAGAAGTTGACTCATCTGCATCTGATCTAAATCTAACAGGATAATTTCCTTGCTCTAAAGATAAGCAATTAAGAGCGTCTATATAAGCGTCTTGCACCTCAGATATTTTGAAAGCATTACTTCCCTGATCTGGTGAGCCGACAACGCGAAAATAAGTTGATATTTTTGATGGTATAAATTCCATTAAATTCTTAACCCCGTAGAAAGCCTATATATATTAGTATCGTCAATAAATTTAAAATTATCAAAACTAAATACAAGCCAATTTCCCTGAAATCTAATCACCTTATGTATGGATGAAAGTCCACTAGTAGCTGAGTCGTGTTCAAAAGTATCTAAAGAAGATGTAGATATAGAATATGATCCATCAGAAATTGCCACGAACAACTCAGACTGTAATACAGTACCATCTTCAGAGATTTCTACCACAGCACCTGCGTCGTTCGCTCTAACTGCACTATTCTCAGAGCCAGTAGATTCTGGTCCAAGCAATTTTAATAATTCTAAAGAATAATTTTCTTCTAACAAAGTCCCATTATCGTAAAAGGTTCCGAAGTTAGTTAACAGCAAATGACCGCCTCTAAATTTGAACAACTTATTAGTATCCGTGTTCGGCAACGGAGAACTATAAGACCCCCAGATTTTTCCATTACTAGTTATGCTAATTGTGTTTTCTGATATAGCAAACATAAACCCAGATATATCCTCAAGAATAAAAAACTTATCGAA
>CEPZ01006950.1_pt1 | contig 16752 bp, 13 predicted proteins | sample 530461 | NCBI WGS metagenome assembly CEPZ01 (sample SAMEA2620106, study PRJEB7988) | marine metagenome | isolation source: saline water (ENVO:00002010), including | reverse complement strand
GGACATTATCCTGATAAAGATTCCGCAAGTTTAAAAAATGTTAATTTGGGGCTAGGATAATCATAGTTACTCGTAGCTATTTTTTTACAATAATTCTAGATAAATTGATCGTATTATCTAATTATTACCAAATTGGACATATTTTATTTTTTATTGCTAGTAAAGAGAAGGATATCTAATTATGACTAATGATACAAAAGGGAGTTTTACGAGCTTAATCAATAAAATTTTACCAAAAACATAAGATTTATTATTTACAAATAAAAACAAACAAAGCAAGGAGAAACCTACAATGACAAGCAAAACAGAAGGAAGGTTCCCGGACCCCCATGAGTTTGAGGTCCCAGCGGAACTTGAAGGATGGGAGGAAATGTATCCCTCGCATCAGTTATTTTCTGGCGATAGGGAAGAATGGGAAAAGAATCAGTTCTGGTTTCAGGACAAGATACATGCACCGGAAGCTATTCCGCCACTGGATCATATATTCCAGGAAGCCTGGCAGATATCCCTATCCCAATACACAACCCGGGTTTTTTGTATTCCCCCGGCCCAAGGAATCGCCCAGCGTATGGTTGGCTGTTATTTATACATCTGTGCTATTGCACCGCCCCCAGATGAAGTTCAGGGAGCAAAGGCAGAGCGTTTTGGGGCTCGGGTATTTCCTGTTTTCCAAAACTATGACGAGTTGTGGGAAAAATGGCTGGTAAAATTCAAGGCTCTTGGGAAAGAGATGGACGAACTAAAGATACCTACGGAACTGCCGGAGTTCATATCGGAAGAAGAAGTCCTGCCCGCTCCAAAAGGATACTATGTTTCCTACGACATCATAGAAGGTTTTGACCGGCTTGTGAATATGATGTTCAAGGGCTGGCAATATCATTTTGAGATGCTGAATCTGTCCTATCTGGCATACCTGATGTTCGTTGATGTTGCCAGAGGACTTTTCCCAGGAATCAGTGAAAGTTCCATTGGTAAAATGGTCGCAGGCGCTAATGTTGCCATGTTTCGCCCTGAAGAAGAACTCTGTCAACTTGCTAGGAAAGCTTTTTCCCAGAACAGTGTTGCGGATATCCTGAAAGGGGATGGCTCCGCGAATGAGAAAATAGAACAGTTGGAGAACTTGAAAGACGGTAAGAACTGGCTGGAACATTTTAATAATGTCAAGAGCCCGTGGTTCTATGTTTCTTGCGGTAGTGGCTGGTACCATCATGAAGGAAGCTGGATTACAAATCTGGACATTCCTTTTGGTTATATCAAGAGCTACCTGGAACAGCTTGACAATGGTGAGACAATTGAACGTTCCCTGGATAAAATCGAAAAGGAACGGGATGAGATTGTAGCTGAATACCGCGCCCTGATCAAAACCGATGAAGACAAAAAAACGTTTGAGGACACCTACAATAATATCCGGTCTATTTACCGCTATGCGGAAGACCATCTGTTCTGGGTAGAGCATTGGTTTCATACGATCTGGTACGCTAAGGTAAGGGAATTCGGTCAACTACTGGTAAACTGCGACATGCTGGATGAAGTGGATGACATCTTCATGTTCAACCGCTATGAGATTCCGGAACTACTTACCGAGGTATCAACCGGTTGGGCATTGGGTGTGGATATTCCTATGAGAAGTGAACATTACAAGGCCACGGTCGCAAAACGCAGGAAAATCCTTGAAGCTGCCAAAAAATGGAATCCTCAACCGGCACTTGGTATTCCTCCGGAAGAAGTAGCAGAACCTTTTACAGTTATGTTGTGGGGTATTACTACTGACAGAGTTCAAGATTGGCTTAAAGGTGTCGATGCAGTAGCTGGAGCAGACGTGTCAGAAATTAAAGGTTTCGCATCTTCTGCCGGTTCTGCGGAAGGACCTGCTAAAGTACTCAAGCTCTTGAAAGATATTGTGGATGTTCAACCCGGCGATATACTCGTCTGTGCCTCTACAAATCCCTCTTGGGCTCCAATATTCACTAAGATAAAAGCAGCCGTTACTGATATTGGCGGATTAACAAGTCATGCTGCAATTGTCTGCCGGGAATATGGGATCCCATCTGTAACGGGTACGGGAATTGCCACATCAGCAATCAAGACTGGTGATACTATCCGAGTCGATGGTGATACTGGCGAAGTTACAATCGTGGAAAGGGCAGCGTAGATAAAGTATAAAAAGGAAAAGAGGATTGGTGAATTTTCCAATCCTCTTTCTCCTCGTCCGATATGAAACAGGACTTGGATGATAGTTTTCCAATCATAAATCAATCGGTGTTACCGGTAATGAAAAACCAATGAGTTAAACATGAAGCATGTAATTGATTTCAAATATGTAGATAAAGGTTCTCTGAATTCAGTTGGTGGAAAAAATGCCAGTTTAGGAGAAATGATTAAAGCGGGAATTCGTGTACCCCACGGGTTTGCCGTCACAACAGACGCCTACCTCAACTTCATTACTGCCACCGGAATTATCGATAATATCTATGGCGCTCTTGTGCACATGGATCCGGAGGACATAAAAGCACTGGATCAGGTGAGTGAGAAAATCCGGTCACTGATTGTGAAAACCGCCATGCCTGTGGAAACACAAAAAGCTATTGAAGAAGGTTACGGAGAGTTAAGCAAGGAATACCACGATCGGAATATCCCGGTTGCGGTAAGGTCGAGTGCAACTGCCGAAGATTTGCCGACAGCCAGCTTTGCAGGACAACAAGACACTTATCTCTGGACCATCGGCATCGCCCAGGTCATGGTCAATGTAAAACGATGCTGGGCAAGCCTGTTTACTTCCCGGGCCATCAGTTACAGAATCAAGAATGATTTTTCCCATGAGGATGTATTGATCAGCGTGGGCATCCAAAAGATGGTTAGCGCAAAAACTTCCGGTGTGATGTTCACTCTCGACCCGACCAACGGTGATCTCTCCAAGATTGTGATTGAAGGCAGCTGGGGCTTTGGGGAGACAGTTGTAGGCGGTTATGTAAATCCCGATAAATTTATCGTGGATAAGGTCACCAAGGAAATAAATGAGCGAACAATCTCCCAAAAACATATTCAATGCGTGTATGATTCTGGAAAGGATGAGGTGGTACATATAGATGTTGATGAAGAAATGCAGCTAGAGCGGTGTCTGATCGATGATGAAGTTCAGGAACTAGTTAGAATTGCAAAAATAATTGAAGATCATTACGGCAGTCCTCAGGACATTGAATGGTCTATTGATAAAGATATCCCTTTTCCAGAAAATTTATTCATTGTCCAGAGCCGTCCGGAAACAGTGTGGAGTCAGAAAAAAAGTATGCCGATTTTGGGCGGTAAAAGTAGTTATCAAATCATGATGGATAGAGGATCGAAACGAATAAAAATATAATGATAGAAGGCTAGGCTATAGCCTTTTCACAATAACAAACACAAAAAAAGGAACAGAAATATGAAAGACATGCGAGATTTTATTGAGCAAGGTGAAAAAGTTGGATTGGTCAAACGAATTACTGCAGAAGTTGACCCCTATCTGGAACTATCTCATATAGCTAAACTGAATGAAGAAGAACGGGGGCCTGCCCTTCTTTTTGAAAATATAAAGGGGTATAGTTCCCCCGTGATTACAAGTGTATGCACGACGGAAGAACGCCTTGCCTTTATTATGGGGCAACCGCGAGATTCGACACTTTTTGATTTGTACGATTCGTGGGCAAAACGGGGTGAAACACTCATTCCACCAACGTGGGTTGACAAAGCTCCTTGCAAAGAAAATATTCTATTAGGTGATGATATAGATTTGTATAAATTCCCAATACCGCACTATTATCCTTTGGACGGTGGTCCATATTATGGTACGGCACATTTTATTATTACCAAAGATCCTGATTCCGGTTGGGTAAACCTAGGTACGTATAGAAGCCAGTTATTTGAAAAAGACAAAATTGGTACTCAGTTTATCAAGGGGAAACACGCCGATATCATGCTGAAAAAATACCAGGCCCTGGGTGAGAAAATGCCGGTAGCCTCTGTTTCCGGCTGTGATCCCTTGTTGTTCATCCTGGGGGCATCACGGGTTTCAGCCTTTGTTTCTGAATATGATGTTGCAGGAGCACTCCGAGGACAACCAGTCGAAGTTATTAAGGGTGAAACAGTTGATCTCCCAATACCTGCCACTGCTGAAATGGTTGTAGAAGGATATGTTGACCCGGAAGAATTCTATGAAGAAGGACCTTTTGGTGAATATACCGGTTATTATTCAGGGGTGGGTACAGACCCAAGGAACTTTATTCAGGTAACATGTATTACCCATCGGAATAACCCGATTCACCATGGTACAACTGTAGGAAGAGCTGTAACAGATACCCATATGACTATGGCACTTTCCTACGGCGCAACCATGTGGCAGCAATTGAATACCATGAAAATTCCAGGGTTGAAGTCCTGTTATTGTCCTCCGGAAGGTTCCGGCAGATTCCTGGCCATTATTTCCATGAAGCAGATGTATCCCGGCCATGTTGATCAAGTATTAACAGCAGCCATATCAACGGAAATGGGTGCCTATGGCCTAAAAACAGTTATCGTCGTAGATGAAGACGTGGACCCATGGGATATACCCAGAGTGATGTATGCCTTAAGTTTCCGTTTTCAGCCGAACCGAAGCCAGGTAATCAAGCGCGGCAGATCCACCCCCCTCGATCCATCTCTACCCATCAGTGCCCGTGAAATCACAGGCAGGCTGCTGCTGGATGCAACCATTCCCTATGAATGGAAAGATAAACCTAAACCCATTGAATTGGATCCAGATGTGGTAGAAAGGGTTAAGGGGAGATGGTCCGAGCTAGGATTATAGATCGCCGGTTTTGAAAAAAACAGTCCTGATCATTGCCAACCTCGATACTCGAGGAGCTGAGTTTAAATTTGTCAAAGAATTGATTCAATCTCAGGGGCTAAATGCTATTCTTCTTGATTTCAGTATGGAACAAGAACCATTTTTCATGGGTGATATTACTTGCGAAGAAGTTGCTAAAGCAGGTGGGATTGATGATATTCAAAAAATACGCCGGCTGTATAGAACAGAACGACAAAAAGCGACGGATAATCAAATTGCCGGTGCAACAAAAATTGCAAATAATCTTCTTGATGATGGGAAAATTCACGGTATTCTCGGTGTAGGTGGAGGTACATCTTCACTCGTCTCCACCAGCATCATGAAGTCTATGCCATTTGGTATGCCGAAATTGATGGCATCAAGTATGGCAGGACATCCAAAATATGTCGGGAAGTACGTTGGGACAAAAGATATTACGATGTTGAATACAGTTGTGGATGTTGTAGAAATTAATCCCATTTTAAAAACTCAATTGGTTAATGCAGTTGGTGCTATCTGTGGTATGGTTGACTTGTCGCCAGGTTGGGAAGTGGATTTTGAACAACCTGTAATTGCTTTAACTTCATTTGGTTTTGCTGAACGTGCCGTGGAACCATCCATTCATTATTTGCGAGATAAAAAATATATACCTGTTCCATGTCATGCTCAGGGACGAGGAGACAGAGCCATGGATGAATTAATTCGTGAGGGTTGGTTTCAAGGTGTTATTGATTTTGTAAGCCGAGGAGTCGGTGAACAATTGTTGGATGGAAACTGTGCTGCCGGAGATGATCGAATAATCGCCGCATCTGAAGTAGGAATTCCTCAAGTCATCGCCCCATCAGGTTTGGATATGATTAGTGTTGGTGGCAGACAAGATCTTCTGGAAAAATACAAAGATCGTCCACAGGCTATAATTGATAAATTACGTATTGAAGTCAGAACCAATGCTGATGAATTGAAAGAGATGGCTGCAATTATTGCACGTCGTTTGAATATCTCTGAAGCCCCATGTGCAATTCTAAATCCCTTGAAAGGTTGGAGTTCATTGGATGAAGTCGGTCATGCCCTTTTTGATCCTGTTGCAGACGCTGCCTTTATGGAAGAACTTAAATTCTTACTTAATCCAAATATTCCTGTTAAAGATGTGAATCTTCATCTGAATACTCCAGAATTTGGGAAAGAAGCAGTAAACGTATTTCATCAGTTATTTCAGGAATGGAATCAAACCAAAATGTAATGAATAAATCCTGTAAAGAATTTTTTGTACAAACTGAAACGGGCTCATTTGATTTAGAAGCCAGTGTTCACATTATCGGTAAGGATATTTTAATTGCAGTGTGGGGTGGGGATAAACCTCACATAGGCGCCGTTTCAGCTGGACAATCACAAGTAAGTATTGTAAACCCTGAAAAAAATAATGCTACTGCTTCAGTCATTTGTTTCCCCGGACATATGGAAGATCATTTAGTCAAACCAATTGCTGAAAAAATAGCATTGTCAACAAAATCAAATGTGGTTGTAACTGCAGGGGCACATTGGGACAATATTGATAAAGATGGGATAAAAAAAGTATTGGAAAATGGAAATAAAATTGCTGAATTAGTTGCTTCAGAATTATCAAAATAGTTGAAATAAATAAATAGAGAATAAAAATGTCTAAAAAAATAGTAGTGGGAATTTCCGGTGCAAGTGGAGTCGTTTATGGTGTCAGACTATTATCGGCATTGCAAGAAAATAAAGTTGAAACTCATTTGGTTATCTCAAACTCCGGTGAAAAAAATATACAAATTGAAACAGATTATAATATTGATGAAGTGAAACAAATGGCATCATTTGTTTATGATAATAAAAATATGGCGGCAAAAGTTTCCAGTGGATCCTTTTTAGTCGATGGCATGGTTGTAGTACCATGTACGATAAAAACACTATCCGGTATTGCGAATTCGTATTCAGAAAATCTTATCGTACGTGCGGCAGATGTAACTTTGAAGGAAAAAAGAAAATTGGTTTTGGTTGTAAGAGAAACCCCTCTCCATAAAGGACATTTAAAACTGATGATGAAAGCTGCTGATAATGGTGCTCATATTTTACCTCCAGTTCCTTCATTCTATCATTATCCAAAAACAATTGATGATATTATTAACCAGACTGTGGGAAAAATTTTAGATTATTTTGATATTAAACATGATCTGTTCCGCCGCTGGGGTGATTAGTCAAAATTCCAATGAGTAGCGAATCTTCATATTGGAATCCTGTTTTAGAAACACTCCCATTTGTAACCATCCGTGCCCTTCAATTGAAGAAATTTAAACGTATTTTTTCTTGGGCTTATGACCATTCAAAATTTCACCGTGCTTTATATGATAAGGTGGGCATCAAACCGGAAGACATTCAATCATTTGCTCATATCAGACAAATTCCGACCGTGGAAAAATCCATGATGAGGGATATTCAGGGTAAAGATCCGTTTCCTTACGGAGATGCGTTATGTGTTTCATTAAATGAGGTAACGGCGTACCGGCAAACCAGTGGAACGACGGGACAACCGGTTTATCAACCGGATACATGGCAGGATTGGGAATGGTGGGCTGAATGCTGGGCACAGCTTTTATGGGCCCAAGGATACCGTCCCAAAGACAGGGTATTTATTCCATTTGGTTATAATGTGTTTGTTGCTTTTTGGGCAGGGCATTACGGTGCGGAAAAAATCGGATGTGAAGTTGTACCGGGAGGTGTACTGGATACCCGTGCCCGAATTCTGAAAATACAAGAGTTGAATGCAACTGCCATGATGGGAACCCCAACATATATGTTAGGGATGGCAGATACAGCCATCAATGAAATGAATATAAATCCTGCTGATCTAACCATTGAAAAAATTACGTGTGCCGGTGAACCGGGTGCAAGTATTCCCAGTACTAAGAAACGCATTGAAGAAGCGTGGGGAGCCAAAGTATATGACCATGCCGGCGCCACAGAAATTGGAGCTTGGTCTTTTGAATGTACAGAACAACCGGGAGGCATGCATGTAAATGATGCATTTTTTCTCGTGGAAATAGTTGATGTAGAAACAGGGGAAATTATCGAAGAACCGGGAGTCAGAGGAAAAATGATTATTACTGCTTTCGACAGACACGCCCAACCCTGTATTCGATTTGATTCAAAAGATATTATTGAGTGGGATGCAGAACCCTGCTTATGCGGTAGGACATCTAGATTGATTAAAGGAGGTGTGGTCGGTAGAACCGATGATATTACTAAGGTGAAGGGTGTTCTTTTTGCACCGTCTTCAGTGGAGGATGTTGTGAGAGGGATTGAAGGTTTGGGCAATGATTATGAACTAAAAGTGGAAAAAATAAATGATAGGGAAAAGATCACATTACAGGTCGAATATTTGCATAACTCTTCAGAAGAAATTGATAAAATCAAATCAAAGTTGTCCGATCAACTGAGACTAAAAACAAACCTAAATTATGAAATAGAATTTTGTCGATATGGAGAACTTCCGAGATACACTGTTAAGGCAAAACGTTTTAAGGATTTAAGAAAATGAGTCAAAAAATAAACCTGTCTGAAATTGGCCAAGAAATAAAAGATCTGAAAAAGACTGCAGAATTATTAAAGGAAAAAACTGAATTATTTCCTGCACTTCAGAAAAATACAGCCCGCATTTTGGCAAGTATAAAAATGCTGGAAATAAATGTTTCAGATATTCTTGATTTGGAGATTAAAAAGTAAGTAAACATTGTTGGTAGATTTTTTGATTATTTCTTTTCCTCATTCAAATGTGATAAACTCTGATGAAGCGCAAAATTAATACAGTCTTATTTGATTTCGAAGGCACACTCGTGGATTTCCAATGGAAATTGGACGAGGCAATTTATGAGGTGATTTCAACTCTTGAAAACGCGGGTTACCCTTCAAACTTATTTGGAATAAATCCAAGTTATACTCATATTTTTAATAAATCTGTAGAATTGGATCCATGCGCAAATGATATACAATCATCAAAGATTTTGAGCATTGTTTCTTCCATTTTTGACTCTTATGATTCTGATGCCTTAACCAGATGGCAATTGCATCCTCATACTATGGAAGTATTAAATGAATTAAAAGAGGATAGTTTTAAATTGGGTTTGGTGACAAATATTGGGGAAAGAGCTATTTCAAAAGCCTTAGATAAATTCAAACTATCAAAAATATTTGATGTTATTATTACACGTAATGATGTTACCCGCCTAAAACCGGATCCTGAAGGATTGAATTCTGCAATAGAAAAGTTGAATGAAAATACAAAGAAGATTGTTTTTGTAGGCGACTCCTATAATGATATTGAAGCAGCTCGCAAGGCTGGAATTTTTTCATGTTATCTGGTTGGTGGTGAAAATGCGCAAACAAAAAACTCTATTACTGAGGCTGATTATGAAATTACATCCATCATACACCTTTTAACATATTGTTCACTTGCAAATAGTTAACATGCGAATTATTCTATTGCATTTGTATCAAAACAATACATAATTTATTTATTCAGCCTACATTATCTTAATATCGTATTATAGACTTATAATTCTTATTACATTCATGATCAAGGATATAGCCAAAAGATAGTAAAACTGGAAACGTATTATTTCATGAGTTACATTTACAAAAATCTCTCCATCTCAAAACTATCCATCATTGGTGCCGGACAAATCGGTCCGGATATTTGTCTGCATTTTTCAAAAGTTTTTTCAAAACACAATGTTGAATTGGTTTTGGTGGATATTTCCGAAGAAGCTCTCTCAAATGCAAAAATCAAAATCGAAAAAAAAGTCCAAAAGGGAGTTGAATCGAAAGCTTTCAAACCGGTCATGGCTGATGCCATGAAAAACAGTATTTCCTATACAACAGATTACCAAAATATTGCCGATTCAAACATTGTATTGGAAGCTGCCACGGAAGATGAAAAAATAAAGAATATTATTTTTAATCAGGTGGAAGACATCTGTGATGATGATTGTTTGTTTTTATCCAATTCTTCTCACATGCGTCCGGAAGTGATTTTCCAAAATATTCAAAATAAATCACGTTGTTTGGTCACACATTATTTTTTTCCAGCAGAACGAAATCCTGTTGTGGAGATTATCCCCGGAGAAGAAACAGATGTGTCCGTCACGCAGTCGCTCATGGGTTTGTATGAATCCATCGGCAAAGTCCCTATCAAAGTAAAAAGTTCGTACGGTTATGCAGTGGACCCTATTTTTGAAGGATTGTGTCAAACAGCAATTTTATGTCTTGAAAAAGGCTATGGTACGGTGAAAGAAATTGATGCTGTTGCACAAAAATCTCTTGGGTTGGGTGTGGGCCCTTTCACGGCTCTTACCTTAACAGGTGGAAACCCCATCACCAATCATGGTTTGGATGAAATGAACCATGAATTAATACCGTGGTTCAAATCGCCGAAACTATTGCGGAATGCAGTGGGAAATAACACGTCTTGGGACATTGCAAAACGGGGTGAAAAGGTGGAAGTCTCACCGGAGAAATTGCCCGTATTAGAAAAACAATTTTTGGGTGCTTATTTTGCATTATCATCCTATATAATTGATATTGACATTTCCAATGTGAGTGACGTGAATATGGCTTGCGAAGTGGCCTTAGTTATGAAAGCTCCCTTTGCTTTGATGAACAAAATGGGACTTGATTCGGTATGCCAAATTGTAGAAGATTTTTGTGGAGAGCATAAAGAATTTCCATTTCCTAAATCGTTAAAAAATGCCCGGCAAAAAGGAAAATGGGACATTTCCAACATTGTTAAAACAGTTCAGGATGGAGTCGCCGTTTTTACCATTCGTCGCCCAAAGGTATTGAATGCATTGAATCTCGGTGTTATTGCCGAATTAGAAACCGGGCTGATTGATGCTGAAAATGACGATTCCATTCTGGGGTCTGTAATTACGGGATTTGGCGTAAAAGCATTTGTGTCCGGGGCCGATATCAATATGTTAGCATCATTAAAAACACCAGAAGAAGGCTATGAAAATGCTCGTAGCTTTCAGGTAGTTTTCAGTCGGATTCAGAACATGAAAAAACCCATTGTTTGCGCTATGAACGGTTTTGCCTTTGGCGGCGGGAATGAACTAGCCATGTCCTGTACCATGAGAATTGCTAAAAAAGGATTACCCATTTTAGCCTGTCAGCCGGAAGTGAATCTGGGCTTTATTCCTGGTGCCGGGGGCACCCAGCGCCTGCCGCGACTTGTAGGACTCAAAACCGCCGATGAAATTCTTCGAACTGGTCGTCCTGTCTCCGCACATGAAGCCCATGACATCGGACTGGTGGATAAATTAGTGGAAGGCGACCTTATTTCCGAAGGAGTATCCTGCGTGAAGCAACTTGCTTCCGATGAACTCCATGCCAAACCCATGATTACAGATGCTTATAATGATGGTGAAACTCCACAGGAAGTGGAATTAAAGCATTTGAGTAAATCCATAGATGCTATTTTGACTCGCACCATTTATGAAGGAGCCGTAATGAATTTAGAAGACGGATTGGATTTTGAAGCAAGGCAGTTTGGCGAATGCATGAAAACAGATGATATGAAAATCGGATTGAAAAACTTTTTGGAAAATGGTCCGAAAGTAAAAGCAGAGTTTGTGCATCGATGAAGTTGATAAGGTGATTCGAAAATGAAATACAAACTCGGCGTTGACATTGGCGGTACGTTTACAGATTTTTTTCTGGTATCCGATACAGGTGAATCTGTCATGCACAAAACCCTATCCACCCCGGAAGATTCATCCATCGGATTTATAACTGGAATTAAGGAGTTAGCCGAAAAACTATCTATTGATGAAAACAAATTCATACAGAGTATTGATACAATTGTACATGGAACAACCGTTGCCACAAATACTCTACTCACGCTGCAGGGTGCTAAAACAGCATTAATCACAACAAAAGGATTGCGTGATGCCCTAGAAATGCGGAGGGGAATCCGTGAAGAACAATATAACAATCATTACCAGAATGTAACTCCTCTTGTTCCCCGCTATTTGCGCATAACAATGGATGAGCGGATAGATGCTGATGGCAATGTAGTAACACCGATAAATGAATCAGAACTGGATGAGATCGTTGAGAAATTAAAGTCTGAAAATGTGGAATCCGTGGCTGTTTGTTTTATGAATTCCTATCTGAACGATACCCATGAAAAAAAAGTCACAGAATATTTACAAAATCAACTAACAAACGTTTATATTACGGCATCTTACGAAGTATTACCATCGATTCGATTCTATGAGCGGGTGAGCACGACTGTTGTGAATGCGTATATTGGTGTGGTGGTAGATAAATATATCGCATCATTACTGGGGAAGTTAGATACTCTGAATTTTAAGGGTGGCTTTTCCATTATGCAGTCCAATGGCGGTGTCGTTTCTCCGGAAGTTGTGCGAAAAATTCCTGCAGTTACTGTATTATCAGGACCTGCTGCTGCACCCATCGCCGGGACGTTTTATGCAGAATTGCTCGGCTTTGATAACTGTATTACCATGGATATGGGCGGGACAAGTTTTGATGCCAGCATGGTAGTGGATGGGCAATGCGTTACAAGCACTGACGGAGATATTAATCGCTATCGCATTGCCTTACCTTCTCTCGATATTATTACCATTGGTGCCGGGGGCGGAAGTATGGGCTGGGTAGATAGCGGCGGATTATTACAAATGGGACCTCAAAGTGCCGGTTCGCTACCGGGACCTGTTTGTTATGGCCAGGATGGCGAAGTGCCGGCATGCACAGATGCTGATTTGGTTTTAGGTTATCTTGACCCCAATTATTTCGCCGGCGGGAAATATAAACTCAATAAGAAAAAAGCTGAAGAAGTTTTGGAGAAAAAACTAGCAACTCCTCTTGGGCTTTCCGTTACAGAAACAGCTGCGGGAATGTATCGCGTTATCAATATGAATATGGCGCAGGGCGTTCGGCAAGTGTCTGTTGAACGAGGATATGACCCCCGGGAATTCTTAATGATTGTCGCCGGTGGCGCAGGCTCCATTCATGCGGGAGAAATTTGTCGAGAATTGGAAATTTCCATGTTTGTTGTGCCCAATGTGGCGCCCATTTTCTGTGCAACGGGTATGCTCCTTGGCGACTTGAAACACGATTATGTCCGGTCATACATCACCCGATTTTCCGAAATAAATAAGGACTATTTTCTCAAATTATATGATGAAATGACAAAAGAAAGTATCCAAACATTGTCAAAAGAAGGAATTGAACAGGAGAACATAAATTTGATCCCAACATTGGATTTACGATATGTGGGGCAATATCACGAAGTACCTTTGCAAGTTGAAATGAATGATGTTTTATCCTTGAATTTTAATGAAATTAAAAAAGTATTTCATAAAGAACATAATCGGCAGTTTGGATATTCGTTAAAAGACGAAGGTACGGAGTTGGAAATGATTAATGTTCGGTTACGGGCAATTGGCGTGACGGAAAAACCAAATTCTTTTGCGAAAATAGATAATTCGGAACCGATTCTAAATCCGGAATTTGCTTTAAAAAGTAAACGGGATGCCTACATTCCCGAGTCCGAAAAAGTTCAGGAAATCCCTGTATTTGATGGTGATAAATTGACGGGGAAATATACGATTAAAGGTCCGGCTATAATTGAGCAAGTTAATACCACTATTTTTCTTGGAAATACGTACGATTGTCATACCGGAATCAGTGGTTCTTTCATTGTGTTTAATAGGGAAAAATATCCCAATGGTTTTAATTTGCATAAAGAAAAATTGAATTAAAATGATTAAAATAGACAAAATATTACTTTCGATTTTTCAGCGAGCGTTCAAATCCATTACGGATGAAATGAGTATTTCCTTGACTAAAACTACCCGTTCGCCCATTCTATGCGAAGCAAAAGATTTTGTCACCGGTCTCTATGACGCTAAAGGGAATATGCTGGAACAAACAGAAAATTTACCCATACTCTCATTTTCTCTCGGACCCGTTTGCCGTGTGATATTAGATCAATATGGAGAAAATATTTCTCCTGGTGATGTGATTATTCATAATGATGTTTTTTCCATGGGCAACCAAAATAATGATGTAGCAATTTTCAAACCCATTTTCCACGATAACACTCTCATCGGGTGGGCTGCGGCAAAAGGACATCAGGCAGATATTGGCGGTGCGGTTCAGGGGGGGTACAACCCCAATGCCACAGAAGTTTGGCAGGAAGCGATTCGTATTCCTGCGGTAAAACTCTATGAAAAAGGGAAGCTTCGTGAAGATGTATGGAATCTCATTTTTGCCAATATTCGACTCACCATGGTACAGGAAGATATTAAAGCACAAATCGGTGCGTGTACACTGGGCGAGCGACGACTGCAATCCCTGGTTGGAAAATATGGAATCGAAACATATGAAGCCCATAAACAAGAATTATTCAGCGCCACAGAAACCATGATGCGCAGCGAAATAGCTGCCATTCCCAATGGCGTATATCATGGAGACAGCATGGTTTTTTATGACGGGAAACATCCCGGAACAGAATTTACGGTTAGGGCAAAAGTCACGGTAGAAGACGAAGCGATTACATTTGATTTTTCCGAATCATCTGAACAAACCAAAGGGTTCGTCAACGGAACTTATACATCAACATGTTCAGCCATTACCTTATCTTTTTTACAAATGGTCAATCCTAATATTCCCCATAATGAAGGCATGATAAAACCGCTGACTTATATTGTTCCGGAAGGCATTATTTTGAATGCATCCTATCCAGCCGCAACCACTTTCGGCAATCATTTATGTCCCCAAGTTGCTGATTCCATCGCCAAAGCATTGAGCACTGCCATTCCCGAAAAAATTACTGCGGGTTGGAATCATTTGCTCTGTTCACTATTTACAGGAAACCATCCCAAAACAAATGAAAAATATGTAGATATCTGCTTCCTTGGATTAAAAGGCGGTTCCGGAGCATTAAAAAATTCTGATGGTTATGACCATATAGGTATGATTGATGCATCCGGTGGAATCCTGGACCAAGATTACGAAATGTTTGAGCAACAAACACCACACGCGCTTTTATATCATGAATATTTGCAGGATTCCGGTGGCCCAGGACAATGGCGTGGTGGACTGGGTGTGGAAACGAAAATCAAATTAGGTGGAGATGATACAACTATGGTTGTATTCGGCGACGGAAATGTAAAAACGCCCTACGGTTTGTTCGGTGGAAAAACATCTGTCCTTAATAAAATTTCCTTGACCTTACCCGATGGTACTGAAAAAATCCCTATGAGCAAAGATATGATAGAAGGTATTCCAACCGGCACACTTTATCATCAAATTGCTGGTGGGGGCGGTGGATACGGAAACCCGGAAAACAGAAATAAAATATCTGTGTTAAAAGATGTAAAAAATGAAGTTGTTTCTGAAAGTCAGGCAACCAATGTTTATGGTATTGAAATGAAGGAAAAATCATGAGTTTTACAACAAAACAAAAATTTGATGTGTTATGTAAAATCACCCGGGCTTCCCATTTTGAGTGGCGGGAAGCGTTTATCAAGATGTTCCCGGATGTAAATCCCATGGATGCTGTAATGAAATATTGGGAAATTGTCGGCCGGGATACGGCGAAGGCATTATTGAAAAAAATCGACAGAGATAAACTGGTGGCTCCCCAAATTGCAGAAATGATTGTGAATAGTTCCCTTGCCATGGGCGAATCTGCTGACATGGCCGTAGAAAATGATGGAAATGTTCGATTGGTACATTCTGCCTGTCCGTGGTTCGATTGGCATAAAAAATACGATGCATTAAAAGAAGACCAGCCAGGTTGCGATTGCTGGATTCAAACCATTCTGAAAGATATTAATGAAGAATTGAATACAAATGTAAGTGTTGAAACATTGAGTTCCCTTCCCTCCGGTGATGAGAATTGCACTCGGTTATTTACGGAGAAATAAAATGGATTTCCAATTGAACGATACCCAAGAATTGATTCAGAAAACCTTTCGGGATTTTTCAGATAAGGAAGTAAAACCTCAAGCAGAAGCCATTGATGTCAATAAAGAATTTCCCATGGAACTATTCAAGAAAGTAGGCGATTTGGGATTTTTTGGTATGCGATATCCCAAAAATGCCGGCGGTACGGAACTGGATGTTGTGTCCTATTGTTTGGCGGTGATTGAATTGGCAAAAGGATCTCTTTCTTTGGCGGCGGCATGTACCATGCAATCACTCATGTCAACATTCTTTCTTTATAAATTTGGCGATGACGAAGTGAAAGGCTATTTCAAGCAAGCATTGAAAGGCGAAAAAATCGGCGGGATATGCATGACGGAACCGGATGCGGGAAGCGACCTGTTCGGTATTCGCACAAAAGCTAAAGTGTTGGATAATCATTTTCTTTTAAGCGGACAAAAGACATGGGTGACCTCGGCCCCGGTTGCAGACTTTTTTACCGTATTTGCAAAAACCGACAATCATGAAAAATTATCCGTCTTTTTCTTACCGACACATTTGGATGGCGTCCACATCGGAAAGTCAATCGAAAAATTGGGCGTTCGGGGTTCGGTTACAAGTGAAGTTGCATTTGATGAAGTAAAATTACCGAAAAATTATTTACTGGGAGAAATCGGCGGCGGAACGGAAAGCATGAAGGAAATATTGGCAGAAATCCGAATCATGACAGGTGCTTTGGCAATCGGTGTGGCAGAAGCGGCTTTTGAAGAAGCAGTTGAATACGCTAAAACGCGGAAACAGTTTGGTCGCCCCATCGGGAAATTTCAGGCAGTTAAGTTAAAAATAGCCGATATGGCGGTGCAGTTTGAAACAGCTCGCCATTATGTTTTTTATGCTGCATCTTTGAGTGACCAAAATTTACCACGACAAAAAGAATCCATGAT
>CEPZ01003109.1_pt1 | contig 16761 bp, 28 predicted proteins | sample 530461 | NCBI WGS metagenome assembly CEPZ01 (sample SAMEA2620106, study PRJEB7988) | marine metagenome | isolation source: saline water (ENVO:00002010), including | reverse complement strand
GCTTGCGTTTCTATCGTTGGTGAACTATATTAAGGTGTGATCTACACCATAACGTTAATCTTATTATTGGGTATATTTGCTTTTTTATATTTCAGACTTAAAAGCCAAAGGGACCATTGGCACCAAAAAGCTGAGCGATATAAGAAGGCTTATAACGATATCACAGGCGAATTCAACGCCATGTTTGCCTCGAATTTCTCCTCGTTTGTAGAGAAGTTCTTTGAAGGCACCGAAATAAAGAACCACAGCATCCAAGTTAGCAAAGATAAAATTGACGTTAAGATTGGTGATGAAGAGATGATGGTGAAGGTAGACCCTGAAATGCTCGTTAAGGATGTGATTGGAGCACTTGAACAAGCCCAGCTAGATTGGCGAAAAGTCAAGTATGGCAAATAGCTTGCAATTTTTTCTAAAAATTGTATAATTGGAGTGTCCTAAAGGAGTGCGTATGAGCGAAGAACACCCCGTTTCATTTGAAGTAAGCGACAAAGGCATTTGCTTTTCACAATTGATCACCAATCACAACGGAGAGCAATTTACTCAATATTGTATTGTCCCGGCCCACGAGTGGTGGAGTGCTTGGGAGAAACTCAAAGTTGTTAAGGTTGATCAAGTCGTTCAATGGTCCTTTGTTGACAGAACAAACTCAGGGATGGTGCTTGTGGAATCCTTCATCGAGTTTATTCATGGAAGCCACATTGCCAAGGTATCCCTGCGGGTTGTTCAATTGGCTTATGATAAATCCTTTGCCAAGTTAGAAAAATTTTCAGAGAAGAAAAAATGACACAGACAATAGAAGTATTGCCTATTCGAGGCAGCAAGTTAGCCAGTCAGATTGAGGTTGATCTTCCAACGCTTGGCGTTGATGAAGAAGTCCCCGCTGATTGTGGCATCATTCGAATCATGAACAGTACAGGTGATGATCGCATTGCTTGGAACAAGTTCAGCCTTACTGAGATCAATAAGGCTAAGGAAGCCTTTGATAAACTCGTTGAGGAAGGCTTGGTTCCCTATAAGGTGGGAACCAATGGCAAAGCAACCTCAGAAGTCATGAGTGAATTCGATCCGGCTGCTGAGGAAGTGATCTTCATGCCTGTTGGTCTGGTGGCTGGAGGTTAATATGGCAGCACTGTATGACGATAGTATTTATAAGTACAAGCAGTACAACCAGTACAAGACCATCAATTGTGGTACTGGGGATTGGATCAGTTACGATAACAAAAACAATTATATTATCGATTATGGAACTTCTGCTGCCACCGATACCTCAACAATAATTGAGCTTTATAACACCACAGCCACATCTGACACATGCACCACATGGGGCAGCTACAAGTGGCACGATCCTTGGGCAGAAAATACCTATGGGTGGAAGAACAGTAGTTGCGAGTGGGTGACACCCAAAAAGTCGCCTGAGACTAAATTGAAAGAAATCATAGCGGCACGTCAGGCTCCTGTGGTGCATACTCGTGAACGATGGAGGCTTCATCGTTCTACACAGCAATGTCCTAATGAAAGAGAAGCACGAGCACGACAGACGCTCAGAAGAGTCATTGGTGATGAGAAGTTTAAGGGCTTCCTTCGCAATGGGTTTGTGACTGTGAGGAATCCGAAAAGCGGGAAGAGTTATCAAATCTTCCCCGGTCACGGCATTACATGTGTCTTTGAAAATGGAGAAATGACCGAAAGACTGTGCGTTGTTTTGAATGGTGATTTCCCGCCAACGGATTCCATTATCATGCGATACCTGATGATCCTTAACAATGAGGAACAGTTCAGATCAATCGCAATCAACCACGCAATCAACCACGCAGTTACCCAAAGACAGAAGAAGATTGTCACTCCCGATGAACGATCTTTATCTGAAATTTTCAGGGAATTGAAAGCTGCGTAGCGTTACATTGCCTTCATTTTTCGTACAATGTTTTGTATGAAATGGTTCAGGAACACAACTAATCAGGGCATTCTGCTTGCCATCCTTTGTATTGGGTGGATGATTGCGTGTGCTGCGTTGACTCCTCCAGAGAAGTTTGACCGTTGGCCCACGCACACTCGCCAATGCCGAGAGCACCAACATGGCCCCCGAATGGGATCACAAGGTTATTGGGAGTGGAATGCCATTTGTCCTTATTGTGGACTTCCCTAATGAAATACAAACTTACCGCTGATTTTATCGGGCAAATGGAGGATCATGCAGATCATTCTCATGGCCTTATCAAATTACATAAGGGTCAAGAAGTGGATGGCACAACACATTGTATCCGGTCGAGAAATGTTGTGCTGACTGTATCGATTCCAAAGTGCTTGCTGGAACCGATTTCAAAGAAAAATCCCAAGAAGAAAAAGAAGAGAAAACGCCCGTCGATGGGTGATGCTGCTTTACTTTCAGCCATTTTTTCGTATAATGGTGCCTGACATGGCAACAATGGAACAACGTATCGCAGAGATCAGAAAGCTGCTTGAAAGTAGATCAACGCACAAGCTTGCTCGTGAAAAGATCGAAGCTATTAGAGCAGAGCGAGGCGATCTTCCAGAAGTGTTGCACAACATGATTGATTTCTTAAATGGTAACTGAAAGAACCTACCACAAAGGAAAACAAAAATGAAAAGCGGATACGACTAGATGCGGGCTTAATATGTCCGTGAGCGGGTGTTGACGAGGAAAACCTCGGATTGCAACGTAATACCGCTTGTCAATCGAGTTATCAGGACTCGGACGGTTGCGGATAGTGAGACAAGTGTTAGCCCGCATCATTGATACAAGACAGTTTGGACCATCCGAGTCTACTGGCTATATGCCAGATGTGCAGCGAAATGACGCTGGAACTGTCTTTTTCCCACTAGGCAGGCAATCGTCAGATGAGGCTAGTCTGAATGGAACCAGACGTGGGAATTTTTGTCCCAGCGACTCGTTGAACCGAATAAAAGGGGAGAGTCGCTGAATTACAGTCGCTGAATTACAGGAGCGGGAAAATGCCAGAGGCAACTGGAAAGCATCCCTGCCCTGTGTGCGGAGAAATTGTCGATCTTGACGACAAAGAAGCTGCCGTAAATCACATGACTAAGGATACGGCACACAAGAAGTTGATGGAGCGTGTGCAAGCCGAACAAGTAGTGAATCGTTTGGTTGGCACAGGAATTTTGCGTAGAATTTAACACGTCTGGCACGCCGATGAGGTACGCAAAATGGAGGATGAGCCGCCGTACAGTTTAGGCAGGTCGGGTGATCCCCGCTCTGCATCTCTTCCGATTACTGACTGATACTCAGGGAACGCCCGGCTTTCAGCCGGGCGTTTTTCCAATGTTACGCTTAGCAGTTGCCACAATCATCATTTTGTGGCTAGTAACGAGTTTCTTTTTGATGGTGATGATTTGTGGCTGGTAATTTGGCACGCAAGTTGCTACTATACCATAGGCAGGTAATGTTTCCTGCCATTTTGACACAAGGAGAAGAAAAATGCCTCACACGTAGAACGACAATCACGCATACGTCTACTGTTTTGTAAGACGTGATCTCTCACACCCTCAGCAGTGCGTACAATCTTCACACGCCTGCATCGATGCTTGTAAGTCATTCGACTTCGCATCTCTTCCTGAGCACCCCAGCGTCATTATCTGCGGAGTTAAGTCCGAGACGCAACTTGAGACCGTTTGTAAACGTCTCAATCAGCAGGGGATTCGCTTTGTTTCCTTCCGTGAACCTGATATTGGCAACGAACTTACGTCTATAGCGACGGAGCCAATATACGGTAAAGACCGAGACTTCTTTCGTAAGTTTCAACTCCTGAAGGAAGATGCCTCGAAAGTGTTTGCTGTGCATTACAACAATGGTTGTGACGGCGGCAGCACACATTTCGTGCGTGCTGTTGATTCCAAGAACGCAATAAACCATGTGAAGGAAGATTGGGGTGAAAGAACCCTTGCTCGTCTTCCTGCTGCTGGTCGTTTTTGGGCTACCCCTGTTTGCTCTAAGATAGGAGATGTTTCGAGATGATCACATTAGCACAAGAGATTAAAGACGAAGACTTGTTGAAGGCAATCTCTATTCGATTTGACAGACACTTCCCTGCCATGAATATTGCTCGTTCAATCGGTGGCAGTGGAACTTCCGTGCCTTGGACCATTTTGGAACAATACACGCCTGCTCAAATCTTGGAAGAGGTCGAAGAAAGAAACTTGGATATTTCCGATTTGGAAGTTGCAATGGCCAAGTGTGATTGCTGTCCCAGATTGGTTGTTGACTCAAGATTGTACCTTAAATTGAAGGAGGAAAAATAATGACTGGTTTCACCTAGAACTTAACTTTTGATCAGATGGTTCAAGATATGCTGACCTGTGAGCAAACACAGGGACAGTCTGTTTATGAACATGGTGTGTCTGTTAAGGCTCACTTCTTTCAAATTCTCGACTACCTCCGTGGTAGCTATTCTCTTGAGGGCTGGAGAGTCCCCAAATGGCTTGAGGATTATAAGGCTTCCATCCTCAAGAACATTCATGAGAATGAGCTTATTGCCCTCTACACGCTCTATCACGACTGCGGCAAACCCTATTGTCGCACAGTTGATTATGAGGGTAGAGTTCATTTCCCCAACCATGCGGAAGTGTCCAAAGAAACATTTGCCCAAGTGGTAGATGGCGAATTGGATTACGACGATAGGGTTCTGAACCTTATTGGCTGGGACATGGTTTTCCACACCGAAACTCAACAGCAAATCGCTGAGCGGTTAAGGGGGGAAATGACCACAAGAGACGCCTTCACTCTTCTTGTGGTTGGTCTCGCTGAACTCCACTCCAATGCCAAGCTGTTCGGCGGCATTGATTCCATTAGCTTTAAGATGAAGTGGAAAAAGCTTGATAAACGTGGTCGTTGGTTATGTAGAGAATTTTTGAAAGGAGAGAACAATGAAGTATCTCGTAATTAGTTATATAGATCGCTGTGGGGATTGGTATGGTGACCACCATATTGAATCCTTTGATAGTGAGGAAGACGTGATTGCACACGTCGCTAACCTCAATGCATCCAAAGACCCTTGGAATAAATATGACTGGGAGCATTGGATTTTTGATAAGGATGATTTCAAGGAAGGTTTCAGCGTTGCCGATAATGGCAAATACTATGGTGAGAACTTTAATTTCGGCGAACGGATCGCTAAATTAGAAGAGCAGATTAAGGCTGGGCAAAAGGCAGAAGCCGAAGCCAAAAAAGAACGCAAGAAGCAGGCTGACGCTAACAAGAAACGCAAAAAGGAACTTGAGCAGCTTGCCGCACTCAAAGCTAAGTATGAGTGCGAAGTTTGTCAGGGCACAGGGGAAGTGATGGTTGATCAGCACCCAAATGGTGCTCCTGTGATGGAAGATTGTTCTTGCCAACAATAAGTGAAGGGGTGGTCTGTGAAAGCAGGCCACCCTTTTTACATTCCTTCATAATCAAGGGCATTTGCGGCGTCTTGGTGATCCATTGGGGCTATTATAATGTCATTCGGCTCAAACTTTACGCCTTGGATTTTTTGCCAAGTGTAACCGCCACCTCTCTCATACATGCTATAAGGCACATCGATCTCAAACCCTTCATTCCCAACTGTCATTATCACCCACACATGTTGTTCGCCACATTGGGCTGAAACTGTGCCAGCGTTGTAATCTCCGGGGAATTGGGCGTGAATCACGTCAGCTATCGCTTCAGCAATGTCTTGGCAAATGCCGCCACCATTATATTCGTCGTGTTCGCCTTGTTCCCACGCATCATACACCCGCTGGGCTGCTGCGGCCATGTGGGGACGTAAAGCCATCAAGGTTTGCAATGTGTCCTGTTCTAACCATAGCTTAAAACTCATAGTCGCCTCAACATATAGGGTTCAATGAAATTTTCAAGACCTCTGTATGGTAAGTCCCAATCGAATTGAAATAGATCATTTGGTTTTGGCACCATCCATTTAGATGTATCTTCGTTTAATTTCATGACTTGAATTTCGGTTTCTCCACGAACTATTGCTTCTACCATGCGGTGATAACCTTGTACTAGCTGGTATCTTTCAGGTTGCATTTCAGTTCTATAAACTACTTCAACTGGACCTTCTGTTTGGGAAGGATAGCCACGAGAGATGTTATCAATAGCTTGAGATAACTCCTCTTTCGTCATAATCAATGACGAAATTAGCATTGTTTCAAATTGCTCCACCCATACCTTAAAGTTCATGTTATTATCTATGCCTTACTACGTTAAAGATAAAAAGAGGGATTAGATGAAGAAAATGATATTTGAAGTAGCGGGCGGTCTAGCCAACAGAGATGGAGAGCCATTTCATTTCAGAATTGAGAATGAAGATGCTCTTAAAATGTTGGCTGGGTCTCACCATCATGTAAATAAGGTAGTTCGTGGTGCCTTATGCAAACAATTTGTTGAAAAATTAGGGTTATTTCTTGGAAGAGAAACCACATTGGAGGAAGCATATGTATTCTGTCGAAGAATCGGATGATCGTTTTTATATTGCTGAATCCACCCAAGGCAAAGCGGGTAAAGGTTTATTTGCTCAAGTCAACTTAGAACAAGGCGATCATCTCGAAATCGTGGGTGTTGTCGCAAAGTCCAGAGATTGTGTGAGTTATGCCGACAGCCACAGCTTTGCAACTTCAGAAGGAGAGTGTTGGATGCCTTTGGGGTTTGGTGCCCTTGTTAATCATGCCAGCAATCCGGCACATGAGAATGTAGAGTATTGCTTTAAGGGTGAACAACCTGTATTTAGGTGTATGCGTCCGATCAATAAGGATGAAGAGATACTAACTAGCTATGGGGCTGGTTTTGCAAACGTACTTGCTGTTTATTTAACCTTGGATGCGAAGGGTGACTTAGCTCAATGGGAGCATGAGTGTGAAGAGATAGCAGACAGCACCGCAGGAAAAGACCTTTATGAAAAGATTTTTGCAGGTATAATATGACAACACACAATGAGAAGTTCTATATTCCCAACACGGAAGAAAGGACTTGGAAGCTGGGTGGCGGATGCAGTATGAGTTCTCAACATCAGGCTCAATGTTGGGAGTGCGGCGAAATGAAGCTCTGTTGGGGTCTGCCTATTGATGTTGCTTCGTGCTGCGGCCCAGTAGCCGACCCAGTAGCCTATTATTGTGACGAGTGTAAAAAGAAGGTGTTCGAGAAAGACACAGCCACAGTAAGCGTAGAGAAAGCGAATGGAAAATCATAAGTTTTTATCCTCAAGACACATGAACACAGTTGGCACGCTCTTTGGGGGTCAACTGTTGTCGTGGTTTGATGAGGAGTCAGCACTATATGTTTACAATTGTTTGTCTGATGATTGTGCCAAAAAGATGACGAGTGTATGCGTATATTCTTTCAATTTTCTGAAGCCTGCCTTTGAAGGTGATCGTATCAGGTCTCTTTGGGAAGTTGTACATTTTGGGAACTCATCTATCACAGTTAAGGGAGTTTACGAAAAAGATGAGGTAGTTGGCACAACCCACAAATGGGTCAAAATGGCCCAAGGGTATAGCTGCTTGTGTGCTATTGATGATGACGGCAAGCCTACTTCTTATACATTTAAGCCCGAAATCGATGTTGAAAAAATAAAAGCTGGGAAAGATTGGGAAATAGTAGAGAAATTGAAAGCCCTTACTAAACTAAACAAATAGGAGGGTTATATGGCTAAAAAGAAACCAGCAATTTTCACACCAGATGGCACGGTTGTAAGTAGAGTTCCAGCAATTAAAAGTATCCGTCCAGCAGGTTCATCTCTTTTGGTAGAAATGCTGAATGCTGATGAAATCTTAAACACAGACTTTTATATTGGCGACAATGTAGATACCGGGCCACCACAGGCTTATATTGTTGATCTCGGTCCTAGCTTAAAGGATCAAATCGATAAGGGCGAAGCAGTTTTTCTTAGCGTAGGCGACAGAGTGCTTTTACAAGGAACCTATGTTCCTGTTCCTAATTGGGATGATAGTCATCGTGAAAGGGGATTAGTAGAATTTCACAACATTAAAGCCATCATTGAGGAAAAGTAAGCTTTTCAAAATAAGTGGGATTTTCGGATCGATAGGCAAGTTTGTTGCCTAGCTCGATATCCCACTCATTTTTTACATACTTCAATAAATCATCGTTATAATAATCAAGGTATTTCTTTTCTTTATAATGCGATGAATCGAAGTTTTGGTCTCTAACGTCGTCAGCAAGCTGATTGTGATGATCATCGCCTTTAAGCATAGTCCGCCAGTTCCAAAGGACATTCTTCTCAATGTTCTTGAATTCCCCTCGTGGCTCTAGGTCAAAGCATTCGGCCAATTGCGTAAGAGCTTTCTCCGCATCTTCTAACATAGCCTCGTACTGCATTACAAAGAATTCTGTTGATCTTACTGAAGTCCAATGGTAATTGGCATTCCAGTAATATTGCATCAAATTTTTTGCTCTAAACATGAACGGAACGGTTGCAGAGCCTTCTAAGCAGCACGGCGAGGCTTTCACAAATTGTTCAAATGTAAAATTATCAAGTTCAGGTCCAAGAGGGAACTTTCTCCAATAGTTGTAACATGAGACTAGCCACGAGTAAGGGCTTTTTGTTACAATGACCATCGGAAACTCCTCTTTAAGGAGATGTCCAACATATGGACCATGTTTCCAATTGGTACAAAAGCCCTTACTGTTAAGGTTGCGATCATCACCTTCATGATGAATTTTAACAAAAAAATTGCTCTCTACGAGTTTAGCAAAATAACAGGTTCCCGTTCGAAATAGGCCATATAATTGAATCTCTTTCATATCTTAAATTAGTAAAGGGTATATATTTTATATGACAAGATACAAGGCGATTGCCACCATAACGTGGCAGTTTGAGAGCGGCCAGTCCTATGAACAGGCTTTAAGGTACGCTAAAGAACAATTAGACCTTGTGTTAGATAGCTGTCCGCAGGGCGAAGAGTTTGCTGGTTATTCGGCACACATGAATATCGTCAGGCTGAAGGATAAGAAGAAGTTGGTCAAGATCGCTGAATTTGGTCTTGAGGAAGTTCTTCCCTTCATTAGCAAATCTGATGACAAGAAAGAGTATTCTGTCGGTGAAAAGACATATAATGTCCGCATGAACTCCGATAGATACTTTGTATTCCTGAAGAACATACGATGTGTATCGTGTGGTCTAGAAGGTCAAAAAATGATTCTGGAATTGAATCCGGGCGACGATGTTCCTCACTTTAATCTATATGGTGAAGAGCATGGTCGGTTGGTTTTAATGACTAAAGATCATATTTTGGCCCGCTCTAAAGGCGGAGAAGATATTCTAGAAAATTACCAAACTATGTGCTGTGTTTGTAATAATTTGAAGGGTAATTATGATTTGAATCTAGATCAGGTGCTAGAATTAAGGCAACTTTACGCTAATAACGATAAAGCCCCACGCAAAGAATTGCGTGATCTGATAAATAATAGAAGAGAGGGAATGGTATGAATAAGGAAACTAGTTTTGTGGCTGGGTTTATAATTGGATTTATTGTGGCAGTCGTTCTGGCCCTTGTTTATATCAAACATGAAATAAATGCTAGAGTGGAACAACTGAAAAACCTAGAGAATATACAAGAAGTTCTGCCTGTTGATGAAAATATACCTAAACTTCCTGAGAATTGGCGAGAATGAACTTTACACAATGGCTTGAAGGACAACGAGACACAGCCTCTAAATTTAGAAGCTTGCTACAAAATGTCCCACAGGAACCTGAACACCACCCAGAAGGTGACGTGCTGACACACACCAAAATGGTGCGTGGTTCCATTCAACAAGCTGTTGATGCAATGAAGATCATAAAGCCTCAAATGCCAATTCTGGCTAACCTTGATTTTGATGTGACTGAGGAAGAACTTGAAATTTTAGCAATGGCGGCTTGGTTGCATGATATCGGTAAGCATGCTGCTACTATGACACAACCATCGGGTAAAATTACTGCTTATGGGCATCAAGATGCCAAGCATTTCATGCCCCAAATAAACAAATTTGCCGACATTGCAATCCCCCAAACAAGGAGACTCTACGAGGATAACAAAGAGTTGATTGATTTCCTTATAGCTCATCACATGGATTTCATGAAAGGCGGTTTTTCTAAGGACTTCAGAGTAAAATGGATGGATGGCAAGGCATTGAAAAATGATCCCAAAATTAAGCTGTTACTCATACTCATGATGGCAGATAAAATGGGGCGTGGCACGAAGCCTGATGAAACTCCACAGGATGTTCATCAGAGGGCCGTAGGATACCAGCAGAGCGGCTTGCAGGCCACATACGATAGAACACTCAGGAGAATGCAGAACATCACTACACACCAATCTGGACCGTTCTCAGGTGATACCCAGTCTTTTATAAAGATGTTGCAAGATAAGGGATTAGATGATGATACAATTAAAAAAAGTGTGAGAAACTTTGAGAAGAAGCGTGGAGTTGGCATATGAGATGGGGCGACAAATCGATATTAAAATCAATCAAAAATCCTACCGATGAGCGATACGAAATCAGCATTCATTGTCCTGAGCTTACATTTATGGGCGATAAAGAACAGCCAGATTTTGGCTGTGTAGACATGACAATGGTCCCCTCTGAGTTGGTTATTGAGCTTAAATCTTTCAAGAAATATGTCTATGGCTTTCGTGATTCCAGAATGTCATACGAAAGGTTCATAAACGTGGTTTATGACGATGTTATGGAGATTTATAAGCCCTCCAAATTAACTATAGAAGTGGAGTTTAGGCCCCGTGGCGGCATTTCTTCAAAGCTCAAAATTGATTCAGATTGGAGATAACCTCCATATATAATTTTGACCCAATAAAGTTAGTATACTGGAGGTATAACATGGAGCAATGGGAAAAGGATTTGCGTGAGGAAATTCGTGGTGCTCTGACGAGTCCAGTGCCTCCCGACAAGCCAAAGAAGAAAATACAGATCAGGCCATTTCTATTTTTTGTAGCTGTCTTATTATTTTTGATGAATTTTGTTGTGCTTGAACAAAAGCATCCGGGGTATCTAGCAACAAAAATTAGTCAGGCGAGAAGCTTCTTTGATGACAAGGTTGAGCAGCCACCAGCGGAAGACCCACTGGTGACAGTGCTCAGAGAATTCGATGCACGAATAGCTGGGCTGGAAAATAAAGATTACAAAGATGAAGAGCTTACTGCGGAACTCAAAGAGCTACGTAACAAGGTTTATCTCTTGGTTATTGTCTCTGATGAGAATGCGGCTATTTCCAAAAAGATTCTTAGAAAATACGACTATGAAGCTCGTGAGTTTCTACACATTGATCCTGATTGGAAAATTGATAGAATGCCGACTCACATCAAGCTCACTCCTGACAGTGAGGAGTTTCTAAGAAAGCGATTAAAGTGAGAGAGCGAGTAAAGATATTATCTTATCGTTTACTTCATCAATGCCACCTACAGATTCAATGGTTAACAGTTTATCAAGAGGGAACATTTCCAAAATAGGGAATGTTTCCTCTTTGTATACATTGATCCTTTTTAGGATTGCTTCTTCTGTTTCACCAACTCTGCCACGACCTAGCATTCTTTGAACAACAACTTTTTCTGGAGCCACGAGATGAATAACCTTCGTTAATTGAAGGCTTTCTGTTCTCATGATTTCAAAGAAGAATTTGACTTGTTGATGATTGCGAGGATAGCCGTCTAGGATGAAGCCATCTGAATTGTGTATGACATCTTGTACGATGTCAGCAAGTATTTCATCAGGCACTAAAAGATGCTGCCTCATATACTCTGCTGCTTCGAGACCCGCTTTGGTTTCTTCTTCTACTGCTCTGCGTAGAATGTCCCCAGTAGAGTGATGAGGGATGTTAAGAGATTGTGATAGTGCTTCAGAGTGTACGCCTTTGCCCACGCCGGGGCATCCAAACATTAATAAATTCATTTCTAATCTTTCTTATATGGGTGATTATATTTCTTTCAATGTAGGCCAGTTTAATTGAGGATTCACATCCTTGTAACTTAATAGTTGATGGAAACAACCTGCTAGGAATTTGCCGGTGTGTTCAGCGATCTGTTTGTCGTCTCTTAAATCATATGTGACTTCAAGTTGAACGCTTTGAATTGTTGGTTCATGGGTGTATTGTCGATAATATTGATTCACATTATCGTTTTTGCGGGCTGTATAGCTTCCGCCTGCCATGCCTTGATAGATGACGAGATTACCCATCCCCTGATCTTCCACACATTTGGCGAATGCGTCTTTAACCCATAATTCACAGGTAAGGGATGGATTTTTCTTTGACTTGCCAAATCCCATTATCAGGTGAACATTATCATTGGCTTTTTTCTTTATGTGGTTACCAATTCCGTGAATATGGAAGATATAGAAGCCTGACCACTTCTTCATTATTTTTTGTCTAAATTTAATGAATTCCTTACCATACTCGTCATTGACCACAAAGTTGTTTGTGTCCATGATATGAGCAACGCTATTGCAGTCAGCAAAGCTATTAATCTCATCTACGTCGTCGGATCGCTTCCATCCGTGGTTAATTAGAGCGTAGGCGTCTATTGCTTCAGCACATTTTTCGGTGACGACGTTGGTATTGGTATCGTCATCTCCGTGTGGGCACACAAGCAAAAGTGGCACTGAACCATTTATAATTGAAACTCGTTCTTCCATTATTGTCTCCTCGACCCCATTTTACCAAAAGAATTGATCTACTGCTAGATATATACTATTGAATAACGGAGGAAATTCATGCCTGAAATGACCCTACTGCAAATGCAGCAAAATTACAATGATTTGGTTGTTGCTGAATTATTGGAAAAAACAAAAAGAAACGGAATTTTGTGGGAAGCACTGGATAGTGTAACGTTTCAGGCTACAATGGTCCAACCCGCTGGTGATTGTCCCGGTGATGATGTTGATTTAGCCGATCCAAAGGATAATTCTGTTGCATGGAAAATTACTGTCAAAAAGACTCCGCTTGGCAATATTTCATCTACTGCAACTTTGGAAATTCTTAAAGATGACAAACAATGGGTGTTTTTAAGAGATACCAACGATGTAGAAACATTGTTTGACGTGGTTGAATTACTTGTTCTTCAATTAGACAACAAGCTCAAAGAGGCTTTGCAATTTGTTCAAGACATCAACACTGGTCTCATGGGCCACCACGATGCTACATAAACATCTTCCAATGTTTCATTCTCCATTGCCACCAAGGTTTATGTTTGGTGTATCTGTTTAATCCGACAAAATGTATCCCAAGCTTGTTGTCGATTAAATCTATTTCACAATTTGTAACCTGATCCAAGGTTATCAATAGGTGTTCTGGATGATTCAACAAACAAGCGGCAATCATCCCCTGTTCATCCCATGTGTATCGACCTTGTTTACATGAATGGGACCACTCATTTATTGATCCTAAGTAGAAGTTCATTTTTTTGCCAAGATCAAATCCGGGCGGCATCCCGTAGATTCCACTGTTTACACAAGGAGTTTTGGGTACAAATTTAGCAATTTGCCCATACATCGGTTTAGCGGCTTCGTAAACCAATGTGGAATTTGAAGAGAAAAATTTTCCGATTTCAGGAATTTTGTGCTTGATTAAAATGTCGTTGTCTATGACAATCTCGTGTGCGTTTATTCGCAACCTTGGGGGATACAACTTCCATGCAACACCATGCGGCACTAAACCGTTTGTGTAGTGTTGAGCGTAGAGAGGCACACCAATCTTTTCGAGTTCTTCGATTTGATATTTTTTCAATTGGTTGTGGCAGATCATCAAATCGGCGTTTGTGTATATGTTGGAGAATGCTTCGACTGCCTCTCTCACACAAACGAATCCTTGTTTTTTCACTGGGCCGATTATCCATCTTACAAGCGGTCTCATACTCTAATGGAGTTTGATTGTGTAAAAATATGGCTATTGGCGATAAATAGATACATGACATTATTACCGCCTAATTTTCAAGAAATAGATGGAAAATTAACGGTGGATTTGCGTCAAGCTGAAAAACAAGAGATCATCGAATTCATGAGCGTCCTGCTCCAAGTGAAGGCATCTTTGCCCGAATTAACTCATTTGTACCTTAAAGACACATCACCCACACGGCTGGAGTCGTGGACATGAGTACACCAACCCGACGATTTGCTAAATTTTCACCGAAATCGTCGGATGTTGCTTGACCTTGCCCGTTACTCCTGTATAATGCCCGTGAACGAAAACGATGTCAACAATGGTAACTGTGGAGAACTGAACGATGACCAGCACCCTTCCCGATGGTGTCCGTGATGTCCGAAGAACCCGTGCCTACGCCTTTGGGCGAATCACCACGACCTATAATCCTCGTGATGTTTTCACCAAGTTGCAACTTGAAGAAAACGGCGGGTTGACGCTCGTTGACCCCAAATCCCCCGAAAAATCCGCCCTACACATCGTCTTGAGTGATGAACTCGGCGATGTCGTATACAAGTTCGTGTGCGATATGTTTGCACATGAGAATGATCGTGAGACCGATGATGGTTGTCTGTGTGCCTTGGCAGAGTCGCTGGTTGTGCGACAGATTCAACCATGCACGGTACGTCGAATTGGTGGCCACGCTGGTCAGCCCCCCAACTACGGTTTGGTCGCTGGTGGGCGTCGTTTGGCCGCTCGTGCGTTGCTTGTGGCGATTTCCCGTCTTGTCAACGCCAAATTCCCCGACAATGAAGATGGCACGCCCGTTCCGTCTTTCGGTCCAGACCAGTTCCCAAAGGCCGCTCGTCCGCTTGTAGAACTTGTGGCAAAGCATGGACCGCTTGCAGATGAGATTGAGGCCACGTTGGTGGAATGCACCGTTTTGGAAGCATTCGATCTGGCTGTGCGTGAGAACAAGCAGCGAAAGCCGTTCAATCCCGTTGAAGATGGGAAAATCTACACCGACTATCTTCAAATGATTGACCCTGCTACAATCACCGAAGAGTGCCCCGAAGGGAAGAAGTTCAACATCAAGAGTCTGGCCAAACACCTTGGTGAAGAGTATCAGCATGTGCGTGGCCGACATGCTCTTTACAACTTCTACCCCGCAGACAAACACCAGAAGGTGGTTGACAAGCGGATTAACCTTACACATGCCATCACAGAGGCTTTGGCCCTCAAAAGGGGCGGTGCCGTTGAAGGTGATGGTGTGAAAAGTAAGACTCGGAAAAACATGCTGTCTCGACCAAAGGTTGAGGCTATGTTTGATGATCATCGTGACGAACCTGCGGCACTGATGGTGTTGTCCCAAGTGTTGCAGTTGGAATTTGACCAAGCAATCGAGGCTTCTGACGAAAGGATTAAAGACCGTGAGGCTGCGTAGGTGAAGCCACAGGTACATGGTGGGGATACTGGAATTATCTCCCTTGTACCTTCAAGTGGCGAACAACCATCCCTAAAGGAACCCAAACCCATGATTAGTGGCGGTGAACCGATTTGTGGTGTCGAACCCAAAGAACTCGCCAAAGGTGAGTTGGCACCATGTCTTGAAATTTTACGTGCCCACAACCGTGTCGTTGATAAACACGGAAACAAAAGTAAGTTGTCGTTGGAGAAGTACCGGGAAGAATTTCTGTCCGGTCGCTTGAGACCACGATTGTCCAAAAAGGATGAAACTGCGATCCGTGCGTTGACCGAAGACATTAAGTTGAAGGTCATTGCCCATCACATTAAGATGGTGCGTCGAATCGCCAACCAATTTTGTCGAAATTTCAACATCACCAACCGAAATCAGCAAGATGTTGTGGATGAAGGTGGCTATGCCTTAATCAAGGCGTTGTATGCCTACACGAATCCCAACATCTACTTTAGTACGTTCGCTCATTGGGTGGTGACGAATACATTGTGCGACTATTTCAGGGAGAACCACAGTGGTCTCTCTCCGGTTTCCAAAAAGGGAGCCGATCTTAACCACCGAATCGTTATGCACTGTTCAAAGGGGACTGATTATATTTCCTTTGATCAGGCAGTAGCCGAACTTGGTTTGAACAACAATCAAATCAAAGAGGCTCTTGAGGCTCAGCGAACATCTTCACCAGCAAGTGCAATTAACACTTTTGATGGAGAGGATAAAACCAACGTGCTTGACAAGGCAATCTGTGAAGACCCCGAATTGCCTGACCCAGAGTTGGTGGAAGCGTTCTATACATGCGATCTGACGCCATTAGAGCGAGCAGTGATGGATGCGGCGTTAAACCCGTGGCATGGTTGGATGCCAGAACTCGGACGAGACTTTCCTGATGAAGATGGTAAGCCCCGTGAACGACAACATATTTGGATGGTGTTAAAGATTGTCCAAAGGAAAGTCCAAAATCATTATGAAAACTTGAAAGCCTCGAAAATCCCGGTTCGAGTAGCATCGTAAAGAATGATCGAAAAACAACTGGATGAATTAGCCACCGAGATAGGTGGCATGAAAGAATTTCAAAGCCTATACGTCCGTGTTTATCTGAAAGAAACGGATGCGGAAGTAGGCACAGCCACGTTGCAAGGTCATATTCCAGCCACATCCTTTGTGTCCAGAAACATATTAACTCTTTACACAACCGCAGCATTGGACATGCCATCGTATTTGATTCCCCCGCCAATGGTTCGTTTCATTGAAGTGGTTCGGGAATCAGGGAAGTGGGGAGTTCAATTACTTGGCTATAGGGAAAAAATCCAGTGCATCAAATCGTTGCGTGATGCGATCAGGACTCAATGCGGGGAAGTCCCTGGATTAAAAGAGTGCAAAGATATGGTGGAATCTTGCCCAGTTGTAGTG
>CEPZ01017243.1_pt1 | contig 16812 bp, 15 predicted proteins | sample 530461 | NCBI WGS metagenome assembly CEPZ01 (sample SAMEA2620106, study PRJEB7988) | marine metagenome | isolation source: saline water (ENVO:00002010), including | reverse complement strand
CTGGTGATTATAATGTTAGAATCTAATTTTTCCATTAATATTTTTCCAGCTTTCTCTACATTATCTGTTAAGGTCATTTCTATAGCTTCTTTCTTATTAGGTTTAAATAAATCTACATTTTTATAGAACTCCAAATTAAGAGGTTTGCAATCTGCAGTAATTATTTTGTTATTTTCCTTAGCTAAAATTATCAGAGATTTAACTAAATTTTCTGTTAAAGTGCCCTTGGCATAATCGCTTAAGGCAATGGCATCAAAATCTAAAATTTTATTTTTTATTAAAGAAAGTAAATTTTTTTCATCCTCTTTTGTTATAGAAGAATGATCTTCATAATCTATTCTAAATAAATGTTGATGAGATAGACCCCTTACCTTTTGGATGGTGGGTTTTTGAGTCTTTAAAATGCAAGAAGAATCAATATTGTTTTTTTCTAACTCTTGAAATAAAATCTTTTGAGCTTCATCACTACCCACCGCTCCAGCCATAGAGACTTTTGCACCCAATGTAGATAAGTTATTAGCTAAATTAGCAGCACCTCCTGGGTTGTAAGATTCTTTTTCCGCTTTTAAAACCGGAACTGGAGCTTCAGGAGATATCCTAGAAACTGTACCGTGGATGTGTTTATCTAACATAATATCTCCTACAACCAAGATTCTTTTTTTAGAAAAATCTTCTAAATTCATATTTGATAATCCCTAAAAGTAATTTAAAAAGATTTATGGTTTTCAGAAGCCTTTTTGATTTCTGCTTTTAAGAACTCTACAATATTGTATTTCTCTACTTCCTTGGGGGATATCCAAGTGTGTTCTGATAGTTCTTCTTGATTTAAACTAATTTTATTATGTTTGGCTTTAACTAAGAAACAGAATCCGATTGTTTGAATACCGGAAGGTCTAGTAAAAGTAAAATCTGAAATGAATTCTTTTTTATCTTCTATTTCTAAATTAGTTTCTTCTTTGATTTCTCGTTTTAAAGCTTGAAATAAATCTTCTCCTGGAGTGACTTTACCACCTGGAAAAATCCATTTATCAGGATGCATTTCCATATCAGGATTTCTTTTAACAATTAAGAATTTGTCTTGGTATTTTACTAATCCGGTTACAACTACGATGTGTTTATCCATTTTAGAACCTCGTCTGCGGATATGGACTTGACTAGATTTTCTTCATATTTATCAGTATAGAAGTATTTTTCTAATAAAGGGCTATTTAATTTTGTAACTAAATCGTAAGTTTCGATTTCTTGTGGTGGAGTACAGAAAAATAAAGCTAAGGTTTTTTTCTTTAAAGCAGTGGCGATGTGTAAGACTAAAGTGTCTCCTGTTATGACTTTATCACAAATGCTTAATAACGCTACGTTTTGTGCAATAGAAATTTCCAAGGCATTTCTATTTCTAAAAACATTGTCTATCCCACGTTTACTTACTGCTTTAATTATTTCTGATTGTAACCATGTTTCATTATGACCCGCCCTTAATAAAATTTTATAATTTGTATCTTTTAATTTTCCTATTAATTCTAAAATATTATCTTTATGCCAAGCTTTAGAGGGCCATCTTCCTCCAGCACCCAAATTTATACAAATCAATTTATCTCCTTCTTGGATATTGTTTTCGTTTTTGAATTTTTCTAGGTATTTTTCATCAAAATTGTGAATTTCAATAGGCTCTTTGTTGTAAGGTAATTCAGCTATTTCAAACATCATTTCTTGGTAAGTTTTTTTATTAGCTTTATTTACATGATTAGAAAAAACTCTGTTAAAGTAATATTCTGCTTTTTTGTTAAAACAAGAAGGATGTCCGTCTTCATGGAAGTAATAACCATATTTTTCTTCGGCTTTAACTTCATTAAAGATTAAGGTAGCTTTAGCATCTATATCTAAATTAATTAAAATATCGAACTTTTCGTGTTTAAGTCTTAAAGGAATTTCAGGAGTGTATTCTAAAATTTTATCAATATGGGGGTTGTATTTAAGTAAATCTTTTCCCTCTCCTTCATTAACTAACCAAGTTGTATGGATGTTGGAGCCGTATTTTTTCTTTAAAGCAGGTAAAATGGGTGTGGTTCTAATAACATCGCCTAGGGCTCCTAATTTGATTAAGAGCAGTTTCTTAGAGTAAGGTTCATAGAATCTACAATTAGAACAATCTTCTAAGTTTTCCGAGGTCATGACATCACAAGCAAAACCTTCTAGGAAAGATTTACAATCTCTATTGAATTTCATTTTAACCCTGTTTAGATTAAGAGGTTATATTTTTAAGTTTAATTATCTCAAAAAGACTATGAAAATCTATGTAGCTGGGACTTTGAGAGGGGAAGTGAATAGGAAGGAGTTAGAAGAGGTAAATAAAGTGTGTGAAGAATTTGGGGAGACCTATTTACCTCATAGAGATATGGGCTTATTTGAAGAGGGAATGGATCCAAATCCAATATTTGAAGAGAATAAAAATAGAGTGGATTGGTGTGATGTTTTAGTTGCGGTAGTAGATTGGAAAGGAATTAGTTCTGGAACTGCATGGGAATTAGGATATGGTTATGCTAAGAAAAAACCCGTAATAGCTTTAGTTGAGGATAAGAAAACAATAAGGAATGATTATAGAATTTGTGTTATGTGTAATAATAAAAAAGTTGTTTTTGTTGAGAATTTGGAAGAATTGAAAGAGAAATTAGCTAATCTAAAGTCCGAGTAGATTTTACTTCTAAGTCTCCTCTCCAGCCATCTTTGTATTCTTTTTTCTTTAATTTAAGGTCTTTTTGTAAGGATAACCACATATGTAATCTAGCTGGAAATAATTCTAAGGTCCAGACAAATTCCTTAAAAGTCCGTGGGTAAGAAAAAATGTAATGTAAGTTTTTTACTCCGCCTAAAATTTCTCCTGAGAAAGATTTAACTTTAGGGAAATTTTTAACATAAAGAGTTAATTTACTATGGGCATCTGCTGCACGTTTTTTTTGTTTCATCCAGTCTTTGAAATGTGTGGGCCACTTAACGTAGACCTTAGCGTTTTCAGCATAAGCAATTTTGTAGCCTTTTTGGTAGAAATAATAAGGGATGATTGTGTCTTCGGCTACGTCTAAAGGAATTTCTTTTATAACTCCGTTTCTGAAAGCGAATAGATAACCAGTAGTTTCTAAGAATTTACCTTGTTTGTAACGTTTTTTTCTAGAAATTTCATGAGCTCCAACATCAACTAAGAAATGAGACCAGTAACCGAATCTATTTTCTCTAGGGTTAATAGACATTGGTCTGCCTGAGACGCATCCTACTTGAGGATTTTGAAATTTTTGTAAAATAGCTTGAACTGAGTCTGGGGAAGTGTAAACATCTCCATCTGTTAGGATAAAAATGTCGTCTTTATTTTTAGATCCAAATTTTTGGAATAATAAGTTTAAGGCTGTGCTTTTTCCTTCTCCTGGGTCTTCAAAGTATTCTATTTGATTTGGGAATTTTTCTTCTAGCATCCATTTAGTTTCTGTAAAGGGATCTGAGACTATGATTTTGGTGTCTTTGGGAAGGTTTTGAGATAAGAAAGCTCTAACTGCTTTTTCTGTAGCGTTTACCTCTCCGTAACTAGTAATTATTATGTTTAGCATAGTAAAAAAGTATAAGATAAAGATTTTAAAGATTATTGTAATTGAATTTCTTCATTTACTTGGGTGATAAAAACCTTTTTTTTTCCGCTTTCATCTTTGGATTCAATTCGGCACTTGGCTTTACCTGATTTTCCAACTTTAGAAGTTTCTACAGATTCTACTGTAAGTTTAGTTCCATCAAAAATAATTTTATCTCCTTGTTTAAGATCTTTAGCAAGTGTCATGGAATAAGAAATTAAAGAGAGTTTTATAAGGTTTTTTATTAAAAATATATTATGAAGAATGCTATAATCTTATGTTCGGGAGGGTTGGATAGTGTTACTGCGGCTTACAAAGTTAAAGATGAGTATAGTAAATTAAAGTTTTTATTTTTTGATTATGGTCAGAGAGCTGTAAAGGAAGAAGAAAAATGTTGTAAAGAGATTGCTAAGAGATTAGAAGCCGAGTTTATTAAAGTAGAATTAAAATGGTTAGGGGAGATAAGTACTGCTATGTTAAATAAAGAAGGGGAAGTAAAAGAAAATAATGAAGATATAAAGAATTGGTGGGTTCCTGCTAGAAATTCTGTTTTTTTAGTTAATGCTTTGGCTTTTGCGGAAAGTGAATTTTTGAAAAATAAAGAAAAATATGATGTTATTATTGGGATAAAAGATGAAGGTGATGAACATATGGCAGATACAACTCCCGAATTTGTTAAAAAAGTAAATGAATTAGCTAAAGAAGGAACTCAAGATGGAGATTATGAAGTTGTAGCTCCTTTGATTGAGCTAGATAAAACTGATGTGATAAAACTTGGAAAGGAATTAAAAGTTCCTTTTGAACTTACGTATAGTTGTTATATTGAAAATGGACCTTGTGGTAAATGTTTAAATTGTGTTTTGAGAAAAAATAGTTTTAATTTATTAAGGATAGAAGATAAAAGTTATGCTCTATAACGTATTTTATCATACCAATTCTTGAAGTTGACTGGAAGAGATCTATAAAGAGGTTTAGCAATGTTTTCTCTAAAATTATCCATTACAGAAACAAAAGAACCTGCGGTGTTTGTAGGTAAGGAATGTTTTTGGTTGTAGTTAACTAATTTTGGAGATATTAATTTTTTTAAGACAGAACGGGGCATTAAGCCCAATCTTTTTTTAGTAACTGGACCTCGCATCAAGTTTAAAGTTAGATTTAGATAAGGATTTTTCTTTTTTAATTTAATATGTTGCCATCTATCCCAGTAGTTTAAGTTTTGAGCTGAGTCTTGGAAATCTTTGATAACACCTTCTTTTAGGGCTCTATTGTATAAAGGAGTGCCTTCGAAAAAGATTAAATTATTTACAGATAAATAAAAAGGCGGTGGTATTTCTAAAATTAAGTTTATTGTTTCTAAGATATCTTCAGATGTTTCATAAGGGTTGGAAGTTATAATATCATACATTATTGCTAGATTTTTGAATTTGTTTAATGTAAAGGAAGTTTTTCTTAATTGTTCTTGAGTTATGAATCTATGATAAATTTCTTTGTTAACTCTGTCTGAGCCAGATTGGATTCCTACTATAATATCAGATAAACCTGCGTCAACTAATAATTTTATTTTTTCTTCTGAGAATCCGGTTGCCATTGTTGCTGGATCTGCTAGACATTTTAATCTAATTTTAACTCCTGAGTTAATGTATTTTTGAGAGAAGTCTTTAATCCATTTAAGGTCCCGTATTGTAAAGGTTTCATCTCTTAAATCAAAAGAACCTATAGAAGGGAATTTATTTGCTAAAGTTGTTAATTCTTCTATTACATAATCTACAGAATGTGTTCTTAGTAAATTTCCTTTACCTTTGTAAAGGTCTTTCATAATAATATTAGTACAATAAGAACAAGCATGGGGGCAGCCTCTTTCAGTTTGGAAGAAAATCATACCTCCTAAGTGTCTTTCTTGAAATTGGATTAGTTTGTTTTTTTCTAGGATTAAATGTTCTTGAATGTTGTAATCTGGGTGTGGGAGTAAATCTAAATCATGAACCAAAGGTCGAACAGGATTTTTGTAGATTTTTCCATCTTTTTTGATGTGAAGGTTTTGAATAGTTGTGACGTCTTGTTTTTGGTCTAATTTATCTGCTAATTCAACCAGGGCATCTTCAGCTTCTCCGATTGCTAAAATATTACAATGTTTAATACATTTTTCTGGAAAGAAAGTGGGTGCTGGGCCTCCCCAAACTACTGGAATGTTTTTGTTTTGGAAATGTTGGATTAAATGCATGGCTCTTGTAGATGTTGAGGACATGGCTGTGATTCCAATTAATTTTGTGTCTTGTAAAGTTGAATCTAATTGTTGTAATACTTCTTGAGAATAATTAGAAGAATAATCATTTTCAGATAAAGGTAGGAAGATTAATTTAACTTGGTGGCCTTCTTTTTTTAAACATGAAGATAAGGTTCTCAAACCCTGGTCTGCAGGGAAAGTTGAAGTGGAAATTAAGCCTATTTTCATGTTTGAATTCTAATTCGATTTATTTAAAAAGTTTGTGTGTTTATATAAAAAGATGAGAAGTTATGCTTTAAAGAATATTGGAAAAGTCATCTGGAGAAACAAATTAATGAGTGCTTGCGTTTTTAGTTCTGTCTTAGGTTTTGGAGGGGTAGCAACCTCTGGTATGTTCCCTTCTTTTCCCAAAAAACCAGAAGATGTGGGTTTAATTAATAGACTGGATGAAGAGTTGTCCAGATTACAATACTCAAGAAAAGATTTAAGAGATTCGGGTTCTGTTCAAGAGGTGAATAAAGAAACAAGTGTTCTCGAGACTAGAAGAGATAGTTTAATTTCAACTGGGGTTTATGAAAGAAAGGGAGATTATGAAACCCAACGCGCAAGGAGTGAAAAAAATTCTTTATATCAGATTTTAGCAGGGAGTGGAGCGACCATCTTAGGGCTACTGGGTTTTATGTATAAGGGGCATCGAAATCTAATCCGTCCATATATTTAGACTAAACGGCTTCCCCTCCTTTCCAACAATAACAATAGCAAATGGGTCTCTATGATGAATTGTAAAACTATATCTTCCCGCTTTCTTAATGGACAGGTTCTGTATAAACATCCATATATCTTTTAGTAATTAAATCCCAAGTGTAGTTTTGAGATTTTTCTTTGTTATTTTTAGAGAATGTTTTAGCAATGTTTGGATTGTCTAGAATTTTTAAGATTTTTTCTTTTAATAATGGAATGTTACTATAAGGCACATGATAACCGTTGATATTATCTTTTAATTCATAAGGGATGCCATTTACTGGAGAAGCTACAATTGGTAGTTCGCAAGACATGGCTTCAAATAAGGTCAGGGGGAGACCTTCTCTATAACTAGGGAGGACGTAAACTTCAGCTGCTTGATACATTTCTGCAATGTTTTCCTTACCTTCAATAGGTCCTAAGTAATGCATATTCTCTTGATCTTTAATGATATTTTGAACTTCTTCTAATTTACCTTCATCTGGACCTACAAAAACAAAACTTAGATCTTTTCTTTCTTTTAGAATTTCTTTTCCAGCTTTTGCTAAAATTTCTGGGCCTTTAGTAGGATTTAATCTGCCAAAGAATAAAATCATTTTACCTTTAATTCCATGTTTTTCTTTATATTTATTAGGAAGAACTTTTTTGAATAAAATAGAATCTAAACCATTTGGAATTGTTATTATTTTTTCTTTGGAAGTATATTTTTCTAATTGTTTGTGTTCCCAAGGTGTTATTGAGACAATTTTATCAATTAATTTGAAAGAGGTTTTATTAAAGATTTTATCATTTAAGTAAAGAAAAGGTTTTAGTATTTTAGGTCTGAAAGCGTCTGTCCAAGGACAATGTGTAGTGTGGATGTGTTTAGACCTCTTTCCCCGTGATACTAATCCTGTTAATAAAACGTATAAATGACCTGAGACATGTGTGTGTAAGATATCAAAATCATATTTTTTTAATTTCCAATATAAAGAAGGCCAAATGTGTGTTGAAAGTGAAAGGCGAAACCAATAAGGTAATCTATGGATATGGACTCCGTTAATGATTTCTTCTTTTTGTTTAATTCTTTTGTATTTATCAGAATTACAGCAGAAAACATGAACTTCGTGTCCTTGTTTAACTTGTCTTTCGGCTAGTTCTTGCATTACTTTTTCTACACCCCCAAAAGTAGGTAAGTAGAACATGTTTATGTGGGCTATTTTCATAAGAATAGAATTTAGAAGTGGATTTTAAAAGGTTATTTGTTAATTCTTAATTAATTCTTCTTCAGTAGCTTTAAACCACAAGTTAGGAATATCATTGATTTTTTGAAAGTTTTCTAGTCTATTTGCTAATTCTAAAAGAGTTTCTTTTGGATTTTTAACAACAACCAAATCTGTTTCTTTTATACATTCATCTGGAGAGTCATGAGGATAAACACCTGCATAAGCTAAAGGAATATCTAAGGGTTTGAGTAAAGTAAAAAGTTTAGAAGCTTTAGAACAAGTTTCTTTATTGGCAGAGATAACAACTAAGCCCGATTTTTTAGTTTTTTTAAGTAAGTCCTTTTCATCTAAGAAATTAGAAAATAAAACTTGAACTGAATGATCTTTGGCTTCTAAGAAATTAGCCATTATTTGAGGACCTTTGTCATTTTTACTTCCAGTTGAGATTAGAGTTATTTTCATTTTAATCTCTCCACAGCTCTTAAAACATCATTAACTGTAATAGATTTCATACATTCTAAGTATCTATGATTTTTAAACTTACAAAAAGATTTCATACATGCTGTGCAGACCTCGTGTTTTCTTTGGATAGAAATAGAATTTTTATTGAAAGGGTGCCAAATAGTTCGATCTCCAGCTCCAAATAAAGCTACTACCGGAATTTTAAAAGCAGCGGCAATGTTTGTAGGGGAAGAATCAATTCCAACTACCATTTTAGAATTATTAATTAAAGCAAATAAACCTTGAATGGTGGTCTGACCAAACCAATAATGGTTTCTGCGAGATTTCATTAATCTTTTAACATCATAAATGAATTTCTTTTCTTTATTAGTTCCAACAAAAACAATTTTAGCCTTGTATTTTTCAATTAATTTATCTGCAAGTAAGGCAAATCTTTCTTTAAACCAAGTAGGATGAGACTGAGAAACTACGGAAAAAATAACTGTAAAATCTTTTTCAGTAATTTTCTTTTCTTTGAATTTAGTTTCAACCCAGGATTGGGTTTCTTTAGAAACATAAATTTCAGGGTGTTTGTCATCCATGGGATAAATATTAATTAATTTTAGAACATCTAAGTTATCTTCGATTTTATGTTTTAAAGTTTTATCTGGAAGTAATTGTCGAGTTAGGAAAAACCCTTTGGGTTCGGTTAATCCAACTCGTGTACAGCCAATTCTATAAGGAATATTGGCTTCTTTAAGCATTTTAGAAATTGAGAAAGTGCCGTTATGTAAAATAATTGCTAAGTCGTATTTATTTTGGATTTCATTCAAATATAATTGATAATTTTCTTTTGTTTTTTCTCTTTCCCAACTAATTATTTTATTTAAGTGAGGGTTGTTGAAAAGAACTTCTTCCATCCCAGGGGGAATTATAATATCCAAATTAGCATTTGGAAAGTTGGATTTTAAAGTTCTTATAGCAGGGGTGGAAACTATGAGGTCTCCAATTCTTTTTAGTTCTACTATTAAGATATTTTTAACATTGTCTAAAGAAGGTTCTTTTTGGAATAAAGTTCTAGCGATATGAACAGAGTAATCTAAAGTATTTGAAAGTCTCCTTAATTTATCTTCAGCTTTAGCTCTGAAGTGTTTCATAAGAATTAAAATAAAAGAAGGATTTATATGCTTTATCTACATTCCAGGAATCTTACCTTTGAATTTAGACATTAATTTTTGAGGATCTTTGCCTTTCATGGTAGACATCATCTTTTTAGCCATTTTATACTGCTTAAGTAAGTCTCTAACTTCAGAGGCTGGAACTCCAGAACCTTTGCTAGCTCGACTTAATCTAGAAGAATCTATAATATCTGGGTTTTCTAATTCTTTTTTAGTAAAAGAATCTAAAGCAAATCTCCATCGTTTTAATTTATCTTCTTGAACATTAAGTAAATCTTTAGGTAATTTTAGTTGAGACATTCCAGGAACTAATTCCATTATTTTAGATAAAGAACCCATTTTAGACATGGCTTGCATTTGTTCATATAAATCTATTAAATTAAAATCTCCTTCAAGTAATTTTTTTTCTAAGTCTTTGGATTTTTCTTCAGAAATCGCTTCACTGGCTTTTTCTAATAAAGCTTCTAAATCTCCCATACCTAGTAATCTGGATACAAAATTTGGGGGGTTGAAAGTTTCTAAGTCTGAAGGTTTTTCTCCAACAGTTAAGAATTTTATTTTAGCTCCGGAAATTGCGGCTGCGGATAGAGCTCCTCCTGCTTTAGCAGTTCCGTCCATCTTAGTTACAATAATACCTGTTATATTACAGGATTTGTGGAATTGGGTAGCCTGTTTCTCAGTTGTCTGACCTAGTTCGGCTGGGATTACTAATAATCTTTCATCTGGCTGGATTTCTTTATTTAGAGATTCTATTTCATCAATTAATTCTTGTAATAGTGCGTCTCTACCTGCGGTGTCAATTAATAAAATGTCATAATTTTTGTATTGGTCTTGAAATTTTTTATAAATTTTTAAAGGATTTTTTTCTTGTTCATCTATAAAACATTGGACTCCAACTTGGTCTGAAATTTGTTTTAGTTGATCTCTGGCAGCTGGTCTATGGACATCTAAACCTAAAGTAGCTACTTTTTGATTTCTTTTTTTGTAATAATTTGCTAATTTTCCAATAGTGGTTGTTTTTCCTGAACCAAATAAACCTACTAACATTATTTTGAAAGGTTTTTTAGGAGTGATTTTGATTTCTTCTTTATCTTTACCTAATAGATTAGTTAATTCTTCATAAACAATTTTAACTAAGAATTCTCTTTTTGGAGCTTCTTTAGTGGGTTTTTCTTCTTTAAAACGAGTTTTAATATTGTTGGTTAAGTCAAAGACTAATTGAACATTAACATCGGCTTGTAAAAGACTTCTTTGTATTTCTTGGGTTAATTCATTTACGAGTTTTTCATCTACAAAAAGTGCTGAAGTTACCTTCTTTAAAGTAGATTTTAAAGAGTTTGATAAGTTATCTAAGACCATAAAAAGGATTATAGAAAAAGGGTTTATAAATGTTTAGAGACCAATCTGTTCTAATATTTTTTTAGGATTGTAAACTTCCATCTAGGCACAGAAGATACTCATTATTCCAGAGGGAGGAGTTTAGTTCTCCCTTTTTATTGAGGACTTTCTTCAAAAAGTCTTTGAATAGGTTCGTATCCTTCCTTAATCACATCATCCCTATCCATCTTATCTAAGGCGTGTTCATTAGGGTAGGAACTAGAGAGGTTGTATATTGGGGCATCCCTATTAATTTCTCCATAAATACTACTCCTGATTCTTCTTATAGGATTTACCCATCTTAAGAAAAAAGAGAAGTTAGATGTATATATTCGCAAAAAGAAAACTAAAAGAAGAAAAAGGTTATTAAAATTAAAGTCCTAGTTGTTCTAAAATTTCCTTGGGATTATATTTTCTGATGCTTGAGATCAATTGCCCATCGCATATGAAGAGAACAGGTTTTTTACCGGTGTAAACTGCAGATAAGAAAGCTCCGCCCTTTTCGTCAACATCTGCTTTGGTTAGAATCATACCATCTACAGCTATGGCTTTGTCAAATTCTTCCATCTGGTGGACTACATCTGAGCCTGTTAGAGAGTCTAAGACTAGGATTGTGGTGTTGGGGTTGTTAACTCTGGCTATTTTTTTTAGTTCATCCATTAAATCTTGGTTGTTTTGTATTCTGCCAGAGGTATCTGCTATAACTATATCGTGGTTTTGAGCTTTAGCATGTTTAATAGTGTCAAAAATTACTGAGCAAGAGTCTTGGGTTTCTTCATTTGAGATGACTGGGACATTGGCTAGTTTTCCGTATTCTACTAATTGAGATGCTCCAGCTGCTCTAAAAGTGTCTGCGGCAGCTAGTAAAGGATTGAATTGTTGTCTCTTTAAATAAGAAGCTAATCTGGCACAAGTTAGGGATTTTCCAGCTCCATTATAACCAATGATTAAAATTACATAAGGTTTGTCTGACTTTTTTATTTGTTCTAATAAATCAAATTCCGGTGGTGTTAAGATTTCTTCTATGGATTTTTTTAAAGAAGTTTGAATTTCTGCTTCTATTTTAGATCTTGGAATTGCTTGATTAACCAAGTCTAGTTTTAGATCTTCTTTGACTTTATCTACTACTTCTAAAGCTACATTGTTTTCTAGTAAAGCTATTTGTAAATCTTGAAAAATATCTTCAAATTGGGATTCAGAAATTTTTTTAGTAGTTACTTTTTCAGTTACTTTTTTCAAAAAACCTTTTTCTTCAATTTCTTCTTCTAAAGCTTCTTTAGCTTCTTCTTTTTGAATCTCTTCTTTCTTTTCTTCTAAAGGAGTTTTCTCAGGAGTTTTTTCTGCTAAATCTAAGATTTCCTCCTTTTTCTCTTCAGGTTCCTCTTCTACTTTTCTAGTAGCTTTTTTTACAGCTGTTGTTAATTTTCTTTTAAGAAACCGGAACATTTTAGGAACTTTCTCCAAACATTTTTTTAATAGAGTCTGCTGTATTTTCTTCTAGTTCGTCTTTTGGTAATTTAGAAGTTAAAGTATCTTTATTGGTGTCAAAGTATTCATAAAACTTGGGTGTAAGTTTGAGGATTTTAGTTAATTTGTATCTTTGTCTGGAGATTAATTCTTTTTCTTCTAATAATTTTAAATGTTCGTAAGCTGTATTGCCCCTCATTTTAACTACTTTAGATTGTAAGATGGGTTGTTTCCAGGCTATTATGGCTAGGGTAGATATAACTGGGCGGTCTATTTCAGTGTCTGTCATTAGGTTTTTAACTATAGGAACAAAATTAGATTTGATATTCATTCTATATTTATTGCCTTCTTGTAAGATTTCAATTGCAGAATCTTTTTGAGAATAATCTTTTTTTAGTTCTTCTAGAGTTTTGATAACTATTCCAGTAGAGCCTAAGTTTAACATTTCAGCTATTTTTTCTATTTCTAAATACTTTCCAGAAGCGAATAAAACAGCTTCTATTTTCTTTTTGTAGTCTTCTGTCATTTTAACTTATCGGAAACCTCAGTATAGCTCCAATTCCTCCAAGGTTTTTAAATTGTTTGCCCTCTTGAGTTTCTTCAGTTACAATTTCTGTTTCAGCCCCCATGTTAGAAGCTTTTTCTTCTAATTCCTCGGCTTTTTTATCAGGTATTTCTTCTTCTAAAATAATTAGGATTTCTACAGCTCCATATTCTAAAGCTTTTTCTACATCTTTAATACCATAAACAATTCTTTTGGCTTCTGTAGCTAAAGTAGAGAAGAATTTGTTTAAAGCTTCTTTTTCTGAAGTAATATCTTCTGTTGCAAGTAAATCTTTAGAGATTTCTACTAAATATTCTAGGCCAACTTCATCTGTATAAGTAACATCTTTTAATCCTAAAACTTTCTTTTTAACTTCATTATTTAAGAAATCTCCATCAAAAAATTCATTTTTACTATGGCCAGGTCCACCAATAATAATTCCTTTGAGTTCTTTTTTTTCTAGAAATTCTTTATTACAGACATCTGCAATTCTGTGGTAAAATTCTTTAGCAGCTTGTTCTCTTAGTCTACTGAATCTTGCTGCGGAATTATGGACTATTAAACCATTTGCTATGAAATTTTGATTTTTAACTGAAATGTCTATCATCTGAGTTTGTTCTTCTTTAACTTCAATTTTCTTAATTTGGACGGGAAGAAGGGGAATATTGTAAATTCTTTCAAGTTCTTTGTAAAGATTTTTGTCTTTTATATTTGAAAGTATGGATTTTTTGAAAATTTCCTTACCCATGTTTCTTTCATCTCTGAAAAAATTATTTGTTTTTGGGAAAAGTTGGAGATTGTAACCTGCTTTTTCTATTAAAGACCTAATTTTAGAACCGGGAGTGAGAATCTGCCTAACATAAGTTGTACCTGATTTGTTTGATATTAATGTATTTAACTTTTTAACTTTTTCTAGAGAAGTAAATCCAATTAATTGGTTAAAGAGATTTAAAGATCTTTTTTCGGTTATATCTATTGTAAATCTTGGATTATCACTATATTTATTTGCTCGATTATCATATTCGTGGAACGAGCTTATTATACTGAATCTCAATAAGAGCAATTGAAGCTGTTGGATTACTTTCTTATTATTTACACCCAATCCTACTCCTCTCGAGAGATTTACATACCCTTCTGCATCAAAGAATCCTTTTAAGAAACTAGCAAGGATTTTGTTTGGGGATTTTAATATCTTTTCAGGTATTTCAGAATCTAATGTTTTTCTTAGTTCAGGAAATTCGTTCCTAATTAGTCTGACTAAAGGTCGGCTAGTGAATCTTAATTGATGATAATTTTTGTTTTCTCGGAATCTATAACTGATTGTTTTGTTGAAGAGTTTTTCATATTTTCTTTTGTAAAGTAAAGCAACCTGTTTGTTTTGTTCAAAAAAAGTTATTCTATCTTTTTCGCTACAACCATCTCCCAAGTAATATCCCACAAATTGAGCAAATTCTTCCTTTAAGAGATTTGGAAGAGTTATGCTTTTTCCCTTAAAAGCGAGTGGGCTACAGTATTTTTCTAAGAAAACTTCAAAGTTAATTTTCAATTCTTTGCAAAGATGATTTAAAGAAGTTCTATGAGCCCTTTGTCTTCCAATTTCATAATAAGAGACTGTTGTTTGGAATAATTCTGCTTTTTTAGCTAATTCTCTTTGTAAGAGTCCTTTTTTTAATCTTTTTTGTTTTAGAATATTTTGGCCTTGTTTATTTATAACAAATGAATTGTAGTATTTTTTTGAATTTAAGTTTTGTAATTCTCCCTTTACATCTATTTTTTCTGGCATAATTAGTTTATCCGTTTCTTTTAACCATTCTGCAGGTTTTTCGATTATCCCATTATTTGTTGCTACAAAGAAAATGTGATCTTTAGAAGAACTAACCTCCATTCTTGGATTTTTGGTTACTATTTTGTAAGTTTTATCTTTTTTTACATCCCAAACATCTGTTATATGGGAGTTTGTAATTGTTTTATTATTGAATTCTATTGATTTTACGATTTTGGGATTATGGGCTTTTGTGATATCTATAAGATTTCCATCATGTAATTGGACCAATGAATTTTGAGTTAAGCACTGCCCCCCTGTTTTGTATTTTCCAGGAACTCCAGAGGTTAGATTAAATAATTTTTCTATATAACTTCCTTTTAATAATCCAATTGTGGCTTCTCTTTTGTCTAGAACGATTAAACCATAAATAACATTAGCATCTAATTGGGATAGTAAAGGTTCTAAAACAAAAGTTTGATCACATCTATATAACCTAGTTGTAACTGGAACAGGGGGTTCTAGAGAGAAAACTTCTATATCCACTTTAGATTCGTTTTCAGAAATATTTCCAGCAAAAGCAGCCAAACCATTTTCAGGCGTGGCTTTGTATAATCTTAAGTGTCTGATTAACCTTTCTAAAGAATCCTGGACATTGGTTCTGGTTCTTTTATCTTTAATATTAGAAGCAGTATCTTTTTCTTGAGATAATTGTTGAATTACTTTTAAAATACTAAAGCCTTTGGGAATGTAAACCGAAACTAATTCTGTATGTCTGCCTTTAACTGCCTTTAACTGATTAAGGAAACGTTTCAATTTATACTTCTTTTTAGTGTTTAGATTTTCCATTTTGTATGTCAGAAGCTAATATTTAATTTGGTTCCGAACTTTATCTCTTTTGCGTTTGTAACAGACTTAATATCAGGTAAAAACGCAGAATTTTTAAATTTAGTTGGTAATATAAGAAAGATTTCCTCTCTAAGTGATTTTTGTTTACTAGTTTTGAAGTATCTAACTTTACTTATAATTTCTACTAAAGCGTCCCCTTCTTGTTCTAGTTTAGCATCTATTAATTTTGGGTCTGATTTAGGGAATAAGGTTAAGTGAATACTTTTTTCTTTTTCATGTTCTTTGAAATATAATTGATATAATTCTTCTGTGATATGGGGCATGATGGGTGAAAATAATTTTAAAATTGTTAATAAAGAGGTATGAAGAGTAAATTGAGCAGAGGCTTTTTCTTGTTTAGTTCCATTATATAATCTATCTTTTATGATTTCTAAATAATTATCACAGAATAAATTCCAGAAGAAGTTTTCTGTTTCAGACTTTGTTTGGGAATATTCATGTTTATCAAAAGAATCTGTACAGGTTTTTATTAAAGTGTTTAATTTGGATAATTGCCAGGAATCGAAGGGAAGTAATTTTATTTTTTTAGGTTTATAATTTTCTAAATGCATGAAAGAAAATTTAGAAGCGTTCCATAATTTTAGAATTGTTTTTTGTCCTGAAACTAATTCTTTTTCTTTGAAAGGAACATCTGAACCTAGTTTAGCAGAAGCTGCCCAGAATCTTAGAGCATCTGCAGAATATTTTTCAATCATTTCTTGTGGTTCAATGATATTTCCCTTGGATTTAGACATCTTTTTTCCATTGGGATCCAAAGTCCATCCATTGATGAAACAATCATTCCAGGGTTTTATTTTAAAATGGAGTTGGCTTTTAAGAACTGTATTGAATAACCAAAAGGAAATAATGTCATGACCTTGAGGTCTTAGATTCATGGGATTTTTTATCAAGGTGTTATAAACAGGTTTGCCTTTGAAAAGTTCTTTGACTATTGTGGGTGTTAAGGATGATGTTGCCCAGGTATTGATAATATCTTTCTCTCCGATTAATTTTTTACTTTTACATTTTGGACAAGTTTTAACCGGAGGGGAATCTTCTAAAGGGTCTACGGGTAAGTCTTTTTCTTTAGCTAAAATTACTTCATCGCAATCTGAACAATACCAAATTGGGAAGGGAATACCAAAATAGATTTGACGAGAAATACACCAATCCCATTTAAGTCCTTTAACCCAATTATCATATCTGTTTTTCATATGTTTGGGGAACCAATTTAATTCATTTCCCCACTTGAGCATTTTTGGCTTTAGGTCTAGGTATTTGATAAACCATTGTTTTGTTGCAACGTATTCTATTTCAGTTCCACACCTTTCATGAACATTTACAGTGTGTTTGAGATTTTCAACTTTTACTAAG
>CEPZ01087720.1_pt1 | contig 16816 bp, 17 predicted proteins | sample 530461 | NCBI WGS metagenome assembly CEPZ01 (sample SAMEA2620106, study PRJEB7988) | marine metagenome | isolation source: saline water (ENVO:00002010), including | reverse complement strand
AGGAGAGCAAATAAGAGCCGATCACTTTAATGGAGTAACTTCCCATGTTGGAGAAGTTAAAATGTCTATACTTCTAGAGCCTAAATTTCAAGAATTGTACGGAGATTGCTGGGTTCAAATGAATAAAACTATAACAATAGCCGGTACAGATTTAGAAAATCATACATCTATCACCTCAATTCCCGATGCTAGTGGTAGATTTATCAGGCAAACGGGAGGATATGCTCCAGCTTTAGCTACAACTCAGGAATCAAATTCGTCAGGATCTATTACAATGGATACTACTGGAGGGCTTCATGGAGGATACCTTGAGGCGTATTATAATAATTCAGGAACTTTCATGCAGAGAGGTTCTGATAATACACAATTCTTCGGTAGATATACTAAAACTTTTAATTTTGGATCTGGAGAAACTAGAAGTGCAAATATCTCTATGAACTATTTCGTAAAAATAAACGAGACTTGTAATTAAAATTAAATAAAAATAATATGAGAAAAGACTGATCATTGATTAGTCTTTTTTTTTTGTAAAAGAAAGGATTAATGAGAATAATATTCTCTTTAATGTTACAGTTTGGTAAAGAAGCTAAGTATTATATTAAGATTTCATAAAAATTGTTAATTTTTGTAAACTTTATTGAAAGAATTATCTAATCTAGATATATTAATACTATAAAGATAGTACATAGAAAAAGAGGATGTATGAAAATAGTAACTGTAATTAGCCAAAAACACTTGGAAAAAATAAAAGTAAAATTTGATATCTTCAAAAATTACAATAATGTCTCAGAACTAGAGTATGATTTTGACATAGCAGTGATAGAATTAAATAGTCTAGATGATATAACAGAAAAAATGTCTGAAGAATCTAATAAAGTTTTTTTATTCAAAAGTAACTTTACAAAAGAAGAGGAAAAAGAGCTAAGAAAGAAGATGAAGAAATGCATATATTTGAATGTTTCTTCTTATGAGGAATTGGATGAATTAATTGGGCATGTGGTAACACCTAAAAAAATAATGATAGTTGAAGACGAGGAAGGCTTGAGGGAAAACTTAGAATCATTATTTCAATATATCTCATTAAACAGAGCTAAAAAGAATTTAAATACTGTTGAGCTATTCCTTGCTGATGGAGGAAATCCTGCATTCGAAATCTTAAAGAAAGAAAAAATTGATGTAATTCTAACAGATATTAATATGGATAATGGCTCAGGCTTAGAGCTTATTGATAATATAGGGGAAAGTCTAGACTATAAGCCTAAGGTCTACGTAATGTCAGGATTTACAAAAAATACAGAAAAAATTAAAAGATATTTAAAAAAGACGATTAAATCCCCAGGTGAGAGACTAGATATGAATAAGAAAGTTCTAACCTGGAAGGTAGAAGATCACTCCGATGTTAAAAAAAATGAGTTGATTGCAAGCTTAAAAGATTCAGATGGAGAAGAGAACATTTATTCTCCATATGAAGGAAAAATTGTGAAAAATAAAAGAGATGATCAGGAAGTATTCCCTGAAGAAATCTTAGGTGAAGTTTTATCTGAAGAAGAAAATATGAGTAGTGTTCTAATTGAAGATTATATAGAAAAACCGTTTAATACAGTATTAGTTTTAGAAGAGTTGTTAAGAAAGTAGTATGGAATCTCTATTAAAAAAGTACATAAAAGAAGAAGGTATTAGTGACTTCAGTGATCTTACTGAAGAAAAATGGAATTCTTTAATAAAAAAGATAGATTCCGCATTCAAAAATGTATCAGAAGATATGATTACTTATGAGTCATATATCAAGAATTTAGAAATAGAAAAGAGAAGTAATATTAAAGAAGTCTCTGAGGCGAAAGATATAGCAATACAATCTGCTAAAATGGCTAGTATTGGAGAAATGGCTGGAGGAATTGCTCACGAGATAAATAATCCTTTACAGGGGATAATGATTAGTACCGCAATGCTAGAATTATATTCCGAAGAAGACAAGCTAACTAAAGATATTGTCAAAGATGAAATAGAGAAGATTAGAAATACTATTGATCTAATCAGCAATATAATTAAAAGCGTAAAGAAATTATATAAAAAAGAGAATTATACAGAATCGTTAAAGCCTATTAATCTAGAAAATCAAATAGAAGAAGCTATGGTGTTTTGTGTTGAAAAACTAAAGAACCATAACATAAAAATGATTAAAGAGATCCAGCCAGGACTAGTAGTCCAAGGAAGAGAGTCTGAATTCAATCAAATTCTTGTAAATTTACTGAATAATTCTTATGAGGCTTTAAAGAATGAAAGGTCTTCAAACCAATGGGTGAAATTAACAGTTAAGAAAACAAATAGAGGGATAGAAGTGTCCGTACAAGATTCAGGAGCTGGAGTCCCTGAAGAAAAAAGGTACAAAATATTTGAAAACTACTTCACTACAAAAAAAGAAGGGACAGGGATGGGACTTTCAATGTCTAAAAAAATAATGAAATCTTATAGTGGAGATTTAATTTTAGAAGGTAACAATAACTTTATAGCGATATTTAAGAATGAAGTCTTATGATAGAAAAGTCTTGCAAGCGGCAGTTCTATGAAAAACAGATAAGCCGTTTTCTTTTAGTTTTTCTTTGTGTAGCTTAGTCGCATAACCCTTGTGTTTCTCAAATCCATAATCAAAATCTTTTGATAAGCTAATCATTAAATTATCTCTATATTCTTTAGCAATAATTGAAGCTCCTCCTATAACAAAAGATTTAGCATCACCCTTAACTATAGTTTTCGAATTTTCAATGAACTCTTCATTTCCATCGACTAAAAATGTAATTTCTTTTTCTTTGAAATAGATAGAATCAAGGTAAGCCTTCCTTAAAGAATTGCTTAATCCATTTTTATTAATATAATCCACAGAAGCTTGACCTATTAGAAAATTTAAAACTTTATCTTTTCTTAATTGAGCAAATGCCTCCATGATAAGTTTTCTATTTTTTTCTGAAGTTTTTTTAGAGTCATCGACTTTGGATAATATAGGGTATTGAGACAAAATAGATTCAAAATTTTTGTAAAATTCTTTAGATAGTATTAAGCTAGCCACAACAACAGGTCCTGCGATGCATCCTCTACCGACTTCATCAGATCCCACAAGAAATGATGAATCTAAACAACTTAAATCTAAATCTATTTTTTCTTTATATTTCAATTTTACTTCTTCTTGTTAAATCTCTGTAATTCTACGTTAGAAGCTACAATTTCAGAAGTTTCAAATACTCTTCCATCAGGCAAAGTTACAGGTTTAATCTTTATTTCTCCGTTTACGACAACAGAGCTTCCTTTTCTTAAATTTTTACATTGATCTGCCAGTCTATCCCATGCTACAACTTTAATCCAATTTATAGGTGCATTTTTTTTAGTTGGTTTAGAGCCAATTACTAAGTTACAAATAGATTGTCCATTGGGTAATTTATCATAATGAGGATCTTCAGATATAAATCCATTCATTGTTCCAAATATTGCCATTATATACCTCCAAAATAAGTGATTTATCTATAAATAGTTTCTATGCTGCATTTTTTTCTAGATTTTGTTTATCACTTATTTTTTCGTTGATTAAATCATAAAGATCTTTCGGTCGATAAGGTTTAGTTAAATCGGGGTTTACATCGCTGTCTCCGCTAACAAGAATAACAACAGCTTCATTAGGATTTTGTAAACTTCTAGAATCGGTCCCATGATAATCAAGAATAATTATATCATCTTGAGACGCTTCTTTCACCATTGTTGCAGATTCTACACAGTTAACTGTAAAATTTCTAAATTTAAGGCCTAAAATAGATGCATTCATTAAGGCATGCTCATCATCATCTACAATCCAAATAGTATTTCTTTTCATTAGATACTCCTATCAAGTTACGTACAACCAAGTCCTTTTCAGGATCTAAAAATATAATATAGGAATTATAATAAAAAATAATTAAATTTTACATAAAAAATAAAAATAAAAATTAATAAGCATTTTACATAAAAAAGTATATAATTAAAAAGATATGAAAAATTCGAAACCCCTGATTATTCTAGCGTCTAACGATTTAAATTTTCAAGAGAACATTGCAGCTCTAATGGGAGGGCATGCTAAATTTAAATATTTAGATAAGAATAGCTTTAAAAACATGGATATGTTTTTGAGAGTAAACCACTCAAATCTTTTAGTATTTGACGATTCCATTATTGATAAAGCTCATTTATCTAAAATTTTATCAATTAAAGCTGCAATAAAAATGAATCCGGTTCCCGTAGTATTTTTAATGAGTACGGCAATGGTTAAAATTGCAGAGAAAATGTTCGAAGATTTAAATGTTCATAAGATTTTTCTTGAAAAACCGGCTAGAACACAGGAAATAAAAGAGTGGTCAATGCAGTTCTTGAAAATTAATGAGGATGTAAATAAAAAGACCTCAGGGAATGAAGACATTGATTATTCTCATGAGAATGAATTCAAAAATATATCTATAGATATTATTAAGCATAATTTAGAGTATGATTTTGACGTATATATTCGATTAAATGAAAGAAAATTTGTTAAATATATTAAAAAAGAAACAAGTAGTAAATCTAAAGAAATGTTAGCTAAGAAATTAGAGAATAAGCAGGGGCTTACTTGTGTTTACGTTAAAAAAGATGAATACAGAGCTTTTCTTAATAAAAGTATTGACGATAAAAATGATTTTTTAAGAAAAGAAAAAGATAATATGAAAAAATCTAAAAAATTATTATCTGTAACTAGCGAAATTATGTCCGATATATATTTTAATGAAGTTGAAGAAGAATTGTTCGTTGAAGGAAAGAATACCGTAAATGAAACATTAAATTATATTGGAAAAGGAAATGGTAAGGAAAAAGTAACTGCAATAACTCTCCTAGAGATGTTGAACGAATTCGACCCGACCTTATATAAACACACTATGGGAATGGCAATATACAGCTCTTTAATACTAAAGAAGATGGGTTTAGATAAAAGGAGAGGGATACCTTATAAGCTAAATATGGCGGCATTAATGTGTGATATCAGCTTAAAAAATATTAATGAATCGATATTAAAAGAGATACTCTCAGGAAATAAAAAATGGCTAGAAGAAGATCAAATGGTTGAATATAGAAACCATCCAGCAAAAAGTGTAGAGCTAATTGAACACCTTTCAGTTGTTGATGATGATATATTGCAGATGGTTTATCAGCACCATGAAAGAATGGACGGATCAGGGTTCCCTGCTAAGCTATCAAAAAATAGAATACACCCTTTGGCTGGTATCTTGAGTTTGGCAGATGAATTTTGTTTTCAGGTATTTAAAACAGAATACAAGCCAGAACCAAAAGACCCTAAAGTAGTGCTAAATAGGCTATCCTGGGATTCAAATCTAGGCTTTGATAAAGGATATGTTAAAGCTCTTAGGAGTTACTTTGTTTCCGAAGAGGAAGAGAAGGAAGAAAATAGTAAAGTAGGATAAAAATTAAAAATTTTATAAAATATCTATTTATCCATAAGTATATAATTATAGGAGATAAATAAGTGAAAAAAGTGATAGAGATGACAGATGAAGAGCAGCAAAGAGTAATTGATGAACTGGAAACGTTGGGGTATTCAGATGTGCATAGCCAGGGAGACAAGATATCGTTTAGCGATGGGATTAGAGTATATATGATGACATCTACAGATATCGAAGAGGATTTAGAGGTTGATTTCGACTTTGATTCATTCATGGAATCTAACTATAATTTTAAATCAAATTTTACCAAAAATGTAGAAAAGAGTGGATCTATAGATGAAGCTTGCAGAGACTTGAATTGGAAGGTTATAAACGCGGAATCCTCATATAATGGAAATCGTTTGATGGAAGGATACGTTTCTCAAATTTTTGATGTGGAAGTAAAAGGAAAACCTCACTTGATAGTGGAAAGATCTGGATTAGAAGGATGCAAGATGTATGAAGGGGATTCCGGGAAATTAAAAGATATGCTATCTTTTGAGCCATACGATCTAACAAGTAGAAGTTTAAGAGAATTATTAGAGGAAATATCTAATACATAGAAAAAAATAAAGAAGGTATTTAGTATGAAAAGTAGTAAGCAAAAAAAAGTGGAAGAAGAAATTCAAAAACATGTAAAAACTTATAAAGAGGCATTAAAACCTTTATCTGATAAATTTAAACAGTTAGAAACTGCGGCAGAAAGTTTTCCCGTAAAATATTTAAAAGAAGAAGATTTCGATACTCACTTACTAAATGCTGCATCATGCAGAAGAGAATCTTTAAAATTAAAAAGATCCTATATATCACTATTTACCAGTATTAAACAAGTTTACGACTATTATGAAGCTTACATCTTATTAGAAATTGCAGATGAAGAATTGAATGATAAATTTGATAAAATAACAATAAATCTAAGAGAAAGCTTTTTAGCTAAAAATAAACCCCTAGGGAATCTGAAAAAACTTAAAAATAATATAGAAATGGAAATGGATTATGCTCAAGACATTTTTAGATCATTCATGACAGATGAATCCAACTTTAGAAGATATGTAGATAGATTAAATGAAGAAGAAAGAAGGTCTTTATGAAAAGATTAATAGATTATTTAGGAATTTTATTGGCTGCATTTGCTGTGAGCTACTTTATTATGTTCAAATACAATCCGTATAACTTTTGTGAAGATCACCCAGAAAAAAGACAATATTTTATTTGTCAACCATTTGATTTTGAAGTAAAAAAAGAATTTGCAGAATCAAAAGGTAGGTTTTTAGGTTTAGGTGACCGAAAGTACAGGAATAATAAAAAACATACAATAAAAACTTGGTTAAAAGAAAAGAAAGCTGAATATAATAAAGAAGAAAAAGTTGAAGAAAATAAATTAACAAGAAAAGAAATACAAGCTGAGTGTGAGAAAATATTATTAACAAGAAAAGATCCTTTTAAGTCAGATTTCTTTAATAAAAATTGTGAATATATTTTGGAATAAAAAAAAGGAGCTAAAAAAGCTCCTTTTAAGTATAATTTTTTAGTAAAATTAAGGTCCCCAGCAATGCATATTAAAAGTTCCTATGTTTGCAAATCCAGAACCAGAGGCAGGAATTCCGTAAACATAAAATCCAGAAGAAGAACCTCCTTGCGATTGAGTACATTTATACCCTTGAGGGTTTCTAAACTCCGAGTAAGAGGAGCATATACAAATAGGTAATCCAGAGAAATAAGAAGGCTCTAGATTCACATAAATTGATCCGCCTCCAGCAATAGATATAGAGCTTACGCAATTCATCGGATCATTGTCTGCTTGGGTATTTACTCCGTTCATATTGTAAGTGAAGACACAAAGTTTACCTCCACCAGATATTTTAGAATTTGTAGAGTCTATAATCTTATTTATTTTAATAGACTGGATAGTATCTCCAGAGCTAATACTGTTTACTTTAGCTATAGAATTCAAAGAAAAAGATAAGAAAATGACTGCGAAAATTTTAATCATAAAGTTCTCCTGCTAGTAGTATAAAAATATAACTAGATTAAATTATTAAGTTTTTAACTATTTATTAAATATGGCCAAAAAAGAATTGATTAAGAATAGAGTCTGTCGTATCTGCAGAAAAAGAGGCACGGTAGTCAGAAAAAAGAAGAAATTATTTTGCAATAATTGTCAAAATTATCAGCCAGATACTGATTTAATTGATAACGTAAGAGCAAATGTATTATTTTCTCCTCTATATTTTATTGTTCTATCTTTAATTTTAAATGAATTCTTCTATATGCCTTGGGGAATTAATCTTGTATATAGCTCTATTTTTTCAACATTTTTTTATGTTTACTGTTCTCACTATTTCCAGCCAGATTTAGATGTGAGAAAAAACAGGCCAGGAATGGGACATTTCCCAATAGGTAGATCAATCGGTGCTTATAAAATTGGTAGATTTCTGAAGTGGATTACTCACCCAGTTAATAGGGTTTGGTATCACTTATGGGGCCCTTTTGCTAAATTATTTACACATAGAGGGGTAACTCATTGGCCAATAATCAGTGTTTGGCTAAGAATAGGTTATTTATTAATTATTGTAAATTTTATAGAATTAATAACCTCTAGTGTATTTTCGGTAAGCTTGAGTCAAATAATAGAGCCTTTAGAAATGTTTTTTCCAACATCAGATAAATTTTTCAGTAAAAATTGGTGGTTATGGTGTTTTCCTGTGTTTTGGAGCGACTTTATCCATATTTTAGTAGATTACTATGATTCCGTAATTAAAAGGGGAGGCGTATTTTGTTCAAAGCAGCTCCCTAGGGGTATTTTAGCTAATATTTTCAATGCTTTAAGAGGGAAAGAATAAAAATATAAAAAAAAACTTTTTTTTAGCAAAAAAAACCATTTAACAATTATAAGATTTTTATTTTTAAATAATAAGGAGAAAAAATGAAAAAGATGTTAGGTAATGTAAAAAGTTGGCAAGGATGGCAAATCTTAAAAGAAAGTTTACCATCAATGTTTACGATGTTCGCAGTAATGCTTATGGCTGATGCAGCTATGGCTCAGGATACTACTGGAATTATTAGACAAATCGTTCAAGTTCAAGCAGTAGAATGGATTATCCAGGCTTCTCTAATTGTAGCTCTATTCTGGGCAGTTTGGACATTTTTTAATAGCTTTAAAACAGATGGTTGGAGCAATATCTGGAGTGTAATCGTTGCAGCTTTTATGGCGTTTCAATGGAAATGGGTACTTCAAAGCATCGGTCTTCTTTAATTTAAAATAGGGAGGTCTTTATCATGACGCATTTTATTGATGTTTCTGGTGTAAAAAATAAAAAAGGTTCTCCTATTGCTGCAATATTTGTTGTAGTTTACTTTCTAATCTTAAATATGATAATGGACCCCTCATTTATGTATTTATTTATATTTTTGGGTGGGTCAGTAATTATTAATCTTGTTTTTGATTATTCCGTGAGAGTCGCGTATTATTCATTTAAATTTATTACGACTCCTGTAAAACTTTCTCCAAACTTCAAAGATTTTAGGTATATAAGAGATGAGAATGAAATAGAAAATTTACGAAAAGTATTAGATAAAGGGTAGTATTTATGCAAGAAGGTAGTAATTATACAAAAATGAAAGAAGGGAATATCTTCGAAGAGTTAGGATTTTACAAAGTCATTAAAAGTAACAACCGTCACTTTATGACATTTAAAAATGGATCCGTATCTTCTATTATAAAATTTAGAGGAATAAACAACACAGCTTTACAAGAAGACGATTTTGAGGATATAGCAAATAAAATCCAGCAAATAGTTGTAAGGCTAAATAACCCAAAAATCTCAGTTCAGTTTTTAATGAAAAGGTCTAATGACATTAACGTTGAAAATGAAAATGTTCCAAGTTTTCTACGTCCTAGATTAGAGTATGTTAATACTTTAGCTAAAAACTATCAATTATTTAAAAATGACTTTTATATTTCAATTTTCTATCACGGAAAGGAAGAAAAAGAAGAAGGTCTTCTTACTCAGATTGTCAACAAATTTAAGAAAAAAGATAATGACGAGGTCTCTAAACAAAATGAATCCTTTAAAGGAATTAGAGATAGAATAGATGATGTTATTCAGCTAACGGACTCTTTTTATAATTTTTTAAGGTCATTAGACCTTAAAGAGTCAGACATTAAAATTTTAAACTCAAAAAAAGAGTATTACGATGTTTTACAAACTTTTACCAGAAGAAATAAATCTTCAATTGAAAAGATTGAAATAGACGACTCAAAAGAAAGTCCATCTCAAGCTTTATTCTCTGGAGTAAGAGCTAAAGTATCAGATAAAGGTTTTGTTCTAGATGATTATTTCCATAAGGCATATACATTAGATCGCGTCCCAACAAGGCCTATCTATGGAAAAAGCATAGATATTCTACAATCTTTTCCTGCGGAATTTATTTATTCCGTGACTTTTAAGACTGTACCTCACGAAGAATCGATTAAATTATTTAATACTGAATTATTTAAAAATAAACTTGAAAAGCAGCAAGATAGCAACAACGATAGATCTATTGAAAAGGCAGGGGAAAGAATCGACGAGAGTTATGATATGTTCGTTGATGGTGAAAGTGTAGGTGTTGACGTTTCTGTTAATTTTATCTTTAGTGTTAAAGAAGAGTTTTTAGATAAAATAGAGAGGGCTCAAAATAGAAGTAGAGCAGAAATTATTCGAAGATATGAACAAGATCTTTATGCAAATGTTTTTAGATCTTTTGGAAATTCAGAATGGGTATCAGAAGAAAATCTACACTGGTATGTTTACAATGGAATTATACCTGGGTGTTCAGAACTACAATCAAACCTAACAAAGATTAAATCTATTTTTATTATGGACTCAAACCTTCCATATCTTCTTCCAATGTACGACAACAATAGAGGTCATTTAGAGCATAATGGAATTAATCATTTAATTGACTCTAAATCCAATTTATATGTTTTAGATTTACTAGACGAAAGCTTACCTGCATGGAATTATTTGCTTTCAGGGCAAACAGGGTCGGGTAAATCAGTGATGATGAATACACTTTTAGCGATGGAAATGGCATATCCAAAAAAACCTGTTATTTGTATTATTGATCTTGGTGGTGATGTTGGTTCTTATCAGAATTTTATTGAGTTAAATAAAGGTGAAGAGATTAACTTTTCCAGAGCTGTAAAGCCTAATATTCAGCTACTTGAAATTGAGCCGTCTCTTTCATTACCGACCCCGGATAAAATTAAAGATTTAATTAAGAAATTTAAAAATAAAATAACCAATGTTTCTGATAAGGATTTAGAAAACTTAATTAGAGATTATTATTATAAATTTCTAGAGGAAGGCTCGAACCAGCTAACTCAAAAAAGAAAAGAACGACTTTTTAAAAATGTTTTTGAAATTGACTATGATCAAGAATTAGCTAACGAGCTAGTTTTAGCTCCAGGGACATGTGAGCCCTCAGAGAAAGACTTATCTAAAATAATGGCAATATTTGAAATAATGCTTTCAGACAATCTCGATAATCCTGAAGCTTTTAGAACTAAATATGTAGCAGATGACATAGCAATGCAAGTGCAAGAGATTTATAGAGAAACTAAAGATAGGTTCCCTTATATTTCAGATTTTTATAGAATGTGTAAGGAAAATATGCCAACAACAGGACAAGATCTGGATGATGCAAAAAAAGATACTAATAATAAATTTTTAAATAAAATTAAAGCTTGGACTAAAGAAGGTCTATATCACTATTTTGATTCGGACACCTCAATAAACCTATCAAACGATATTATCCTTGCGGATTTAAAAGGTTTAGAAAGTAACCCCGCTCTTCAAATGATTTACTCTATGCTTATTTCTAAGTTATTTGGAGAGAAAATGTATGGAATTAAGAATAGAAGAAAAATAATGGTTAGAGATGAGGCTTGGAGTTTATTAAAAAATAAGAGAGCTAGAATGGGGATGGTTGAAGATTTCCGTACTGCTCGTAAGCATAGGTTTGCGAATATATCAATTTCACAGAAACCTGACGATTATTATAATCCATCTAGAGAAGATGGTGAGGCGATTATTGGTCAGGCTCAGGTTAAAATTATTGGTAAGCTAAATAAGCCTTTAGTTAGAAAAATTTCTAAAGAAAATAACTATAACAAAGAAATTGAAAATGAAATGATGACACTAGGTTTAGATAACGACAAAACATATTCAAAATATATGATTGATATAGAAGAGAAGGATTTCTTCTTTGTAAAAAATATGCTTCACCCTTTTGAATATATGATTTACTCTTCTTCGAAGCAAGATAGAGATTTAATCGATTACTATAAAAATGAAACGGATGTTTTTGATATAGAAAGGTATGAAGAAGAATTTTCATATATTGAAGATTATAAAGAAAGAGATAGGGAATTACGAGCTAAAAGACTTGAGGATATTCTCTGGTTTATAGCAAAAAAACAACACCTAAAAGATGCAGATTTGGCTAAATATATTGAAGATGGTAATCCAGATTTAGCTAAACAGATTCTGGAAAACCTAAAACGATAGAATCCCCTCGCTGTGTAAACTCAGAGGGACTTAGGGAGCTTCGGCTCCCTTTACTTTTTTTTGTAAATTTTGTCATTATCTGATTCAAAAATCCATTTATTTAATGAGGTAGATTAATGCTTAAATACTTATTTTTACTATTAATATCATTAAATTCTTGGGGAATAGATATCGATTGCTCCAGTGGAACTTGTACTGTTGATTCTTATTTACCTGAATCTATCGTTAATAGTGGAAATTATTCTTCAATCAATATGGGCTTATTCAACTCTCCATTAAATATTGATACCGAACAGAATCAAGCTCCTTACAGTTTAAGGTTATTTTATGAAAGTGGATCTTCGACGGGAATTAATATTGACTTAGATCTTTCATCTAAAGATCAAAATTCAGATGCAGCTAATTATATACTGATAGGTGATTGGGTAAATAATATTTCATTAAAAAATAATGGTTATTCTGGGTCTGCAGGGAAAGATGCGTCAGAAATCTGTGCGGAAAATATTAAATCAGGAAAATATGGGCAAGAAGTAAGAGACGATTTTAATACTAGAAGAAGCGGATCTTCTGCAATAGATGTTAATCGATGTGATCAAATAGATTTAGCAAACTTACAAGTGAAGAAGTTTCAGTGTGATGATCCGGCATACACCGAAATTCCAGCAAATGATACAACAGTTCAAGTAACAAGAATTAAACCAAAAGCAAGATGCCAAGGCTTTTTTAGAGCGAAAGTTTGTGAAAAAAGAGAAGTTAGGTTGACTTGCGACTATAGAGTTTGGAATTCTGGAATGTATCCTAGGAATGAAATAACAAATCAAGTCTCAAATTGGACTTATGGGAATGCAAATGTTACTTCTCCTAAATTCTATACAAATAGGCAAAGCAATATTCATAACTTTACTCTAACGGAAGTAAATTACGAAAATACCATAGATAATTTAAGATTGCAGGGATTTAACGGAACAGATAATGATTTAATGAAGAGGTATTGTCACGACAACTTACCTCAATATGAACTAAGCTCCGTTAGAAAGATGCTATATCACAATGGAAATTCAGACTTTAGAAATGTGGCCTACTCTAATCATAATTTTGGGGGGTTAACATATGAAGAAAAAAGAGAATGTATCGGGTGGTCCACAATCGATCAAGGAATAATTGATTTTTGGTATTCCCATATATTAACTCCTGCATATAAATATCCAGATCTTGTTGCTGGACGACATATACCTTTGTCATCAGATTGGGGTGTTTTGTATTATGGAGACAGATGGAAATCTGCAGTAGCATATAAGGATAGATATGATGGAGGAGCGCATGCAGTTGATGTTTGCTCATGGCAACCATACAGTACAAGCTCTCAGAACCTAGGAGTTGTTGACACTGTTTATGTTAATGGAACAGATAGTTGCCCAAATGATTATGAAGAATCTGATATTCAATATATAGTCCTAACAGCTTATGCTGAAAACCCTGAAGCTTGCTACACAGTAAATCATCCCGATGATTTTTTAAATGAAGCGGTTTGGACTTTTACAGGATATAATCAGCTAGAAACATTCGAAGATGAAACTGTTAATTGTACAATAGACAATTGCCCTTATACAACAAATGTAGCAAGTCTTCCTTTAAGTATAGAGGAAATTAAGCCAGGAGATGGAACCGATGGAACTAAAAAAGGAGGAGGAATTCTTTTTACATACGATAATCAATCGGTTTCGGTTGAAAATAATCAAGGAATTGCAGGAGAAGGAGGAGATAATGATCTCAATATCCCTGCAGAAGAAAGAGTATGTGTAAAAGTTGATGACGTTTCGAATTCTGATAGATCTTCAGAATTTGCCAAAAGACCAGTTATTAGCTATAGAAAGTACCAATGGAAAGCCCTGACTTCTGTAAAAAGAGGAAATTCAGGAGTTCCACCGAGAAACACGGACAATGAAGTAAAAATATTTAAAAAAATAGATAATTCTTTAAGGAAATTACTTAAAAATGAACTATTACAGGAATAAAGTACATTTATTATAAAGAGGTTTAAATGATAAAATATGGATTAATTTTACTATTTTCAATTAGTTTACAGGCTCAAACTGTAAATGTTGAATGTCACACGGGAGAATGTATTGTCGACCCAGGGACTAATCCAAATTTATTGGTAAATACTCCTAATTATTCAACTATCGACTTGGGTTATATAAATAACCCTTTAAATGTTACGGCATTACCGGACAGAGATCCTCAAAGTCTGAGACTGTATATGGAAAATGGGGAAGTCCCAGGAAAAAATGTATATATAGATCTTTCAGCAGGAAATGATCAAGTTGATTCAGCTAATTTAATCTTAATTGGTGATAATTTTGACTCTATGGTTGTAAAACTGAATGGTTATGATGGTGAAAAAGGGAAAGACGCTTCGGAAATATGTGCAGATAATATTAAGTCTCTAAAATATGGAGCGACAGTTTTCAATGCATTTAATACTCGAAGAAGTGGTTCAAATGGGGCAGATCCTGATAGATGCGAACAGGCGGATTTAAATTTTCTTCAAGAGAATACTTTTAGCTGTGATGAAGTTGATTATAATCAGATAGCAGGGGCTCCTCCAGTTGTAGATGCCGTAAGAATTAAGCCAAAAGCAAGATGTCAAGGATTTTTTAGAGCAAAAATTTGTGAGAAAAGAGAAACGAAATTAAGATGTGAATTTAAAGTTTGGAATGCTGCAACATACATGGGTAGCGGACCTAGTTATGGATGGGGGACAACCATTGGAGCCTCTAAATTTTATACAAATAGACAAAGCAATTATTCAGATTTTAGAATAAATGATATAGACCTTGAAAATTATATCCAGAACTTAAGAAATGTAGAGGGGCTTGGTGGAACCGATGAAGATCTTTTAAGGAGATATTGTCATGATAATACTAATATGGATTCATTCGAAATTAGTTCTACAAGAAAAATGCTTTATCATTACGGAAATAGTCATTGGCCCTTAGTCGCCTATTCAAGTAATAATTTCGGGGGTTTAAGTTATGAAGAAAAGCAGCAATGTATATCTAATATGGGTTATTCTGATGTCTCGGGATTGTCAGGGCAAACTCCGGCATATAAAAACTTTTCATTAGTTAATGGTCACCATGCAGGATCACCTCCTCTAGGGGTTGTTTACTCAGGAGACAGAAGAAAAGATTCTCATGCTTTCATGAATGCTTTAGGGAGCGGGGGTAATTCTTTCGATGTCTGCTCTTGGCAACCTTATAATACTGAGCTAACAGAATTAGGAGTCACAGACACTCTATATATTGCAGGAAATGATTCATGCCCTTCAGGATATGAAGAAGAAGATATTCAATACTCAATAGTAACGGCATACGACGAGAACGATAATTTATGTGATGATGTTTCTCACCCTTCAGACCCTTTAAATCAAGCAGTCTGGACTTTTACTGGCTATGATCAGTTAGAAGAATTTGAGAATCAAACAATTACATGCTCTGTAAACAGTTGTATCCTTCAAACTAACATCACAGATTTAGAATATGACTTAGATAAGATTGAAGTTGAAAATGGAAAGAATGGAACTCAAAAAGGTGGAGCTGTAATATTTGCATATAGTATTCAAAATCAAGATATCCAAACAATTCAAGGTCAAGCTGGTCCCGCAGGAAAAGATGACATTAATTTATCTGTAGACACAAGAACATGTGCTAAAGTGAATGATGTTATTTCTGATGGTAGAGCTTCTGACTTCGCTAAAGACCCTCAAATATCTTTTAAAAGATACTCATGGAAAGCAATTACAACAACTGGAGGAGGAGTTGCTGGAATACCTCCTCAAGAATCAACAAAAGAAACTAAGGTTTATAAAAAAATAGATTCTTCTCTTCGAAATATCTTAAGAAAAGAATTATTGTTTGGAAATTAAGGCGAAACGGTTAAGGTCACATCAAAAGGTGTGACAAAGCCTGTGTTACTCAAAGGGCCTTTAACATAGAATCTTACGGTAATATAAGCTATATCATCAATATTTCCTATTCCTATGAGATTCCAATTTTTTATGTTCGAAGGATTAGAGTCTAAAGAATCTGTTATTTGAACATATTGAAAATTTCCTACAAAAGATTCCACTTTTAACTCTACGGATTTACCACTTAAATTATTTTCTAGATGAATATCTAACTGAGATTTCAATTCAATTAAACCTCCTCCCAAATCAGAGCAAGTAACTCCAACTGTTGAATATTCAGAACAAGGGAAAATTCCTCCAATAGATCCTAAATCAAAAACAGATAGGGATTCAATAGGGGACGTTACTCTTCCGACGGCTTGAGCAAATAAATTAGAAGAAAATAAAAGTAAAATTAAGATATATTTTTTCATATATTATATATATTCTTTTTTTTGTAAAATTTAAAGATATTTGTAGTTGATATATTTAAATTAAAAGGTATAATATTTAATAATGGGTTATAATAACGAAAAAGCATCATTTAATCAGATATCTTCTATAGATAAGTATTTGTCATCATTTAAGAATGACATAAAGAAGTTATATAAAAAATCCAAAAACAATATGAATATTAATTCTAAAGATCTAAAATTTAAGTACATTTTAAAAAAGCCTAAAACCCAGAAAGAGATGGTATCTTTCGATGGAGGAATAGGAAAACTTTTTGAAGGTGAAATTTATGAGATAATTGTCTTTAAAGTCGCAGGAGATTCAGAAAAAGAAGAATCTAAATTAACTTTTGAAGAGAACTATTTCCATCT
>CEPZ01033724.1_pt1 | contig 16825 bp, 20 predicted proteins | sample 530461 | NCBI WGS metagenome assembly CEPZ01 (sample SAMEA2620106, study PRJEB7988) | marine metagenome | isolation source: saline water (ENVO:00002010), including | reverse complement strand
CCTCTCATACGAAGGAAATCATCGGCAAATTGTTACTTGGCCATTTCGTGCCAGTAGTCTGTCATAAAAACTACGGTTATATCTTGTTCGCATTGTGGGCAGTAAATACCAGTGCTTTCGGGTTCAAGACTGTTTTCTTCGAATTCATAAAGACATCTTGGGCATATGAAGTGGTCTGGATCTCCTAAATAGTGCATAATAATCATCTCCTTTTTATTTAAACCCATGGTGTTTATCATGAGTTTCTTTCCATTGCTCCAATTCCTTAACTTTTTGTTTCAACATTAGTATTATTTCATTGTCGCAACGGTAACCGTCAATATACATTTGCATTAGTTGTTTCAATACAGAAATTCTAGTCCTACCCATTAATGTACATTCGTCATCGAATAACGTTGTTAATTCTTCTGGCACTTTTCCAAGCTGTACATAACGCATTTTGAGTCTCCTTATAGTCTAATATCTTGTATCTCTTTATCGAGAACAAAGGCTTCTTCGCTTTGGTAATAGTCTACTCGTGCCATCCAATGGTCTAATAGGTATTTGCATCGATCCCATATATCCCAAAAGTGGACTACTCCGTGATCAGATAGTCTGAGTAAACGACCGAATACCTGTCTGACGAAGGTTCCTGATAATCCACCGCTGGCGAGGACAAGAGCATACATTCTTGGTACATCTACGCCTTCGCCGAGTAAGGTGCTCACTAATATTCGAAGTTCACCGGTTTTGAAGTCATTTAGAGTATCTTTTCTGGTTGATGTTTTATTTTTTCCATGTAGGAATACGGCTTGTCTGTCGGGAACACCTTTTAGGATTTTTTTGTTGATTATATTGACCAGGCGTTTGCCGTGAGCAATTTGTTTGACATGGATATATACTTTACCGTGAAGACTTAGTTCGACTGCTTTTGCCGCTATTAGATTATTTCTATCGGTATTATTGACTATCGCTTTGCGGTATACATCAGCCCATTTATCTCGTCTTCCAAATGTGATTGGTTTAACCTTCATACAGTGGATATGAGGAGTAGCAAGATATCCTTTGCGTATGAGATCGGTTGTACTGGCTGAATAGCATATGGGTCCGGCACCGGCTTTGATAAGCATTTCCTTGCCATCTTCTCGCCGTATAGTGGCTGATAATCCTATGATATATTCGGCTTTGGTTTCTTTGGCTATATCATAGAAAGTTTCGGCGCTGAGATGATGACATTCATCAAAGATCGCTAAACTGAAGTTGGTAAATAATTCCTTTGGTAATCTTTTTGCGGTTTGGATCATGGCTACTGTTATAGGTCTGAGTTTTATTTTTCCATCACCGACTTGGCCTATTTTTGTTTTGAACATTTCTTCCATTTTTTCTTTGGTTTGATAGAGTAATTCTTTTTTATGTACATAGAATACGGCTGGAGATTTCACACTTGCTATCAGAGACAGACCGCAAATCGTTTTACCAGTACCACAGGGTAACTGTATGACGCAGCGCTTCATGTCAAGGGCTCTACACACTGCTTCTACTTGATATGGTCTGAGGGTTACATCAAAGGCCATCTTCACCGATCTGAATTTTTGGAATATTCTATGGTCTACGGTTTCGAGTGGTATATCTTTTATTTGTAGCATGAGTTGGACGTCTTCAAGAAGACCAATGGGGAAGGTTCCCATCTTTTGTTTATAAAGATGAACGAACCCATCCCATTCTCCTTCTTTGTATTTTTCAGACCATTCAAACCCTTTGGGTTGAAACATTGTGACTTGGTCTATCAGGGCATCGATCCTACGGTTTCTGCCGTATACCCAGACGTGTTTTTCTTGTATTATGAGTTTGACCGTTGGCATCACCTATGTGTTTAGCTCGAATATATGACCTACAAATTGACCAGACACAAGTTGAAATGTTCCTATATATATCATATTCTCTCCAAATTTTTCGGAGATTAGATGACCGGTGCCAGACATTCTAAAGTATCGAGTTTCTTTTTCTGCGTTTGAATTCACAAGAGCCCATAAATAAGGTTTTTCATATTGTGCTTGAACACATAGAATTTTTGCATCTTTCGGCATTTGTATGTTGAAGTAGTCATCCATTGGTAGTTCAAATTTCCATATTGTTTGCATGGTTATTCCTCATTTTGTTTTCGGCAATCTTCTAATATCTGTCGTCTTTCCTGTTCGCATTTATTGAGATCGATTCCAAAGTAATCGGCGAGGATTTTTTCTATACTCTTTCTGATGGGATAATGACCATCATGGGGGGCGTTATAGCATCCATCATCGTGATGGTGGTTTGGGCATTCGTCGAGTTCTTTGATGGACATGCCTGATGTTAAGAATCCCCATTCGTGATGTCCTTTACGAGTACATCCTTCTTTTTCACAGACTCTTTTTCTTTCGACGTATTCGCATAATATAATACCTTTGAATTGCATTTCTTCGATGAATTCCCCGATAGCTTGTGAGTCTTCTTTGACTTCTTTCATTTTGTCAAGTTCGGGGTATTGAGGAGGTTGTTCTCCTTCGCACAAGTGATCACTTCCTTATAGGTAATCGTTTCCGCTTGGCTGTTTATGTTCCATTCGAACATTGATGGCTCCACTTAGGACTGAATCTAATACTATATATTTTCTGTATTGTTCTCTTAGAGATATGGCTCGTTCAAAGTTTTTTTCGTGATCCTTTTTTAGGAGGATAACTTCAGCAACTATTGTTCTGGATAAGGAATGAAGCTCACCTTGTTCATCTTTAATCATGTAGGCTGGTAATAAAGAACGAAGTTCGCCTTCTATGAATGGAACATCTGGGTGTGTGTCTTTTTTGAATATTATTCTGACTTGGTCTCCTGGCATTATAAATTCATATCCTTCTATGGCTTTTTTGATTTCTTCATCGGGTATTTCTTGAAATTGTGGGGATTCCATGTTAGCTTCCTCCTTTGGAATGTAAAAATAAGAAAGGAGGCCGAAGCCTCCTACGTTTATTTATTCGTCTCTGTCTTGGTTTTTGGTGCTTGGGGGTATAAGTCCTTCTTTAACGAAGTGTTGGTATCTTTCGTTTCCGAGCATTTTTTGGGCGATTTTCTTGACACTCAGTCCTTCGAGTACAGCAAGCTCCTTGAAGTTCTCTGCGAGGCTTGACATCTCTATGCTGTCTCCTCAAAGTAATGATATTTGGTACTTCGTTTTGTGGGTTTAGCCCATCCTGGTTCTTGGTCCATAGTGTTCACCTTTTGAGTTTTAGTTTGTTTCTGTGGCTATCTTCATCATTTGTTCTTTTTGGTCGAAAATGACGCCGGTAGCTGTAGTTTTGAAATGGCTGACTACCGTGCCATCTGGGTGGTCGCGTGATTTGAATACTACGATACGCCGGTTTTCTATTTTTTCGGTGTTTTTATTTCGCTTTGCTTTGATTTTGAGAATGGTTTTACAGAAGAAGTTGGCTTTGTCTCCTATTGGTGCGATCTCATTGCGTTCTCCCATTTCTGATATGGGTTGTGCGACGAATATAGCGGTTTTCTTTTTCTTCTGACACCATACTTTGACTTTGTTGTAGAGCCATTGTAACATCTGAAGCATATGACCTCTTTTATGCATGTCAGAGAAAGCCCATCGACCGGTTATGTAGAGAGTGGTGCTGTCGATTATGAGATAGTCGGTTTTTATTTTGTCGAGGTCAATTTTAATCATTTGCTCATAATCAGGGTTGGATTTGTAGGTGACGCCTGTGTTTCTTTCTAAGGCTCTGACTCCTTTCTTTGAAAGACTGAGTTCGCTATCGTAGTAAGTAACACTTTTACCTTCTTTAGATAATTCTATCGCAATTTGGGAACATATTTTACTTTTTCCAAATCCGGTTTTCCCGAAGAGTTCTAGAATATCATTACCGACCATATAGTCTAACCATTTGACCATTGAAAATTTGGGAGTGGGGGTCTTTTTAGACCCCTCCTCCAATTGCTTTAGCATTTTTTCTTGTTCATCTTCGTTAGAAGACATTGGACTTCCCCCTTATTGTTCGGGATTCAATTTCTTTGCAACCTTGGTTATGATGGCTCCGAGCAATTTCTCGTTTACTTCCTCCGGTGTGAAAATACCGAGTTTATAGAGATCGTCGGGTAACATTTCAGTTGAACCTGTGTCGGTCATAACCTTTTCTACTTTTTGGAGTAGGTTGTCGAGTTTTTCGTCGCTTCCGGATTTGGGTTTTGCGGGGGCTTCTTTCTTGTCGAATGTTTCAAGTGATTGTTCTTTCGGTCGATCCTCTTTAGGAGCCTTTCCAACGATTTCATCCGATGCGCCTTCGAGAGCAAATATGGCGGTGACGGCGATGTCGATGTTATTGGGTTCCCCTACATCGTATCTTGTGACCATGCCGATAACCATGGCATAACGACTTACAAAACTGTTGATACAGTCATCTTCGTCGTTTTCTTCGCATATTTCTCTGAGATCGGGGAAATTGACGATGGGTTTGCCGAGCTTTGTGGCGTTGAGATTGGCTCTCACGGCGTTTCCACTACCTCCGATGTCGAATCCTATGCGTAGACAGGGCTGTTCGTTGTAGTAGAGGTTCTGTTCGTCTACGATGGAGCCGTCTTCCCAAATAGGCACACGTTCTATTCGTTTGATCTCGCCTCGGAAGGCAATTACCTTGTCTGCATGCTCTTCGTTGATCGTGTCGTTTGTCTGTGGCTGAAACATCTCTATAAGTTCATCTATGGAGAGTTTGCCCAGAGCATTCTTTCCATCCGTTTGTACTTTGAGAAGTTTCGCGGTTTTGTTTTCGTATTGCCGACCTTCTGCGGTAACAGTGGGTGGTTTTATACGCACCTCAATTTCGAGATCATCTCCAGGGGTGATTTCTTCTGGAAGACTCCCCCATCGAGTTAGCTCGTCGAATGATTTTTCTCCGTCTATGTCACGAAAGAGCGAGAGACGTTGACCTCGGCTATCCGTGATTGGCTTTTTGCTGGGATTGTCGCGACTTCCGAGAAAGATACCCTTCCAGATTTCTTGCACGCCTTTCATGCTTTGTGCAACGTTTCCTCTGGCGTTGCGTATTTTGGTCAAAGCCGTTTGGTAACTCCATTTTTTAACGGCTTCAAATTCTTCGTCGGTGATATCTTCGATACCCCATTTTTTTCCTTCTGCTATTAAATCTTCTTTATTCATGGTTCATCTCCTCCGTGGTGTTCACTTTTTTGTCGCCCTTGTTTGGTAGGACGATTACCTTTACTGTGTGTCCGGCCCATCTTTTGAGGCCGCAGATCGTTCCATTGTCGGATATTTCTCTTTCTAAATATTCTAATACTTTTGGTATATCTATTTTTAATTCACCCTCAGACATAAGTTTGGTCCTCCTTATATTAATAATACATTATTATATTATATTAATATATAAGATTTATTGTGATATTATCAGAAAGAAAAAGATATTATCATATATTATGTGGTGAGGGCATAACCCGGCAATGTCATTGTTACATCGGGTTTGATGGCCCAACATTCTTTACAATCCCATAATTTTTTACAATTGTCTTGACATTCCAATGGAATGGTACAAATATTATTAGTGTTCACTTTAACAAGGACCCGTAGTATCTTTTCGGGTTCGTTTTCTGTTTCTTTTTCTTTTTTGATTTTGGATGACAGATTGTCGCGACTGTTTTTGATTCGGGTTAATGCTGTGGTTAGGGTTAGTTTTCTGATTTTGAAAAATTCTTTTAGTGTAATATTGTTCAATCCGTGTTTTGCGGCTATTTGTATAAATTCTTTATATTCCATTTGTATCACCCATGTGTTTAAATACACCGAGATTTCCTATGTCTGTTTGAACTTTTATTAATCCAAGGTCTGTGAAAAGGAAGTTGTGGTGTGTTGCGATATAGTTGTTTCTGCCAGTTGATTTAAAGAAATTAAGCCAATGAAATTCATTGTCTTTTTCATAAACATAGATTCGTGGTGAGTCATAGGCTGCATCGCTTTCGTCTTGAGCTATGCGAAAGTTTTGTTCTTTGTCGAACCGGGATTGAAAGGGTTTGATAATGGTTTGTTCTGCTGGGGTGGAGTTAAGGAACCAATATGGATTATTGGATCCTATGATTTTTATTTTCCTGAAACATCCTCCCCACACCCATGATGATAATAGACCCAGTGTGTTTAGTTTGGATATTCGTTGTTTTATGAATAATGGGATGTCGCGTGTGACCTGACAGTCGATGGCTAATTTCCATTCTGGTATGTATATATCTATCATAGTGTTTCCGATAACATAATCTATTTTTGGATTTAATTTTTGAGGCAATAGCGAAGCCAGTTTCAATCTTAGATTGATGTGTTCTAAAGTTTCGGGTTCGAATTCACAAGTTTTTTCAATGTGCTTGAAATAACGTATTTTGTGTTGGGCGGTTAATCCGTATTCTTCCAGAGGACCGGGTTTGGTTTTGCGTTGAAATTCTCCAATGGTGACTTCTTGGTTGCACATAGGACAGAAGAAGGTTTCACCTTTTTTTGCTCTATGTATTGCTACGAGTTCTAAGCAGTTATCGAGTGCGTATAGCACGCGATCACCTCCTTATAGGCTTTTTAGTGTGGTGTTGATGAAATCTAGACTGAGTTTGGTTATATCATGTATTTCATTGATGTTGTATCCATTTTTAGTGAGTATTAATATTTTGTTTTCATTGGTTCCTAATATTCTACCATGTTCGTTCCAATATTTGGCTATTATTGTGTGTCCGTTGGTTATGTTAGAGAGTAGGGGCACTTCTACTGTTTGTGGTTTCCCACATGCCATTTTGATTAAGTTTTTTACTGTTGATTCTTTAATACCAAAGGCGTAGACTACGCTTGATGTTTTGCCTTCGGGGTCTTTAACTCTTGAAATTGTTTGAAAGAAAGTGGAGTAGCCGTTTACTTCCCAAATTTTCTTTCCTGCACTCCTTTTGTGTCCCAGGCCTATTGCCATCCAGTCGAATGCATTTTGGGGTGTATAAGGAGTGGATACGACCATCATTGCTCTGAGGTTGTTCATAACTCCAATGGTTAAGCTACTTCTATAATATGTGATGTTTCCTTCGGGTATGTTGTCAAAGAGTCTTGTGAAGAATGTTTTTGTTTTTTTGTTGGATGTAGCTGTCATGAAATTTTCTTTGCCGTGTTCTTTTATGATTGCGTTCACATAGGTTTTCATTCGTTCTTTTGTTTTAAATATTTTCGATGGGGCTATATTTTGACAGTCGCATATAATGAGTTGCGTTTCTGCTGTTCGGTTTGGATCACCGAGATAGAAGTGATGTAGTTTTTCTCCAAATATTTTATCAAGGTCTTGAAAGGGCATTGTTGCATCGCTTATGAATAAAGAGCCTTGATAAGTTTCAAGCCAATCGATTACTCGTTTACATTTGGGTGGTACGACAAAAGACATGTCGATATCCCATTCCATGGTTTTGACTTTTGAAATGTACCATTCGTCTTCTGTTAGTAGTGTTAGAGCGTTATAGATACTGCTTACATTGTGTTCTGGATAAATAGTGTGGTGTTTATATAAGGCGCTGAGATAAATGAGCATATTAAGTCCAAGTTCTTGTGTTCGTATTTCTAAAGGAAGTGCATTTTCAATTTTTTGGCCGTCAGAGTATCGGTTAGCATCTTTGTAGGTTTCTGCAAAAAAATCACAGTAATATTCAATTTGGTTTAATATTTCGCTTTGTATGTTAGTGGTTTTACTGAATTGCTGCAAATCATTTTGAAGAGTGGCCATGAAGTCATATGTTGCTTCATTAGTTCCTTTTTGTCTGAATATAGGTAGTTGTAGGTGCGCGGTTTCTACGAATTGGCTTATCTCATCCATTACTATAATATTATAGTTGAGAAGGTCATTTAGTATATTTTGAATTTCTTCTGATGGCGTTCGTAACAATGCTTGGAGTTTGGCGTATGTTGCGAATCCTACATTGAATCGGTTTCGTTTGGCTTTTATGGTGGCTGTGGCGCATGCCCATTTTTCTTTATCTGTTCCATCGGTAATGCTTTTATATATAGGTTCATTTATTCCTGGCGTGACGATGGAATTGCGGTATTGACATGTTTCACAATCGTCTCTTGGAACTGGTATATTAACTTGTAGTGCTTTTCCAGTGGCTTCTTCAAATTTCTTTGCTTCTATTGCTCGGTTTAGACAGCTTTTTTGGTTGGCTGAAATAACGTATCCATTGATGATAATGGCTTTTTTTTCTCTGGCAAGACATATTGTATCAGAGAAGGTATCTTCGGCTATTTTTGTTCTTGGGACAAGAAATAGAGATCGTAGACGGTTATAAACACTTAGACCATCATCAACTTCTTCAAAGGAGTATTCTTCATATCCATCCGTGAGTCTTTTCTTGTCCTCATTTAGAAAAAAACGTGCATCACCACTTAGTTCGATATTGTTTAAGGCGAACATTTGTCTTATGTCTTCTGTAACAGGGTTTTGTATGTCTTCTTTGAATTCCCCTGGCAAGCTGAATAGGAACTGTTTTTCGGCTCCGCATATGTCCATGGCGGTTGTGAATCCAGAGCGTGTGGTTTTCTTAATAACGACGTGTCGTTTATCGGGATCGGTTTTTGCTTCTTGTATAACCTGTTCGCATTTTTCATAGGCTTCTTTAAAGGTATCGGTTTTTGTAAGATGTGGGTGATCGGGTTCGGGAACGGATTGTGCTGGATGTCTTCGTCCACATGATTCGAAACAACAATATTTTGTACTCATGGGTTCTTGAAAATATTCACATCGACAGTGGTATTTGTGACGGCACCAATAATCAACTTGATATTCGAGTATACCGCGGTTGGCGTTATCAACATCATCATTGATTTCATTTCTGAAGAAATAACCTATTTCAGTGCGTGTGTATCCGATACTGGAGAGAGTTGTCACGATATTGGCTCTTAAAAAGAAGATACTTCTTTCTGTTGTACTTTTATAAAAGCAGTAGTAAAGACATGGTCGTTTTGTGATTTCATCGTATATCAATTTAGTCACTTCTTCATAATCTTTGGTGTGAAAGAGTCCTTCTTCTTTGTGAGTTTCTATCCATATTATAGCGTCTTCTTTTGTATCGAAGTCTTTTTTTATTTTTTGATTTATATCTTCTACAGTCCATCTTTTTTTGGGTATTTTGAAATATATACGTTGGTATTTTTGTAGTGTTAGTTTTATTTTTTTGGTTGTATTTTTGGTTGGATCGTCTATTTTGGCGATTTTGAGTATGAGTCTATAATCGTTCTTTTTTGTGTTGAGTAATAATTCATATGCTTGGTTGAAATCTTCATCGGTGATTGGTGTAGAGCGATTATGTGTTTCGATATCGGTCAGTGTCATTGGAAGCTCATATCGATCGGTATATTTTGGATGTTTAGATAGGATGGCTTTCAACATTTTGCCGTCGCCGAGTGATGTGAGGAATTCCACTTCTGTGAATTTTTGATTCAGTTCGGGGTTGTCTTTGTTTATTATAGGTCGTGTTTTATCGTAGGGGCAATCTTTAGTAAAGTATGCCCATTTTTCAGAACTTTCTTTTAAGAACCCGGTTTTAAATTCGCCGTCGTTATCTGTAGTGTTCACCTTTTCAGCACAACGTTCGAGTATTTTATCCTGGAACGTTTCTACTTCTTTGGCGAAGATTGGGGATGTGAAGAATAGCCATATGTGGTATCCTTTACCCCCACTATCAGAATGCAAAATTTCAAGATTTAAATCTTGCATTATGATCGAGCTTATGATTTTTAACGGCTCTTTCGCAGCTTCGGGATGTTTTTCATTGTCAAAATCAAAGATGGCGAATGATTGGAAATTAGTGAAATTATTGCCATCGTGATTTGACATTGATATCACGATTGGTCGCTTTTCTATTAGGATGCGAAAAGCTTCTGGTGAAAGTATATCATGACGTCCATCACGCTTTCTGCGATACCATCTTCCTTGTGATGTGGTACCCCATCCTCTTGGTATATCAAGCAAGTCAACGACTTTGTCGAGGGCTTTCTGTTTAAGTGTTTGTGGTGTCGTGGAGCCACCTCCGAGCTCCTATGTGTATGTGAATACACTTGTTGTTTAAATAAATTTGGGGGAGTAATCCCCCTTATATTTATCCTTCGAGCATCTTCATGAATCCGAGTGCGGGTTCATAAACGTCACCTTCGTTCATAAGATATTCACAGGCCTTTTCGATCTGTTCCTTGCTCAATCCCTTTTCTTTGGACATGGCAAGAACTTCATCGTATGGGGCGGAAATTTCGGGGTGTTCGGTCTTGGTGCAGTCTTTTATTACCTGTTTTACAATATCGATATCAGATTTGGTTTCTTTATCGGTTGGTATCGGTGTCGTTTCTTTTTCTTCTGTATCTTCTTTTTTGGTCGGTTCTTTTTTCTTGGTTGGAGGCTTCTTTGTGGCTTTATTTTTTTCTATTTTCTTGGCTGCGGCTTTTAGTTCTTTTTCATTGTTTTGTTGTTTGAGTTCGTCGATCTGCTGTTGGAGTTCTTCATTTTCCTTTTCAAGGGCTTTGATTTTTTTGCCATCTTTACTTTGGGTCCCACGGAGTTCCCGTCTTAAGTCCTCGATCTGTTTTTCATATTGTACTTCTTTCATTAGCTTTTGAAAGCGTTCAGGATTTGAAAATACGCTGTAGTTCGCTTTCATTATTTCTTTAAGTTCCTTGTCGGTTTTTGGTTTTTCACTCATGGTGTTCACTTCCTTATGGTGTCGAAAGATGCGTTTTTGACGCTTGTTCTATGTTTATTATTACATTGAGTAATGTTTGACTTAGTTGTTCGGTATCTGTGATGTTGTCCTTGACGTTGTTTAGCTTGATCAGTTCGCTTTTGACTGTCTTAGCGAAAAATAATAGACTTTTAAAATCGCTTAGATTTTGTTCATTCATTGGTATGTGGGCCGGTTTCAGTGTGTGAATTATATCAAGAATCTTTTTACGTGTGGTTTCGGGCAAATCACTTAATGGGCGTTCTCCAATGATATCTTGAAATTCTTCAAAGGTAAGATGATTACTTATACCCACTTCTATATTTTCGACGTTCATACTACAATAAGGGCAAATGAAAGTCGGGGGGTGTTGCTTGGCATCCAATGTTTCTTTGAGTCGTTCTTCATAATTATTTATTCTGTATGTTATATCAGCGGCTGTTTCTCCTACGAGCCGTAATATTTCTCGGTAATTTTTTATGTTGTCTTCGTTCATATTATTCCTCCTTTAGTACAAATCCATGAAGGATCCCATTTTCCATTTATGGCCATAGCCTTTATTGCGAGAGAAGAAGAGATCGCATGGTATGCATTGTTTTTCATATTTTTTAGCTACACCATCGTAACCCATATCCAGTAGTTCTTCATTACATTTAGGGCAATATATCAGTCTGTATCCGAGGTATTTTATACCCATATTTCAGTCTCCTATTTCATTTATGGGATCTAAGGTGGCGAGTACGACTGCGAAGTTTGTGGTGGTAGAAAGAAATGATATTCTATTGGTATCGTCATTCACACCGCGTATGCGAAAGTTGTATCCAAAGAGTTTGATTATTTCTTTCATGAAATCTGGATGGATGTGTTTGGATTGTCCGGTTTCTTTATTTATTATTTTATAGACTTCTTTAGAGAATGGGCTCCTGATTTTAACGATTAGAATTTCAACGTCATCCCAGTCTTCTTGACCAAGCACCAGTTGATTTTCTGTTTCGCCATTGTAAATACCCATGATTGAGGCATTGTTTATGAATACGTTTTCGTCATCACGTTTCCAGGTTTTCATTAATTCGGCGCAACGTTTGATAGTAATTTTCCTATCTCGGTTGTGTTTGCCTATTTTTCGGATAGTGCTCACTTAAATACCTCCTACTATTTTTCTTATGAGTTCGCGATTCATTGTTACGCCAACGTTGTGAGGTTCTATTACTCTGCTGAAGATTTCCTGTTTTTCATAATTGATGTTCAGTATTCGTTCATCGATGGTATTGAGACCGAGTAAATTGATTACATTTACAGTATTGGTTTGTCCTATTCTACGACATCTTCCAATGCGTTGTAATACTCGAGCAGGATTATAAGGCAGTTCGAAATTGATTATTTCATATGCTGCTTGCAGGTTGAGACCCTCTTCACCGGATTTTGTACAGAGCATAACATCATGATCTTTGTAGAATTTGGCTTTCTCGGTTTCGACATCGCATTGCCGGTCGCCTCTTATGAAGGCAACTTTAAGTTTCATTTTTTCGAGGACATTTTTGATGATGTAACACATTTGTTTGAATTCACTAAATACTACTACCTTATTATCCATGGAAACTCGTTCATCGATAAGAATGATTAGTTCACGAAGCTTGTTTGAATCTGTACGTTCATTATCTATGAGTTGGGCTGAATTGGCGAGTTGACGTAGTCTGGTCATGCGTGCTAGAGCGTTTGTAACATTGAATTCCTTTTCTCTGATGTAGACTTTGAGTTGGGTTAGGAACTTGTGATAGAGCTCTTTTTGATATGGTCTTAACTCTACATAGTAGTTATTAACCACCGCGGGGGGCATATAATTATAATCATGGAAGACACGTCTGAGCATATGTGACCATAGTATATCTTCGAGGTCTTCTTCTCTGATGCGTTTACGCCCAGTGTAGTATGAAGGAAGAACTCCAAGAAAATCGAGTATACTTGTTAAATCGCTTACTCTATTTTCTAATGGCGTTCCTGTGAGAGCCCATTTATATGTGGGATCAGGCAACATCTTTATTGCTTCACTTCTTTGTGCTTTCCAGTTTTTTATACGTTGTGCTTCATCGAGTATGATGCAGTTATAATTTAGTGTTTTGAGTTTTTCCTTTTCAATTTCTCTCCATGACTTTTCGTAGTTTATTATGATGATATCGGCGTCTGTAGTTTTGTAGGTGTTGGCTCTGTCTTTTCCGTTGGGTATAGATACTTTCAGTTCTGGAGCCCAGATATTTATTTCTTTTTCCCATTGTTTTTTGACAGAATTGGGACAGAACACAAGAGTACGAGAGTTTGTGAGTTGTATTGCTTTGATGGCTTGTATTGTTTTACCAAGTCCCATTTCATCAGCCAGTAGGGCTCTTTCTTGTTCGACTAAGAATTTGATTCCTTCTTCTTGATGCGAGTACAATTTCATTTTTATCACTTAGGGTCCGAAGTAGTCCAATTTTCCACATTTCTTGCATTTTAGATGATAGTATATTGGATACCATTTCCATTTATGCCAACAGAATATTTCTTTCCAATTCATTTCTATCACTATGCTTCTTCGTCGATGAGTTTGACTTTAATTTTAAATTTGTAGTTGTGGTGGATTTTTATTTTTCCGTCTTCTAAAGCTTTTTCTATTAGATGGTCTACTGGAGCGCCTGGTCCATAGATACTATTACATCCGCTCCACCATGGTTTGTAGTCTCCTCCTTCATATAAGAGGTCGGTTTCTATTTCTTCATCGACTACTGCTGTAGTCAAGTGAACACCTTTTATGATATCAGTGCTTCTAATTCTTTTCGTACTCGTTCTCGGGGTATGATTATGTTTGATTTCAGGCGGAGTATGGTTTTGTTTTCTATTTCTATGGCTTCGATCCTGCTGGCACCGTAATCGAGGGCTGTATCTACCCATGCATGTATGAGTTTCTTTTTCTTTTCGGGTGTGAGTTTGCATAGTTCCCAATCTATTCGTTGGGATGAAACTATGTTGATATCTTTGCTTGGATCTCCAAAGAATGCTACTTTTGCTTTTCCTTCTCCTCCTACAGAGGTATGTCCGAATCTTCCTTCATCTGGATTGATGTCTGGTTCTTCATTTGCCATTGTTTTCACCTTTTATTTTTTATTTACCATTTGGATTCTTCAAGTATTGTGGTGTCTCCCCATATACATATATCACTACCACTTTTGGCTCTTATGATTTTTGGTCTGCCGAGAACTTCTATGGTATCAGGACAGCGGGTTTCTAAGTCTAATACTCTTATATCAAGGCCGTCCATGATAGTGAAGTATCCACGATAATCTCCTTTATATCCCACCTTATTGCGATAGTCATCATAGTGAAGATTGAGTGGTTCGAAGACATGGAGGTTTTTCATGTATTCGATTACTTCTTCGGCGTGTTTATCGATGTCTATTTCTATGAGCGCTTGTCTAATTACACGTTCTGATTTTTTAAGACCACGGGTACATATTTGATAGAATTTAAATAATATTTTCTCAAGCCGTTTGGACCATAGGCCGTTGCTTTCTGCGAATTTGGGTAGTGTGGTATCATCATCTTTGCGGGCTTTCATGGCATTCTGAACTATTTTAGCTTTCATCAGGAGTACGGATCGGTTGTGAAATAATTCGGTATCAAAAATTTCTATGCCATGGATAAGGTTTCCATCGGGCGTTGATATTTCATTTTGGAAGAAGCCGAATATTCCTTGTTCACAGGAAGCAATAGCCGCTACAATGGGTAGGATTTCATTTGGGCAATTGGCTACCATTACACCTATGTCTACTTCCAGGGGAAGCGCGTTGACTTTTTTACCACGCACGGTCAGTTTGAGGGTTTCGTCTTCGTCGTATATGAGTCCGAGACGTTTGAGTTTGGTAACAGAAGCTCTTATGTTATAAGAATCAAGAGAAGAGAGAATATCTATTCCTCTGGCGTCTACTTCGTATTGGGCGCAGGTCATTACAACTTGATCGGGGCTAACCTTTTCGAGTGGTGGTGTAATGGCGGTGGGTTTGATTGCGTTCCATGTATCTCTGAATGTTGAACTGAGTATGGCTACTCCGGGTTTGATACGACCTACTCTACCTCGTCTTTGGAGAACTCCGTTGTTATCGATGGGGATTCCTGTGAGTTGTTTCTGTATGCCGTCTTCGTATACTGAATCTATTCCTTTATCGATTATCAATACTTCATCGAAGGGAAGTGTCATTGATGTGGCAAGTGCTACAGTGGCAAAAACTACACACGGTTCTTCTTTATCGACGAACTTGATTATGTCATCGATGCTGATATCCGCGTGTGCGAATTCGGCGGGTAGGTTGGGCATGATCCTTCGTATTTCATTGCATTTGTTTTGGATTTGAGCTCTGGTGCATAGGAAGATAAGTCCTCTCTTTTTTTCATCGAGCATTCGTTTGCAAAATTTGGGTATTGTTTTGTTTTCATTATAGTAGTCTACTTTTTCATCGATGGGATAAGCTACACCTTCACTGTAGTGAAGTCGTAACCATTGGTTTTGTTCTTCTGAGTTTATTGCTTCTCCACCGTACTCCATGATGTCGCAGAGCTCACTTATTCTGTTGGGTGATATGATTGTGTCATTTAGGTCTTCGAAGTAATATAATATGTTCTCTGGTCTTATAGTGGCCGATAGGAAAACGATATCAAAGTGAAGTCCTTCTTTCAGATAGGTTTTTACGATTCCGGCTTCAATTTCAGTTACGGGCATTTGACTATGGTATTCATCGAAGACTACTGTAACAGCAGTTTCGATTTTCTTCAACCATGTTTTCATGACTCCATCAGTGACTACCATTATGTCGCAATTTTCGAGTTTCCCTTCATCGATTTCAGAGGTGTGCATACCTATCTTCAGCTTGTTTCCCCAGAAGTGTTTTAGGCCGAGGTAAACTGAGCGCGTAGTTTGTCTTGTGGGTTGACGTAAAATTACCTTTCTTCCGGTCTGCATATTTATGACAGCCGGTATAATCATTGTTTTGCCGGATCCTGTGTGTGCTATCATGGCAAAGGAGCCGTTTACTTGTATATCTCCATTCATTAAGCTTTTCGCTACTGGCAAGTTTTGTAGTGCTTCGGGAAAATCTTGTTTCTGCATTTTATCGCCTATTTTATGTGGTGTTCCTTATCGGGATTATGTCATTTTAGATATATAAAATGGGTGGTTTATTTTAGTTTTTTCTTGGGTTGAGATTTACCATCTGTTATGAATCATTATGGCACATTTTATGCAGGTGATTGCATCTTTATCTTTGGTAAGCATTCTCCAATTTTTCTGTCCGCAACGAGGTTTTGAAATATATTGCGCTGGATCATTGTAATGAATTTTGAGTTGTTTTTTCAAGTGAACACCTATTCCTTTTTATTATACGTCGTTAATTGTTTCTCGCATTTTCCCTTCCCGTGGTTCTGTTCACAATTTTTTATGTTGCAAGAAAGACCCGATCCGAAGTAGGCGAAGTAATGGCTTTTTTCTTTGAAACCGCCAGTGTGTTTTACTATTGGTTCTCCGCATAATTCACAGGTTCCTATTATTTCACCTTTATTTTCGGGGTTCTGTTTCATTGTTGCATCTCCTATTTGGGTAGATATTTTTTAAAAGTATAACTGTGTGATTCTATGATTTTGGCGAATATTCTTCTTTCTTCATCGTTTTTACAAGAATGACAGCACATGTAGTGTCCATTTTGATTATAGTAATTTACTACATTGGCATTTGTTGAGAAGTTCATGGCATAAACAATTAACATTTCATGGTATTTTTCGCCTTTCTTGTACAAAAGTATTATTGGATTTGTACTGTATCGTCCTTCTATCATGAGAAGATTTTCGAGTTTGTGATGGTTGCCTAATTCCATTACCATTATTACGCCTCCAGTTCATAATCCTTTATTACCGTTCCTTGGTTGCTGGAGCCTCTTATATGTTGTGGGATCCAGAACCGACCGGTGTATTTCCCGAACAGTGGGGATTCTTTAGTATAGGTTCTAAAATGTCCGCGGCACATATGAGTCCGAGTAGACCATAGGTACTGAGGGGGTCCGCTCTT
>CEPZ01017593.1_pt1 | contig 16893 bp, 18 predicted proteins | sample 530461 | NCBI WGS metagenome assembly CEPZ01 (sample SAMEA2620106, study PRJEB7988) | marine metagenome | isolation source: saline water (ENVO:00002010), including | reverse complement strand
TATGTGTCGAGGATGGTACCCGCCGAATCGGCGAGGTCTATCCTTACAACGTGCTCGGCGATCTCCCTGGCGATTACCTGGAAGGTCTGCCAGCTCGTCGTAAGCTGGCCAGCGGTGAACGTAGCGAGGAGAGTATCTGCCCGGTAAAGTTGGGCGTTGCCGGCGGCTCGGAAATCGCAGCGGTAGGTGTTGGCGGTGTTATGAACCCCTCCGGTGCCCGTGTGGCGAAAGAGCAGGCGGACCACTTCATCCCCGCCCCCGCCGTGTCGCATCTTTGCCTGGTGGCGTGCTTCCGGTCCATCCAGCGCCGTATCATTGATTGCAGAGCCCGTATCTCCGGAGGATGCCCGGACAGCTCCCGCTGTAAGCACGAGCCCGCCGCCGGTCTCGCCGTTCTCTGTCCAGCCGGTGGGGTAGGTTGTGAAGTCATCGGTGATCGAGGTGGCCATTGTCGGGTGTCGGGTGTCGGGTGTCGGGTGTCAGGCTCGGGAGTCGGGTGTCTGGGTTTGGGGTTTGGGGTTTGGCCTGACACCCGACACCCGACACCTGACACCTCCTATATCAGGCGAGTTGCGCTTTAAGGATCTTTGCCATTTTTTCGAAGTCATTCTCCCTGGCGGCCTGGTCTATCTCGTCCATCAGTTTCTTTTTCTCCGCTGCTGCGGCGGCGGCTTGCTTTGCCTGTTCGGCCTCGGCCTTTTTGCGTTCCTTCTCGGCTTCCTCCTCGGCGATGCGCTGGCGCATCTCCTCGGCCTTGGTGTCGGCTTCCTGCTGGTCGGCCTCGGCCTGGATGCGGGCGGCTTCCTGGTCGATGATGGCCTGCAGGTATTTCCGGCGGCCCTCCGGGTCGCTCATCATGCGCTCGATGTAGCCGGTCATCGCTCCCAGGAATTCGGGACAGAGACTCTTGAAGGTATCCCATTCATCCGGCCCGATGCGCAGGAGGGTTACCCGCTCTTCCGAGATAGTCATATTGCCGGCGTCGTCGTGCAGCATGACCGGGACAGTGCAGGGCTCGCCGAATGTCACGGCCACGGATTGCTGGCCCTGCTCGTTTCGGCTGTAGCGGAGGTCGGTAACGTGATCGGTGTATTCGTGTCTGGGCATGGGTATTCGGGTGTCTGGTGTCAGGTGTCGGGATCAATCAAAACAGTGACGGGCAATTCGGGACATGGGTTCAGGTGTCGGGATCAATCACATCAGTCGAAACAATAAGTGACTGTCAAAACTCGTGTAGCCCCCAGGCGGTTTTTCAGGGTGAGGACTCCGGTGTCGTAGTAGAGATCGACGTTGCCATCCATGTCTGCGTTCATGATCGCCATGCCGGTGGTGTAGTCCTGGGTCATGGACGTTCCGACACCGAAAAATCCGCCGGCCTCGGCGTCGCCGGCGCTTACCAGCAGGTATCCGGTGGTCGTCGGGGATGGCAGAGTCAGGGTCTCGTCGTCGGTGAAACTCTTGGTAAATTTGAGGGTGTGCTGTGTTCCCTCTTTGCCGGCGAAGATTAGGGTAGCGCCCTGCTCGGTCATCAGGTGCATGGCCGCGGTCCCTGCGCCGTCGTAATCATCTACCCATTCCTGGACAATGTCTGCGGGCTGAGTGGTTGGGGCAGTGCCGGCCTTGATGCCCAGGACGCCGGCGGCGTTGGTGCCAAAGGTGTCCGCTCCATTCAAGCCTATATTGCCATCTTCCTGGACTCGATACAGTTCCGTGCCTGCCTCCAGGGTGGAGCTGTTGGAGTAAATGCCAAATTTTGCATCCGACTGATTGTTATTCGCATCAAGCTGGATGGAATAGTGCCCCGTGGAGACAGAGCCATATCTTTCGTGCCAATTGCTTCCGCCAAATTTCACCTTGGCGTCGGTGCTAAACTCCAGCTCGTTAGTGGTTTTGTCCCAGGTGAAATCCGCATCCCCTCCAAATGATCCGCTGTCGTTGAATTGAACCTGAGTATCCGCCCCGCCAGGCGTGCCGCCGCCCCCGCCCTGGGTGGTCTCTGTCCAGACGGCGGCGGTGGCCGTGGCATCGAGACACACGTATTCCTTGTCTGCCGTGGTATCAAACCACCGGGAGCCGACCGCATACCCTGAGCCGCTGTCGTCGGTGGCCACCGGTGCCACGGATGCCGACCGGTTGCTTTTCGGCTCGGTGATCTCCGTCCAGTCCAGGTCGGTGGTGTCCAGGGTGTAGCTGGCCGCATAGTCCAGACCATACATTTTGCCCGCATTGGCCGTGCCCTGCATGACGAAGACGATAATCCCGGCCCGGATCTCGTTGGTGTTGTCCAGGTCGTGCCGGCGTGTCCAGACCCCATCCGCCCCGGTCCCCAGCGTTGTAACCTCGTAGATCCCATTCTCGCTGGCATCGGTCTGGCTTTTCACTAGGACCCAGTCGTATTGTGCCACCGGATTAATACCGTCCACGTTGTCCGGGGCTCCCGCAGCCAGGTCGGCGATGTCCGCCGTCGTGGCTACCCGGCAGGCCATGCGCAGCGGGGGGAGGAGGAGTTCGGGGCGGACAAGTTGGAGATCTGCGTAGAGAGCCATGGGGGGCAGGTGTCGGGTGTCAGGTGTCTGGTCAGAGAGAGATTATCTCTCGAATCTGCGGATCTAGTTGTTGGCGGACTGGATTGCGGATTGGAGTTGCGGGTTGCCGTTGCCGATGGCGGAGACCACCGAATTTGTGATGGCGGTCTGGGCATGGTCAGAGGACAAGAATCGCTCAACGTCCTGGGAGTCGGCGGCGCTGATGTTGAATTGCGGGGCCACGGTTATCTGCACGGGCTGGCCCCCGCCCCGCTTGGCGTGTGGGCCGGAGAGCGGGATCATGGCTTCACGGATAGGGCCGACCTTTACCAGGCCAGGGCCCTGGACGATGCCGCCCGAATCCAGGAAGGGGAGGTTGAGCTTGCCGAGAAAACCGCCGACTATGCCGGAGGTGGCGAAGCCCTCGCCGAATAAGGAATTCATGATCGGACGCAGGACGAGCATTCGCACGATTATCTTGTTGATCTCATTCAGGATTCCCAGGCCCATGTCTTTGAAGCTCTGGGTCACCTTGCGAGAATCGCCCACCAGGCCGGTAAGGGCCGCGCTCAAATCGTTGGTCAGGCTGTTGGTGAGGCCGGCGGCGAATTGCATGCCCTGGGCGAAAGAGTTGTTCAGGTCGTCCATGGTCTCCATGATGCCGGCCCGCACTCCCCCGCCGAATCCCTGGGATTCGATCTGAAACTTCCGGAGCTCCTGCCGGGCTTCAGCCATGGCGATGTTGTAGGTCTTCTGGAACTGGGGACCGAGAATCTGGAGTAATCGGTTCAGCTCCTCCTGCCGCCTGATGAAGCGCTCGGCAGGGTCCAGATACTCGGTGGTGATCGTGCCCGCTTCCTTTAATGCCTGGTTGTATTCCTTCAATGCTTCAGCCTGCTCCAGGGTCTTGCTGGCATCGAAGGCAATGCCCGCCTGCATGCCCAGGCGCTGCAGGTTTATAATCAGGCCAGCAAACTCGGCAGCCCTGCGGTAGTTAGCCTCCAGGTTGGCCGCATGCTGCCGCTGATTCTCGAAGTCGGGGGGATGGATATCCGGCGCTCCCTCTCGTGGCTTGGCCGCTTTGCGAGCCTTTGTCTTCTTCTCGATCTCTTCGAGCTGGCCGTTGATGAGGGACCACATGTGGCGGAGAGGCCCCAGGATGGTGGTCTCCGTGGAGGCGGCGGCGTTGTTTATCCGGTTCTCGACGTTTTTCATTATGTCGTCGAACAGTTTTGTATTCTCGTCCGTCTCCGCCTTGACCGCGGCGGCCAGTTTCTTGCGGGCCTTGAGCGCAGCTGGCATAGCCTCTTCCCTCAGAGCCTTAATCCGCTTTACATCCTTCTCCAGCTTGCGCATAAGATCGCTCGCTATCCTCAACTGGTTATCCAGGTCGTCACCGTGTCCGGATGGGATATCGAACCGTGACGCCTCCAGCTCGGCGACGAGCGTTTTTGTGTCCCGCAGCCTTACCTGCACGATCCGGAGCTCGTCGGTCAGCGTTCGCACCTTCTCGGAGCTGGCGAGCAGCAGGGCCTCGCCGATCTTTTCCGGGATGAACTTGGCGAACTCTATCAGGCCATAGAAAAACGGTTTCCAGAAGTCCTTGGCGTGGTCCTTTGCGATGACCGCTGCCGTCGCAATGCCGCCTCCTATCATCCTGGGAATGGCCGCCCGCATCTCCGCCAGGAAGCCGGCCATGGCTGCCCGCTTCTCGTCCGCATCCAGGAACTCCATGGCCTCGTTTATGCGCCGGCCAACGTTGAAGATCTCGGTCATCGTGTCCAATACAAATTTGAGCGTGGGCAAGGCCTTTTTGCCCATGCTGCCCGAAAACTCCATGAACGCAGATTGCATGACCTTCATCCTCGCCGAAAATCTCGATGTCGCTTTATCGATGGCCTGGCCGAACTTTTCATCCCAGATTTCCAGCAGCGCGGCCCGGATCTCTTTGGCGTCGTTGCGCACGTGTTTGACCAGGTCGCCGCTCTGGATGATGGCCTTGTCTTTTGTCCGCCTGGCCTCGATGCCCAGCCGGCGAAGACTCTCGGTCTCAAACGAGACGTAAGCGCCTATAACGTCACGCAGATCCCTATTGAACGCCAGGGCCACCCCGGCGAGGGCTTCGGTGACCCGCTGGGTCTCCTTCTCGCCCACCGCACCCAGGCGGATAAACGACTGAACCACCTCTTCCGTGGAAAGAGGCGAAGCGATGGCGAACTCTCGGATCGCATCAAAGGCTTTGTTCGCTTCGTCCAGATCGTCAATAAGAATCTGGATCTGGCTGTGATAGGTCTCCAGCCGGCCCGCGTCCTCGATGAACCTCCGCCCTAGCTCGATGGCCTTGTAGATGCCCAGTGCGCTCGCGGCCCCCAGGATGGCACCTTTCAGGCTGAGAAACCCAGCGGTCATGCTGGCCGTGCCGGTGAGGGTGGCCTTGCTGGCTGCTTTGCTCTCCCCCTTCAGGTTCCGCATAGCGTTCCGGAATTCCGGGGACATCTGGTCCTGCAGGCGGAGGAAGATCTGGAGGGTGTTGCGTTTGGAGGGCACGGAGAGACGGGTGGGGAGACGGGTGGGGAGACGGGTGTCTGGTGTCGGGTGTCAGGTCAGAGAGATTATCTCTCGAATCTGCGGAACCGTTGGGGAGAATGATATGGTTGTAGGTCGAACTAAGAGTGTCCTTGTCCCTCCCTGACACCCGACACCTGACACCCGACCCTTGTCCCACCCTGACACCTGACACCCGACACCTGACACCCGACCCTTGTCCCACCCTGACACCCGACACCCGACACCACCTACCACCTACTTCTTCCTCTCCTTCGCATCCAGCACCTCGTCGATCTTGACCTTCAGATACTGGCTGGCCTCGACGAATATGTTGGCCTGCTGGTTCAGGCCGCCGGGGACGGGGGGGAGATCGGGCCAGGCACGGTAGGCGGTGAGGAAGGGATCGCCGAGCTGGCGGGCGCAACGGTTGGGGCAATCCCGTATGTCCTCTCTCCCAGTTCCGGAGCAGACGGAGCAATCGGGATCACCCATGCCGTTGCAAGACGTGCAGTCTATTTCCATGAAAGGCGCTGCCGCCGGGCCATCGCAGCCCCAGTCTGCCCGGTATTTCGGGTCATTCCAGCAGAGCCGGCAGGTAACGTTTAAGTCGCCACAGCTTGCCACTGCGGCGAGTGTCAGTTTTTTCGGTCTTCTCCAGTGAGGGTATTCGCCTCGATGATTTTCTTCCCCAGGTCCGCCCGCTGGCGCACGGAGAGTAAGGAGAGCCGTTCTGCTGTGGTGCCGGTCATAAAGGGAATATCCTGGCCGTCCGGCGCTTTGAAGTTCTCCCACCCCATCAGATATTTCTCTATTAAACTGGTGTAAAACGGGGTGAAGACCTCGGTAGCGCTTACGCTCCCGGCCTGGCTCATCAGCTCCTCGGACTTCTCCTCGAAATCCGGGTCATCTTCATCCATCTCCTCCAATTGCTGCCGGAGCCTCATAGCCTCTCTAAATGGCTTCTGAAAATCCTCGGCGGCTTTCTGCTGGGCGGGTATCAGCTCCCCGTTTACCTTCTCTACGCTCAAGACCCGGACCTTAAAGATGGTCTGGTCCTCAGCTTCCAGCTCTTTGTCTTCTTCGAGAATGACGTCGGTCGTCTTGTCGGGCGTGGTGGCAATAGCCATGGGCGTTGTCCTCCGGGTTGAAGAAAGTGGTCAGGTGTCTGGTGTCAGGTGTCGGTCAGGGATTCCTCCGCAGGTCGTCCACTTCTTTCCTGAGCCGCTCCAGTTGGATGGAAAGGGTGTGATGAATGGCAGGGTCGGCGAGGTGAGAAGTCAGCTCTCCCCTTACATCCTCGCTAACGTCCAGCTTGGCTTGAATGCGTGCCAGGGTCATAGAGACCCAGCACGCCCAGGGGATTACGAGCATGAGAACAAAGGCCGCCGCTGCGATAAACCAGTTGGGGATCTTGTAGTAGATGGTGCTTGATGCGGATTCAGAGACTTCAGACATCAGGTGTTGCGTGCAAATCGGGGCGTTTCATGCTGCAGGGTACCAGCGACCCTCACCCCGGCCCTCTCCCAGAGGGAGAGGGGGATTTGTTAGAACAGATAGAAACAGAGCTCCAAGTCATCCTCTCTGGAATGCGTTTTTGTGAAGCGGCAGGCGTGCTCGCCGGTGGCGATGTTCTCCCGGTTGCCTTCGGTGATGCCCTCGATCTGCATGCCCTTCGCATAGACTCCGAACTGGTTGCCGGCCACCGATCCCCAGGTGCAGTCGAGCTCGATGGTGGTCTCGTTTTCTGCCGAGCCCTGGAAATCGAATGTCCCCTTGTGAACCGAGTCGAGATTCATCGTTCCCCGCCAGTTGCGGGCGCCGATCTCGTATCCCAAAATGCCGGAGGCGGCCTGGGAGTCCTCGATGGCGGCCAGGGCGTTCTCCAGGCTGAAGGACATAGCGCCGATGCGCAGGCCGGTGGTGCTGTCCAGGGCGAAGCTGATACCCTTGAACCGCGGGCCGGCGACTCGCTCCTCGCTGGTGCCGCTGAAAGCGGCGACATCGCTATCGCCGCCGTTCGCTCCCATGGCGGAAAAGTTGAGCCGCCCCTCTCTGCCGGAGCGTAGCTCGATGTTCGGGCTCACCCGGCAGCCGATGGCCGTGTGACGGTGACCGTGGCGGTTGCGGTAGATCGTCAGGCTGGGGATCTCGCTCTGGGATGGGTCGGTCGAGCTGGTAGCCGATGCGCTCGAATCCGCCCCGGTCAGGGTCTCGGCGTTCTGGAATGTGCCATCCACGTGCATCAGGAAGATTTTGGCGTCCCCGTCTGCCGTGGCCTGGTAGGCGTAGCCGATGGCGGCGCTCGTGCCGCCGGTGACCTTCTCGCCCGCCGTGTAGGGGCCGCCTGCTACCGCTCCGATGGAAAGCTCGATAAGCGGGTCAGTGTGGGGCATCAGCACCCGGCCATAGTTGCTGTCTGTGGTCGAAGGGGTGGCCGTGGCAGCGCTGTCCGCACCGGTCCAGACATTCGAGTTGTCGGTCGAGCCTGTCACGTCATAGACCAGCAGGGTGGTTGTGCCGTTGGCGGTGTCCTTGAACACCTTTGCCGTGGCTCCGGTGACGGCCTGAGAGATCGATTCCCCGTGCAGGTAGGGGCCGCCGGTGACCGCCCCGATGGTGATCTGTTTGAGCGCCTTTACCCTCCATCCGCCGGCCCTCATCAGCAGGTACCAGTTCGGGTCAGAGGTGATGAGCCCATCGGCAGGGCCGGCCAGGTAGGAGCCGAAGTTGATGCCCCGGCTCAGCGCCCCGGAGTTGGCCCCGGTATCGCTGAGGGTGAGGGACTGCTCTTCGTCGTCCTCCATGTCCATCTCTTCCTCTTTGCCGATGCCGAAGCAGCGCAGGCCCACATCGGCGGCGTCGAGTGTCTCTTCCGTGCCGAATACTGCCTCCTGAGCGAAAGCGATTTGCTGTAGCTGGTCGAGTTGTGAGCCGAATGCCATAGGTAGAATCCTTTAAAAAGTTTTTCTGGGTGAGGGTCGCCTGGAACCCTGCAGCATTTAACGCTAATTATCTTCGGATCTGCGGATGTGCTAGGTCGGGGGAGGGGTGTCAGGTGTCGGGTGTCGGGTGTCTGGCTCGGAAGGGCTGGCGATGGCTCTCGACACTGACACCCGACACCCGACACCTAGATGACTTCCTCGATCACCACCGAAATATCGACGGCCGTAGCGGTCTTGTGGGCGAGCCGCACGGGGGCGGCGAAGCGGTAGTTGCCGCTGCTCTCGCCGGGTCCTGGGGGTGTCCAGGTGAAGGTCGCCGATCCGCCGAGCTGGTCGTGATAAAGATCTTCTACGGCCTTGGCGTGAAACCGCGATCGATTCGGCCAGGTGATGCTCCACCTACGGCCCTTCAGGGGAGAAACCCTGGTCGCAATCGCTACCCCGCTCTCCGGATCGGACCGGCGCTGGCGGTAGGTGTGGCGGACCGTGTAGCGGAGTGGGTTTGCGATGGGGAACGAAGCCATGGCGTCAGGTGTCAGGTGTCAGGGTTGAACTACGTGTATGGATCGTCATACACGTAGTTGTATTGCATCCGGATCGAGATGGGGACGATGCACCAGGGCTCGCCTTCATCATCCTCGGCCTCCATGACCATCCAGTCTCTTACCTGGGTCCAGACTACTGCCCCGCCCAGGGGGGGGTCGGCCATGATGGCTTTCTCGATGTCGCTCACAAAATCATCGGCCAGGTCGTCGGTCTCGGTGTCTGAATCGTCCTCCTGGTCGTGAACGAAATAGAGGATGGCCAGCACGTCTAGAAACCTTTCGGTTTCGTTGGCGATGCTTTCCTCTCCCTCGACTTCGACCATGGCGTTGCCCTCGGTGGTGAGTATTACCAGCGGGAGGGTGTTGAAGTCGTTTACCTGGAATTCCGTATCGCCGGTAACCTTGCGCTTCCGGTATTTCTGCACGCTGTTAATGTCCCGCTGGTACCCGTTGGCGACGGTGACGGTGGCGATGCGGGTCTGAAGGGCGTCTGTGGCGAGGCGGCGTTTTGAGGAGGCCATGGGGTGTCAGGTGTCAGGTGTCGGGGAGACCAGCTTTCAGAGCTTTTTAATCAGCGGGGCGAGGTAGTAGGAGAGGATCAATCCTTCGAGAGACTCGGGTAGGCCGGGCACATCTACCATTCGGTTCAGGGCTTTCTGAACTCGCTGCTTCCTTAAAAAGCGTTTGAGCTGTTTACGGGTGACTTGTCCCAGTTTTTCGATCTCTTCCAGCAGGATGTCTTCGGGGTCTTTCATATTACGCTCTCTTTCTTAGTCCTTGATTCCAGATCCGGATGGCCTTTTGGGCGGCTTGCTGGATCCGCTGGTTCGGAAATTGCCCCAGGGCTCGCCAGGTCTTGTAGAAGTTCAAACCGGGGTTGCGAAGGGTGACCTTTTTCCTCAGCACAAAGATCGGCACTATCTCAGTGCCACGGATGCGGGGCTTATAGAAGACCACCCCGTCACGGATGAAGGATTTTCGCTTATCGAGGTCGCTCCATTCGGCATAGGGCTTTTTGAACTTCTTACGGGTCTTCCCCCGCATGGTCTGCACGATCGGCCCTGGGATGGGCACTCGGAGGTATCTGGCCTCCTGCGGGTATATTGTCCCACCGAATTCCTGATATTCCGCCACGTTGCTGCGGGAAAGGATGTTCAGGGACATGTCCAGGGCGTTGGCCTGGGTGAGGGCCAGCCGCTCGACCAGGCCCTTGCGCTCGTCCGATTGCTTTCCCACCCCTACCCCACGGTTGCCCACGTTCACGTATCCCCGGAATTTCCCGTAAAGGGATTTCCGGAACGGCCGGGCCAGATTCAGATCCAGATTGGAAAGCCAGCTTTTGAAAAACTTGCGCTTGATGTGCAGCAGCCCGTCGCCGAACTGGTAGGCGAATTGATTGGGGGCGGTCTGCATGGCGTGCAGGACCTCCGCCATCTGAATCTTGATTACTGGGCGGAATTGTTTTTTAGCCATGGGGGAGGGTGGGTGAGGTCAAAACAACACACTGGTTTTTAGCCATTGGGGAGGGTGGGTGTCAGGTCAAAACAACACCCCCTGTGCAAGTCTGTTCGCAGCAATCTCACAATACTTTTCCTCGATTTCGATCCCGATTGCCTTACGGCCAAGATCCTTTGCAGCGCGAAGAGTTGTTCCTGAGCCCATGAAAGGATCGAGAATTGTTTCGCTTGGCACCTTTTGGATCAAGTAAAGAATCAAATCTAATGGCTTCTCACAAAAATGAGACCTACTCTTAGCGCCACGAAATTGTAAAAGTGCCGAATCTCGATTTCCGTTCAATGGCGGATTATTCCTCACTCCAATACACTCTATATCTCGCTTCCAACATGTAGCCCTATCGCCACCAATCCCGAAATCTTTGCCTTTGTGCCAAACTAAAACGGAGCGCCACTCAATAGGGATCGGGTTATAAGGAGAGAAAAACACAACCTGGGGAAAATCTTGTAATTGAATTAAAACTCCCATCGTTACACCCAGTGTCGCATCATTTCTACACGGAATTGCACTACGAAACAATTGCCCATGTGATGTGTGATTAATACCGTAGGGCGGATCTGTTAGAACCAAAAAATCAATTTCCAGTTCCAGTAAATCTGGCACAATTTCCTGGCAATCCCCATGATAAATCACAATCCCATCGTCTTCGTAGTAGGGCGTCATTCCATCCATTCGAATTACTTTCCCTACCTCATGACTTTGAGGTACCATATCCCATCCATCCGGCTCAGGATTTCCATGACGGGCCAGTCTCGCTCCGTATCCCCGCCGTGCTCGGCGAATGTAAACTTGTCTTTAACGAGCTTGATATCGTCCCGCCCATCGGTGGCGTCATCGGCGATCCATACCACGGCCCATGTCTTCCCCTTGTGCTTCCCTTCCAGGGGCTTGGCCTGCACCTCCACTCGTGCCCAGGGGATGGTGACCTCCGCGGCCCCGTCCGGGGTGAATTTTACGTTCTGGCGGACGAAGGGATCGAGGGTGTCCTTCAGGATGATCTCGGCGTGGTCTGTCATTGCCATAATCTAACCTCCCTCTCCCTCTGGGAGATGGCCGGGGTGAGGGTCGTGGGAACCTTGCAGCATGAAACGTCTATTCTAAATCGCCTCTGCGGATGCGTTGGGAGGCGAGGCGTTGGGAGGCGAGGCGTTGGGAGGCGAGGCGTTAAATGCCGCAGGGTTCCCTGTTCTCCTGAAATAAATCCATCTGCCGCGTCTCGTTCTCGATTCGCTCGCAGGCGGCTTTAAAATAGTCCTCGTCGATCTCCGTGGCAGTCAGATACGCGCCGAAGTAGTGGCAGGCGATGGCGATTGATCCGCTTCCCATGTGAGTATCCAAGATTCGGTCGCCGGGGCTGGCGTAGTTCGCCAGAATCCAGTCGTAGAGCTTCACTGGCTTCTGTGTGGGGTGGATGCGATTTCCTTGGTCTGGCCTTTTTGTGTAATCCTTCAAAATCGCGTCAAAAGAAGTCCACGCTAATTCCCCATCAGAATAAGTCCCGCCCATCTGCTTCTGCCAGTAAAGCCAACATCTTGACGGCGGCAGCAGGTCGGCAAAATAGTTCCCCCCCCAAATCACTTGATTCTCAGAAACCCTTTGAAGTTCAATGAAGTATGATTCATCGGGTCTGTCCGCATCCCATTCCTTGGGAATATACAAATCCGCTTTTTTCTTCCCGTTGCCCCGCGTTTCACCCGCTCCTTTCGCCATATTTATGCCGTAGGGCGGGTCCACAATAGCTAGGTTCCAATAATTGTCGGGAGCGTCCCGCATCAATTCCATGCAATCGCCCAGCCTCAAATCAAGAAAGGGAGAACAAGGTGCAGCAGGTAATCCCTGCCTCGCTTCGCTCGTTGTGATACCTGTGCTCATGCGCTACCCTCACCCCTGCCCCTCTCCCAGAGGGAGAGGGGATTTGGGAAAAAACGGCGGCGACGGTATCACCGTCGCCGCCGCCCGGAAAACAACGTCCCAGACGGAACGTGGTTTATTTCTCTTATGCCGTGTCGATGTCCACGAGGACGGCCTTTCGGAAGTCGCCGAACTGGACCACCCGGTCGGACTCGATGCTGACCCGGATGCCACCGGTATTGAAGTGGTGATCGCTGTCCGTGCCCAGGACCTTGACGGCGAAGGACTGGATCTCGCTGAGGGTCTCCGGCCGCTCGCTCTCGTTTGCCTGGGGCGGCTGAGCGCCACGGATGAAAGCGGGCAGTCCCTGGGCTGTGTCGTCGTTACGCACGACCACCAGCTTGTCCGTCCATGTCAGAGCGACGTTGATGCTCATGCTCATAGAGAGCTGCTGGCCGGCGATGCCGCTGTTCAGGGCGACAAGGGTATTGTCCCTGGCAGCACCTCCGGAGGTGGCGAGAAGGGCCGCGCTGAATGCCTTCAGGGCGATATCCCAATACTCGATTGGAAGCATCACATGCACGCTTTTCATGCCACGGTTCACCTTGCGGCCCTGGCTGTCTTTCTGCTGGTAGAGCTGCTTTATGCCGGCGAGGATGGCCTTTTCCATCTCGTCCGGAGTCGGGGCAGTGGCGTCCACCGCATCGTAGGTGATGGAGTTGGAGAAATTGCCCGATGCGCCGAATGAGTGGGTCGTCGAGAAATAGGTCTGCGCATCGAAACTATTGGTGCTCGTGCCGAGCTCCATCTTGGTGGTCAGCAGATCTTCCCAGTGGCGGACCGGCTCATCGGCGAAGTCGGAGATGAGGGCTTCGTTGACCCGGCCCTTGCCGAGTCTCCACTGCTTTCGGGCGAAATCCAGGGTCCCCTCATAGGGCGAAACCTCGAATGAGGTCTCGATCTCGCCAAGGGTTACCGGCTGTTTCTCGCCGTCCCATGCCCGCATCTTCGGGGTTGCGGCTGGCCAGGCGATCTCTTCGAGATCCTGGTTGCTACCCCAAATGGGGCCGGTGAAGGGCAGAATGAAGGATGATAGCTCCGCATGCTCGATTTTCTCGATCATGCGCCCGATGACGTATCGGTCGGTGAGTCGTTCGAATGGCATCTGATTGCCTCCGGTTCATGGTTAAGCGGATGAAAAATTCGTCCGTGTCCCGTGTCCGGAGACGTTGTTTTCCGGTCTCACCCGCAGGCGGTGGCCTGCGGGTGAGGGTTTCAGGTGTCTGGTGTCGGGTGTCTGTCTGTTACGTTGCGATGAGTCCTTTCTCTCTGAGGGTGTCGCTCACGTCGTTGACCTTGTCGGTGATCTGGGCGATGGCTGCCCCTATATCGAGACGCAGTTGGGTTACCTCGTCCTCCAGGGTATCCAGGGCAGCGGCAGCGGTATCCAGATCCGTCGCCGCATTGGAGGTAACGGCCACCGCACCCGATGCGTGGGCGTCGTAGTTGGTGATCGTGCCCAGGGCTGCGATGATGTCGTCGCCGGGGTCCACTCCGCCGCTGGAATCGGTGATGGTCTCGATTGCCGCATGCTGATCCACGGCGGCCGCCCCATGGAAGCCGACCAGGTCGGCGGCTGCATCGCCGATATCGACGCCGCCGTCCAGGGATGCTGCGCCGGTGACGGTCAATCCTTCGACGGTCAGATCGTCCGTGTCTTCCGAGGTGTATTTGGCCTCAAAGTAAACGACGCACTCAGTGCCGCTCTGCCACCGGTGAATGTGGCCGACTCGTGAGTTGGTGCTCTTCGTGAGGGTGAGCGTGTCGCCGTCGCTGGCGTAGACGGGTTTCAGAACGTCCGTTGCAGCGGAAGCGCCTACCACGTCATCGACGACCAGTCCCCGTTCGGAGACGAGACAGTTGGTGTCCGTCCCCGTGCCGGAGACGTTGGAGCGCTTGGCGGTGGCAAGGCCGAGGAAGGCATCGCCGGCGTTCAGTTGGCGAGCGCCGGAATTCTCACCGACGTATGCGCCGGCGAAAATTGTGGTCGAAGTTTTGAGGGGGAGCTCGTTCAGGTGCTCCGCTCCATCGAAAATTTCCCTGTTGGGGTGTTGGTCAGCAGTCGGCTGTGCCATGATATGGGACCTCTATTTATGAGTGAAGGGATCGTAATTCGTGTGATTCGTAATTCAGAAGAGAGCTAGTCGTCCTTTTTGCCTCGGAAGTTCTGGATCATGCCGTCCTTATCGGCCTTGATGTAGGCTGCCCAGACGCTGGCCTCGCTGAACTCTGCCCGGACATCGTCCGGCTGGGCGTCGAATGCTTTCTGGACCGCTTGCTCGTCTTCCCAGTCCAGCTCCTCGATGCTCGGTTGCTGCTGCTGGCCGTGGGTCTCGTCGCCGGTGGGGGCGGGAAGGTCCGGAGCGCCGCCGAGTGCGGTGCGCTTCTCCCGGTCAGCCTCCAGGGCCGCGGTGGTGTCCGTAATATCTTCACCGTCGGCGATGCAATCGATGCCGACCTGGTGGCAGGACATGTCATTGGCGAGGGTGGCGATATGGCGGCAGCGCTTGCGCTCGTTCTGCTGCCCGTTGGAGTATCCGATCTGCAGGCCCCGGTCGTAACCGTTCTGCTCGGCCTCGGCCTCGGCTTCGCCAATGGCGGCGTCTATTGCCTCTTCGGAGGTCTTCTCGCCTTCGGTTCGCCCCTCGGCGAGCCCTTCCTCGTGTCCCTGGACGTAACCTTCCGTCTTTGCCTCTTCGTAAACTTCGGGGAGTTCCGCTTTGAGGGTTTCAAGATCCATAATCGATGTCTCCTTTGGGTCTGGTTGGAGTTGTTGTTCGGTGATGCCGGATATTGACGCACCGATCTGAGGATGTGCAAGATCGTAATCGGGGCTGAGGTGTCGGGTGTCGGGTGTCGGGTGTCGGGCCGAAGACGAAGCCTGGTTTTTCCTGCGGGGGGTTCTGCCGTTCTGGAGACCTCGCAGGGTGGCCTCGAATGTTCCGATGCGGTCGGCCAGGCCCGCCCTTACTGCCCGCTTGCCTACCAGCATGTCTCCCTGGCCAAACTTGCTGAGCACGGTTTCCTTGTCTACGCCCCTGTATTTGGTTACGGCAGAGATGAAAACATCGGCCAGGTCGTCCACCTGCTGTTGAATGATTGCCCTGCCCTCGTCGCTGGTAGGTGTGGCCCGTTTTTTCGGGGACTGGGAGCTGACGATCTCTATCTCCTCAACGCCAAGTTTTTCGTCGAACTTCGTATAGTCCGTATAGGTGCTCACCACTCCGATACTGCCGAGCATTGCGGATGGGGCGATGACGATCTCGCCGGTGGCGGAGGGTATCCAGTAGGCGGCGCTTGCCCCCAGGAAGCTGACGTAAGAAGCGACGGGCTTTTTCCTCTGGGCTTCGTGGATGCTCTGGGCGAATTCGCCGATGCCGTCCACCTCGCCGCCTGGAGAATCGATATCCATCAGGATGGCCGTCACGTCTGAAGCCTCGACCGCCGTATTGAAATCCTCGAACATCCGATTGAGATCGGTCGCCCCGCTCATTGCCGAGAAACCGGAAGCCCGGCGAAAGATAGGGCCTGCAATGGTCTGGATGGCGACACCTTTTCGGACGCTAACCCCCCGTGTCCCTTTCAGGCGCTCGCCCCGTTGGGCCTGCATGGCTTCCATGGGCGGCAGCTCCAGGGCCTCCCTGTAGTTGATGGGGGTGGCGTCTCTGTTAGCAATGGCAAGGATGGTGCGCAGAGCTTCCGGGTGAATGGCCCAGGGAATGGAACAAGCTAGTTCGATGGCTTTCATGATTCGTGATCTGGAGTTGGAGTAATCGAAGGGGTGGGCCGGGGCTTCATAATCAGAGCAACGGGCAGCCCAAGGCTGGCGGCAGTCTCAGCGTTCAGCCGCTCGATGAAGTCCTTAAACTCTTGCTCGGACTCTAAGGCCGGCGGCAGAAATTCATCCATCATCGGGTCTATCTGCCGCATCTCGACTGGCCGCTGTTTGTTTAGATTTAAATGCATGGGGTCTCCTAATTACGCACATGAATCCCATTACCAGACGTGAGATTCCCGCCCTGCACGAGGATCATGGCTGCCATCTGGTTAACCATTTCGTTCAGGGTGGCTCCCTTGGCTTCCTCGTCTGTGGCCTCCTCGCCGACCAGTGGGCGGATTTCCTCCCGCTCTTTTTTCCACTTACGAATTGTCTCCTTGCTGCGGAGACCGAGCTGGCGATGCACCCGCTCATAAGTAAGAAAACCATTGTTGACCATGGTCTCGTAGGCGCTGGCCTCCTTATCCGGGTCGAGAAGATCGTAGGGAGGATGGGGTGTGGCGATGCGGCCCCAGGCGATTGGGTTCTCAAAATACATGGCCGAGGTGAACCAGGCCGGGAGCTGGGGCATGCCTCGCACCGTGCGAGCGCGGACCATCTCCTCAATCGCCCAGTCCCAATGCACCTGGTCATACCGCTGCATGTAGCCCAGGTAGACAATGAATTGTTTTATCGCTTTCAACGTCATGGCTCGTGCGGTGCTGAAATTTGCATCATTAAATAAATGCGGCCAGACCACCCCGCCAGCCATCCCGATAGTGCCCGTAACGGCATTCAGACACTCGCCCAGGAATACCCGATAGTCGTCGCTGTCCTGGCCTGGGAGGAACGGCTTCACGGTTTCGCCCGGAGCCGTCCCCATGAACGTCCCCGGCTCGAATTTGTAGTCGTAGAATCCGGGGTCTGTGGCGACCTTTGCCGGGTTCTGCAGGTCGTCCTGCGATTTCCGTTTCAGGGCCTTTATCAGCCGGTTCGGTGTGGTCGGGGATTCAAAGAAGACCATCAGACAAGCCATAAACCACTTGCGGATCTCGTAGGCTTTCCGGGTGTTGCCGATGACCTTCAGGTCATCCAGGGCCGCGGAGAGCTCCGGGATGCCCCGGTCCTGTCCCAATTCTTTCAGTTTGGCG
>CEPZ01085212.1_pt1 | contig 16914 bp, 19 predicted proteins | sample 530461 | NCBI WGS metagenome assembly CEPZ01 (sample SAMEA2620106, study PRJEB7988) | marine metagenome | isolation source: saline water (ENVO:00002010), including | reverse complement strand
TCTGCCCGGCTTCACTTCGCACTCCACCAACACATTGTCACAAAAGACCCTGTGACTGCCGATTTTATGCCGTTCATCACGGTCGCCGGGCACAACTCCAATGGCACTCTGAATATTTTCCCCGTCACTCAACATGAATTCAGGATCAGCGCCGAATGCAAACATATTGACCTCCGTTATTTATTGTAGCCTTAAATATGTCGAATTCAAGACTACATACTTGCATGGCAGAGTTTAGAGAATTTATAGAGGCCCCACCAGAGCGAATCATCACAGATTTTGATGTTTTGAGATCGTATTTTACTGGAACCAAGGTGTCTGAAATATCGGACTTCAGCAACAGGTCTGCTGGCGAGATTTATCGTATTTTAAAAAAGCATGGCGTGTCTCCAAATCGCTTGCGGGCAAAGCACCAGTACGTTATGAATTTTTCTGACGCTGGAATGACCATTCCCCAAATTGCCGAATTAACCGGCTACACCCAAAGAAATGTACGATACATCCTGTCAGGTAGACACCTTAACGATTAAAGGCCACTTAATTTGTGGTAATTAAGGAGTAGGATGGCTACATTTCAAGATACGTTTGATAACGAAGATAATGTAAATGAACTTCTTTCCTCGGAAGTGACTGGCGGTGAGCTTAACGGTACATCTTTGGACGCTGATTCTGTTTTGGAATTTGATGGCACTAATTATGTGCTTATGGAATCCGTGCCTTTTCCTGTTGGTCCTCCAACCACAATAGCCGCGTGGGTTCGTATAGACGACATTTCCGTAGGTCCACAGGTGATTGCAACCTTTTGTAATAGCGATGTTTCTATGTCTGACCCCGGCAACGATGAGTTGGGAATTAGATATAATGGTTCTCAAGGCTTTGAGGCTTCTATGATTGACGGAGGGAGCGGCAACGCTGCAACCGATTCTGATAAACCGCAACAAGGCAAGTGGTATCATGTTGTCGGTTTATTTGTTAGTTCATCTGAAGCTCACATTTATGTTAATGGAAAATTAAAAAACAGTATGGCAAGTGGTGGCAACCCTACTTGTGACCGAATAGCAGTTGGTGTTAAAAAACGTGAATACGATGCTGACATTAACTTTTTGACGGGAAAGGTGGATGACGTTCGCATGTGGGACGTTGCTTTAACCACTGAACAAATTGAGGAACTTTATTATTCAAGCGAAGAACCAGATGTTACCAATTTAGAGCTTCATTGGGAGTTTAATGAAGGTTCGGGAACGGATGCTACCGATTCTACTGGGAACGGCAATACGGGAACCTTGACTAATTCGCCCGCTTGGGTCACTGATTCTCATTATTATGCCCCACGTTCACGCACCACGTCTGAAAACGTGTTGAGCGCCGTTAGTTCCGATGCAGTTAATTCTTTTGCTTATACTCTTTCTCAAAAATCAGGCGGAGAAATGGAGAGGGTGCAGTTTAGCAATGATGGTAGCACTTGGGTTAATTCAAATGGAGATGACGTTATAAATGGCGGACACTGGATTGGTGACGGCTCAACTTCTTACATAGACATAGCGAGCAATATTGACGATTTTGGGATCAATCACTTTCCAGGCAACAACACAATTTGTTGTTGGTTTAAATCATCTAATCAAACAGATTTTATGAATTTTCTTTATCAAAGCATTAACGGCACAGTTGAAAATGGTTGGCTTCGCCTTGAAGCCAACAGGACAAGCCGACCTCTCCCGGAGGGGTCATCGTACCACACAGGCAAAATTTCATGGAATCATAAAAGTGGCAACTCATCGACTCATAGACTTTGGGCGCATGTTGATGGAGAGCATGTATTAGACGGAAGGTGGCACCATGCAGCGTGGAGGAAGACTTCTGACACCAATATAGATTGCTTTTTAGACGGTGTTCAAATGGCCGTAACCATAGATTATGGTGGCCCGTATGAATATTTGGGAACTCCCTCTAGCATAAATTCAACTGGCATAGCATCTACAAGTTCTACTCGTTTTTGGGATGGCGAGCTAGATGATATGCGATTTTACTCAGGCGCATTAACCGATGATGAGATTGTGGAGCTTTACAGAGACTCTATTGAACCTACCTCTGGTACTTTAGTTGCACATTATAAAATGGATGGCGATGCCACAGATGCTACGGGAAATGGGCACGATGGAACAGACCAAGGTTCAAGCACATACAATACCGATTGGTATTTAACGCAGCCATTTGGTGATGTCTTGGGCGACACTAATGCTTTGAGCTTTGATGGTTCGGATGATTATGCTCATATAGCCAGCCTTAGTGTGGATGGCTATTCTGCCATAACAATATCAGCCTGGATTAAAACTCCCGCCGTTCTTTCGGATTCTGAATTTATGTCTTTCCCCGAAGGACTGGCAGGCGCAAATGGTTGTGCTCTGTTGGTGAGCGGCGAAGATTATGTGGAGTTTAGATTTAGAACAGGGGGTGTTGTTAAAAACGTGTCCGATACAGATATTAACCACAACGACAATAAGTGGCATCATATTGCAGGAACGTATGATGGAATAACTGGGAGACTTTATATTGATGGATTAGAGGTGGCAACCGCCGCAGCCACGGGAACTATAGACGCTGCTGCGGGCGAGTGCTTTTTTGGTTTATTTTCAACAACCGCACCAGCCACCAGATATAAAGGCTTAATGGCGAATGCGGCTTTATGGAATGACGCAAGAACTCCTACTGAAATATTGGCGTCTTATAATAATGGATACGAGGATACAACTGATGGTAATATGGTTGCATATTGGAAATTCGATGAAGATACTGCGGCCACTAGCACCGCCGTTGATTCTAAAAACGGTAATGATGCCACGATAAGTGGCCCTGTAACCGCTATCAGCCCTGATCGCCCAATCACAGAACTTACTCAAGCAACCATTGATCTATCGGCTTTGAGCTACACGGATGCTTTTTATTATCGCCTATTCTCATCTAAATAACGTATGGCTTTAACAGAAATCACAGTTGATTATGATGCCGCAGCAGCCCCAGCAGCAGCAGCAGACTTAGAGGTTTATGACGGCGTTACGCTGATCGCTAATGGCGAAACTACGCCCATAGATTTTGGCACTCTCCCCGCAGGATCGGCCAATCCATCCTATACGTTTACAGTCAATAATGTGGGCGATGCTACTGCCACCATATTAAATGTCGTTGTGCCAGACAGTTATACAATTATCACCGATTTGCCTTCATCTATTGCCTCTAGCGGAACTGCCGATTTAGTCGTTGAACTTGAGACATCAATAGTTGGAGTCTGGGCCGGAAATATAACAATAGTCTGGAACACCGAGGGAGAAGAGGGTGGTTTTGACTGTGCCTTCACCGAAGGCTTTGAAGCCGCGATGTGCTACAATTGGGCCGTTACCGGCGAAATAGAAGCCTTGCCAACCCTGCCCCACCCCGGTATATTTAATCCCTTCAGGGTATCACTTGTGTACTCAGGGGGTGGTAATAATATTTTCCCCAATAAGTCATTGGGCGGCTTACCTTCTGCATTCCCCGTTCAGTCCGGTTTAAATAACTTGTTTGACGATTCTTTTCCAGGCGAGTTTGAAGGCGAGGACGACTACAGATGTTTTTACGTGTTTAACGACAATGAAGACTCTGCGTTTGAGAATGCTATAATCTGGGTGGAATCGCAAATTGAAGGTGGTGCTAATATTCAGTTAGGGGTTAGGAACAGCACAGAGAAGCAAAAAATCGTTATTGAAGCGATTGAGGTTACTGGCGGCTCTTTGACGATGGACGTAGGGGGTTGCGAATTCACCTTTGCTTACGATGCTGACATAGACGTTTGGGCATCTAATCTACAGAGTGCCATAAACACCACCTGTTCTTTAGATGGGGTTACGGTCGCGGGCAGCACGTTCGACGCGGGGGCCACTGAACTGTTTATATTTGATGTTTCGTTCGGTGGCGACGGCGATAATCGCGCTTACGATTTAATTGAGTTTGTTAGTTCAACCCTAACGGGCAATGGAATTTTAGAACCGGCTGTTCAAAGAACGACAGCAGGCGGTCCAATAAATGAGGTTGCGCCCGCTATTGGCAGTGAAACAACACCCCCAGCAGGCATTTCCTTTTCCTTGCCGAATAGAGATGATCCAACGACCGTGGGAACATTAAATCCTAATGAGGGATTCCCGATTTGGGTCAAACGATCAACGGCGGTCGATGCTGAAAAGACCATGCCGGATGGCTTCGTTTTTAAAATCAGAGGAAAGGGCATATTAAACTCTTGATCCGAAATCAGTTTAACAAGGAGATTTAACAAACCATGAAAAAATTACTATTGATGCTGTTCCTAGTCCCGTCAATGGCCTTTGCACAGCCGCCAGAAGTTCCGCCTGACCTACCGCCAGCAGAAGCAGAAGACCCGCGAGAAGTGGTTCCTCAACCACCTACCCCGCCTTCTGAAAATCAGAAGAGCCTGAATCATTATCGCCAATTAAGTAAAGATTTCGTCAACGAAGACCATTACAAAGGGTTTGCTTTTAAAGATCAGCAAACGGAGAAGGTCAAGAAGTTTTCGGACTTTACCAAGCAAGAACGACTTCTTTATATGATTTTCCAGGGCGAGAAATTAACCCTGTACTTGGAGATGCTGCAAGTAAGCTGGGAAAATGAATTAAAGGTTCTGAAAAAGGTAATGGACGGAATAGAAATTCCAGAAGGCAAAGTTGAAACAGAGAAAGTAAAAGAGCTTGAGGAAAAAATTAAAGAAGTAGATCGACTGATGAATGAGCTTGTTGTTCTACGAAAAAACACCGCCGTTAAATTTGAAGACTTTCTCGGCAAGACATTCGCCCTCCTTCAAGACGATATTAAAGAGGAAGAGCGAGAATCATACTTAAAGGCCATCAGAAACTATCACGATAAGCACAAATTGATAGAGAGAAAGTGATGGAATTGCCTATCTGCCCCCTCACCGGGGAGCCGTGCGTGTTGCCTAAATACAACACAGTAACGGACATAAACAAAGACGGAGTAAAAAGCGTCCAGCTTTGCGCCAATTGTCTGCCCGAATATGTTGGGGAAGATAAAAAGGAAGACGGAAAGCCCGCCAAAACTCCAATGGGAATGGCTAAAGACGTTTTTGATTTCTTAGAGAGCTTGGTCAAACAGAAAGAGAAGAGTGAGGGAAAGAAGGTTAAAAAGAAAAAAGAAAAACCACCCTGCCCAGCTTGCGGAATGACCGTGGCGGAAATTTCTGAGCATAAAAAATTAGGGTGCCCTCATTGCTACAAGCACTACGGCAAAGAGCTAGAAGCCGTACTCGAAAGCGTGCATGGCGATACAGTCCATGTTGGCAAGGTTCCTAAAAATAAAATGAAAGAACCAAAGCCTGAGCCAGAAGATATTATAACTCGATTAACAAGAAAGATGGACGCCGCCGTAGCCAAAGAAGATTATGAAGCTGCCGCCATCATTCGCGATGAGTTAATGAAGGCCGAAAATGCCAAAATGCAGAAACAATTGGAGGCGGAAGAAAAGGAATCGGAAGAGAAACCAGACGACACGGGCAAGGACGGAGATAGCCCAATTTCAGAGAATTAGGATTCCTTTAGTTAGGCGAATCTACCCACAGCTTATCGCGAACACGCTAATTACCGTCCAGCCTTTGACTGGCCCCACCGCGTTGACTTATTATTTGGACTTTCACTATTCAAGTAATTCGGGTGGTGATTTTTATATTCGCAATGTCGGGCGTTTAATGAAAGCTAATTTAGAATCTTGGCGGGACTGCGCATAAAAAAGGGGGGCATTCCTTTGCCCCCCTACAAGCATCCTTGCTTACTTTTTGTTTTCATCTAACCACTCAAGGAATTTTCGTGGATCAATGATCCCGAAGCCTTGGAAAAACTTCTTCCCTGCGTAGCCTTTATTTGTTATCGGCGTAGTGTGTGATTTAAATATGTTTCTTAATTGCTGAACTGATTCGACGCTTGGCACATCATCGTGGTTTCGCGTATAAGACAGCACTAGAGCCGCTACGCCCACCGCAAACGGACAGGCCATTGATGTGCCGCTTAGGGTCGCGTACCAGTCATCAGGCACGGTGCTTAATATTTTGCCACCTGGGGCCATAAAGTCTAAATTCTTTCCCGTGTTGCTAAAGCTGGATCGACTGAAGTTTTGGTCAATTGACCCAATGGCAATTGTCTCAGGATAGCGAGCCGGATAAAAAATGTGCTTTGTATTCCCTGCGTTACCCGCAGCTACGAATATGGGAACATTTCTTCTGGTAGCCATCTGAACGGCTTTTCTCACTTGTTGCACTTTGTTGGGCGAACCGAGTGACATAGAAATCATATCTGCGCCGTTTTTCACTGCCCAACGAATGCCCTGTGCGACAGTCAAGAAATTACCACTGCCTCTTCCATCTAAAACTTTGACGGGCATTACTTTGGCCTTGGGAGCTACGCCTATAATTCCCAAGCCATTCTTTTCTGCACAGATAGTCCCTGTGCAATGAGTCCCGTGCTTATTATCGTCCCACGGGTCTTTCTTCTTATTGACTAGATTAACTCCCGGTAACAAATTGTTTCTTAAATCGGGATGATCTAAGTCACAACCTGTATCCAGTACAGCTATTTTGATGCCTTCCCCTTTGGTGTGCTTCCAAGACGTAGGAAGATCGAACGCCGTGACATTCCAGCCCGGCCTATCTCCCGCCTCTTGCATACTCAAAGTTTCCTCAATCTCGTAAGGAAGGAGTTTGCATTTATTTTTCTTGTTTATACTAGCCATTGTTTTTCTTCATCGCTCGGCTTTTGGCACTCAACTTAGGTGCTTTTTTTACCTGGGCTTTTTTCGTTTTTGTTTTTTTGTGTCCAACTTTTTTGACCTTCATTTTAGAAGCTCTAAATTTAGCCGGATCACCTTCTACAACGAACTCGCCAGTGTTGTATTTCCCTACAATCCAGTCGATTGCGTAAGAAATTACAACATTTATGATGAAGTTTTTTATGGCCGGACTCCAAGGTTTCAGCCAGATGGGTAAAGCCTCTTTTACGATCCAGTCGTATAGGCGGCTTATGGCATCCATTACCGTCGCCTTTTTATCAGGGCCAAGATCAACTAAATCTTCTGATAGTTGAATTAACTCATCTATGGCGTTCAAGAGAAAAGCAGTGATTTTTACAAAACCAATTTTTGCTTTACTCCAAAGTCTCCACCAAGAAGTAGGTGGATTTTCTATACGCCATTGTTCGAGCAGTCCGTTGAGGTATTCTTCTATTTGGTCGATAAACTTAACTTCACCAACCGGGTTTGTTGTCATCTTGAACATAATTACCTCGCACGAAAAGGAAGTGGTCCTCACAAAATATATACAATTATGAGAACGGTTTTCTCTTATGAATGTATGAATGTAGCAATAATACCCGCGCGTAGTGGCTCTAAAGGTGTCGCCAACAAGAACATAAAAAAGCTCGGTGGTTTACCCTTAATTGCCCACACAATTCTTGCCGCGCAAAAGGCAAGTTCCGTACATGAAGTGGTAGTTTCCACAGACAGTCCAAAAATAAAAGACATTGCCGAAACCTACGGGGCATCGGTAATAATTCGCCCGCATGAAATTAGTGGCGATAAGGCTAAATCCGAAGACGCTCTTTTGCACGTTTTAAATAATGCAAAATATCGTGAAAGTAAGTTGACAATTTTTCTGCAATGCACGTCGCCATTAACCACAGCCGATGATATTGACGGAACTGTAAACGCCTTGCATTTGACCGATGCTGACTCGGCAGTTGCCGTTACGCCATTTCATTACTTTCTTTGGAACAGAGATGGTACGGGCATCAACCACAATGCGGCACACCGCCCATTAAGGCAAGACGCTGACCCGCAATATCTCGAAGCGGGCGCAGTTTATGTTATGAAGACCGCAGGATTCCGTCAGCACAAGCATAGATTCTTTGGCAAGACGGCGCTGCACGTTATGCCGCAACATCGTGTGTTGGAAATAGATACAGAGTTTGATTTTGAATTAGCTGAATTTATGATGAGCAAATATGGCAGTTAAAATTATCGCAGAAATTGGCATCAATCATAATGGCGATCTAAAGGTCGCCAAGTCGTTAATCGACATAGCTGCTGTTGCTGGCTGTGATTACGTTAAATTTCAAAAAAGAACGCCCGACCTCTGTGTGCCAGAAGAACAGAAAAGCAAACCCAAGGATACTCCTTGGGGGCACATGACCTACTTGGAATATAAGCATAAAATTGAATTTCAATATGGAGAATACGCGGAAATTCAACACTACTGCGCAGCCAAGGGAGTAAAGTTTTTTTCCTCCGTATGGGACATTCCTTCAGTGGATTTTATGTACGCTTTTTCTAAAATTGGGAAAATTCCTTCGGCACTCATTACAAATTTAGATTTATGCAGGCACGCGCGAGACAAGTTTGAAACCCTTATGATTTCAACCGGCATGAGCACAGAAGAGGAAATTGAGAAATGTGTTGAGGCTTGTAAGCCCGATGTTATTTTCCACACAAACTCTACTTATCCCTGTCCTGAAAACGAGCTTAATTTGAACTATATTAAACACTTACAGAATAAATACCCTGATAAAAATATAGGATATAGCGGACACGAATTTGGACTTGTAACCACGATGGCAACCGTTACTATGGGAGTTACCCATATAGAGCGCCACGTTACATTAGACAGAACGATGTGGGGGAGCGATCAAATGGCCTCAGTAGAACCATCGGGAGTGTTAAAATTAGTACGTGGTATCAGAAACATAGAGAAAGCATTGGGGGAGCCATCTGCTCGCGTCCCTTATCCTGGCGAATTAGAAAAAAGAAAAAGCCTGCGAGGAAGCTGATGGCTGTTCACAAGTACAAAACAATTAAGCCTTTATTCAAGAAGAATGAAGGCGAAGACATTTATGTTTTGGGGTCTGGTCCATCTCTAGGATTCGTTGACCCATCTTTCTTTGAAAATAAAATTGTAGTGGCGGTCAACAACACTGTTCATTATGTAAACGGATGCAAAGCCCTCTACGCGATTGCAAAAGAACCCAACGCGACCATGCAGCAGGCGATAAAGGACAAGGATGGCCTGTTAATCTGCACTCTTAAAAAATGTGGCATGGGTCAACACTTCAATAAAATAAACTTCCCAGGCAGGACGCACATATTTGGCCCTAAATGCGGTATCGCTGAAAACACTGAGCAGAAAGAGGCTTTAGAATATTCCAACTCTACCATCGTGTCAGGCATCCACTTAGCAGCCTTTTTAGGCGCTAAGAATATCATTCTGGTGGGGCACGATTGCGGAACTATTGACGAAGAAATTCATGCGCCAGATTACGATAAGTCAACCGCACAGACGCCGGATGAAAAATATGCTAATTGGATGAAAGGCAGGCATATTGAAAAACAGACTCTTCAATTCAAGAAAATTATAAAGAAGGAATGGGGGGTAAATATTTACTCTCTCAATCCATTCATCAATTACAACTTAGAGGGACACACCTTTAAGTCTTTTTAACATCGCTTCCACTTCTTGCCAAAAGAAGTCCACAGACATTTCTTTTTCGCAAGGAACGCCGCCCACATGACAAGAGTTGGTTCCAATACAGGGTAAAGGCTTTTCGTGATGACAGCCTATGCACGGCAAGTCTAGTTGAACTGATTTCATATTGTCTAAAAGCAAGCGGTGCTCTGGGTTTATGCTTCCGAAGAAAACGACCCCCGGCTTCTCGAATGCTTGCGCCATCCACATCGGGAAAGAGTCGATCCCAATATAGGCTTGTGAATCCTTTATAATTCTTGCCAGTTGGTAGACGCTGGTACGTCCGCGCAAGTCCACATCTGCACTTCTAATTTGGTGGTCCCGTGAACCTACGGATACAACGGGAAAGCCCATTGATTTAATTCGCTTGGCTATTTCGTTGAATTTTACTTCTTGCCAATTCCTACCAACCCAAGCGGTTTTGCCGGGGAACATGACAACATATTTTTTAGGCAATTTAAAGCGATGATTTTCTGTGAAGACGTGCAGCTTACAATCCTCTGCTTTGACGCCAGCAGCTACCGCATATGATTCCAGCATATGTCTCTTGGGGTAGTTCTCATAAGCATAATTCAAATCATATACGAGTTGATAGCTTTTTTTAAGTTCATTGATCGAAAGCGGTTGTTGGCTGTAAGTGACCGGCAGTATCCGGTCAATATAAGGGTTTTGATGAACGGAAGCATAACACGCCGTTTCAAACGTGATTTTAGCTTCTGGATGGCGTTTCTTGAGGGCGGCTGCAACTGAAGCTGCAACCATCGCATCCCCGTGTGCTGAAGTTCTTCGGAGATAGATTGATCGCACCAAGGGCTTTCTTTTTCGTGGCGTCACGTAATCATCAATACGCCCGTTGTCAACCCAACGGTTATAAAATAACCACCTGTTGTAAGCCATGTACGGGTGCCCGCCCGCGCCAGAGTGTCCTACGGAATGGTAGATTCTTGAATCGGGTTCATAATAGATTTTATAACCTTTGTCTCTTGTGCGAAGGCAGATGTCAGAGTCTTCCCAATAGCCTATTCTAAACCCCAGTTCAAATCCGTTTATTTCTTTGAACACATCTGATTTAATTCCGAAGCAAGCTCCTGTTACCATTTCCCGCTCACCAGCAGTGGTTATCATCTTAGGCGCTTTATCAAGAGGGATTGGCTTTGGTATGGGGCTTCCGTTAAATGAATGCCGTCCTATATGCTCGAAGGTTCCTCTTGCCCAAATCCATTCAGACCCAGCAGAATCAATAGTTAAAACACCATTGATTACTTTAAGGTGCATGTTTCCAACAATGCCAATTTCCTCATCGGCTTCAAACCTTTTTACAATTGGGGGTATCCACTCTGGGGTCATAACTGTGTCGGCATTGAGGAAGATTAAATACTTGCCCGACGCATGTTCTGCGCCGACGTTACAAGCTCTTCCATAACCACCGTTCAATCTGTTGACCACTATTTTGCCAACTGGACCCTTTAATTCACCTTTTCTTTTGGTCCATGCCTGCACCACCTTGAGATGTGATGATTGTGGGCACGCATCAGAGACATAAATTACTTCGGTGGGAATTCCATAATCGTTTAAGTCCCAACTTGAAATTTGTTCTTCAATTTTAGCTGCACTTTTATAGAGAGGCACAATGACAGAAACCACAGCATCACCTTTTGAATTAAACCAAGGTGGAGTGGGATGAATAAACGATCTGACATCGTGTAGTGGAGGGGGAACGGTTCCTGTGCCGTATCGCTCAGACGAGACGACGATTGAAGTGGGCCTTCTTCCCCGCTTCTTTCCCCCTAGAATTTTACGCTGGGATATTATAGCCGAAGACTTTGGCGCTGCAACTTGTCCTGAATTTCGTCGGACTGCTTCTTTCCTACGCTTTTCTGGGGCTAGTTTACTTCGGATTTCTTCTCGGAAAACTCCTTGTCTAACCCGTTTCATTCTTTGTCCTTATTAGGCTGCGGTATGCTGAGATGGTGCTGACGCTGCGTTTCCTAGTGGTGCATCACTGCTTGCTGCTAATTCTCGACCCGCGACCGCTTTACCGGCACCAGCTTCATCGCCAAAGATCACTTTTAATACAGCCGTGATTAGCTCTTTCGCTGCTTCATCTTTATTTCCCTGAAACTTCTGCATTAGGCCAGTTAGAATTGTGCCCATTGGTTGAGACTCTAATCTATTGACCAATGAGGCATCTGCCATCATGCGGTCTTGCCCAAACATTTGTTTTAGATACTGCCACTGTTCGTCTGGTTGCTCCTGTTGCGGGGCTGGGGGTCCAGTTTCGTTGTTAGTCGCAGGTTCGTTTTCTTCATGGAGTTTTTTCCATTGGTGAATAGAAACCATTCCTTCAACCGGCTCTTGCTCTTCGACGACTGTGCCTTCAGACAAGCCATATTTATAACGCCATTGATCTAAGTTTATCATTTTTGCTCTTGCCCTTGTCCTTCGCCTCCGGTTGGCATGATTTCTGTTTTTCCGGCATCGTCTGGTTCCCGGTGGTCTAATTCCTTGACCTTAGACAATGCTTCTTGTACTTTCTGCCCCCATTGCCCTACCTGATCTGGTCTAACGTCCAACAAGGCAGCTAGACCTTCAGAGTTGTTTGCAATGCGGATAAAGTCATCCCAAAAACTTTCATCCTCTTTTAGATTTATGCCCGCGCGTATAGCGTCCAGAGCCTTCGGGTCTGTGTCTGTAACGGTGCTAGTGTCAGTATTAGCACCCATCAAAGACGTGTCCTCGGCCTCTTGTTCGCCATCTCGTTGACCCTCTAAGTCAGAAGACGCCAATTTCTCATAGAGTCTTTGGAACGAACTCATTTATATTTCCTTGATTATGAATCTTCCGACACAATCCATAGTGGTGTGCTAGTAGCATCGCCAACTGTACCGTTGGTGTAAGTATCTCTTAAATACCGTGCTCTTTCGCCTTTAACCTGAAATGTATCACCGTGTCGTAGTCCGTCTATTCCAGAAGGACTCGCGCCAAGGTTGCTGTTCAAAAGATTAGGAAGCCAAAGATTGCGTGAATCCCTACGGACGGCTTTTAAGGTCCGTGCATTGTCCTGGTCACTCTGGGAGTGGTCAGGATGATATACGTGAGGATTTACCAAGTTAGTTTTGGGTCCAAGCTCTTCTGTCAAATTAAGTTCCAGATTAACACCAAAAGTAATAACAGGATGTGTTGGTAGACTATCCGATGTTTGTTGTAGAGGTTGTAAACTCATTTTATAATCACTCCTTTTAAGGTGAATCTACTCTATTTAGTTCCCTTATTCATTTTCTTTTTCATCTTCTTCTTCATTAGCCCGTACTTGGCATCAGGGTCAAAATTATCGCTATTACTCGCAGTTTCATCATCTTGGCCGGGGCCGAAGTTTTTACTGCCAGCCCCGCGTGCTGCGTAGCGCTTATCGTTCGTGAGCATGTGACCATCAGTAGGTCCACTCACCTCAACCTTTCTAAGCCACTCTGAGAATTTCATCTTGTATTTATGCTTTTGATTACTTAAATATCCTATAAATGGACGAGTACCGCAAACACTATACCAAATGGGGAACCCCCGTAGCCGTCTTATTTCGCAAAGGCAGACCAATTCGCGGTTATGGCACGTTCGGTCACGTTGATCTTAAAGACATAAAATTAGAAGTTCAACCAAATACATTCAGTCTTCGTGGCCTTGGATTTAGACTGAGAAGCATGGTTGGCTATCTTCTTTCGTTTGCACCGCCATTCAGAAAAAAGCCTTCTATAAAGCGGTGAAGAATATCCGCTAATTATAGCCTTCCCCTTGAATTGTTTTATTAGGCCCGCTAATTCTATGTGCTGGTCAGCGTCTAATTCATCTTCATAAGCATCAGGAGTGGTTCGCGTGCTGTCTAGGTAAGGCGGATCACAGTAAATTAAGGTATTGGGATCATTGAACGCTTTTATCACATTAAAGGCACTTTTATTAAAAATATAAACGCCCTTCAGTCGATCTGAAACAATGGGCAATTGTTCAATTATGGTTTCCCAAGCATTGACATCGCCGGGTTGTCCGCCCCTCGTCCTGTTGGACCAAGCAAACGCCTTTTTAAGACCCCCACGACTCATCCTGCGAAGAACAAACTCCGTGACAGCATGTTCCATGTAGTCTTTATATTCCTCTTCCTTAGAACGCTTTAGAGCACGTTTGAACGTACCTTCAGAATATTTAATTCTCTTTATTCTGCCAATGAAGTCGCCGGGTTCGTCGCGTAAAACCCGCATGATTTGAATGATGCCTAAATTGACATCATTTATCGCTTCTTCCTTCGACGGCTCTTTGTTGAGAAATACGCTTGCAGCCCCGCAAAATGGCTCCAAATACGTCATTTCTTCATAGCCAGCCGGGAAGTGTTCAATGATCCAACTTGAGAGATAATATTTACCCCCGTGAATCTTCACTGGTGGCCGGAGTTTCTTCTTGTGCATGGACTACTCGCTTACAACTTTCACATATGAAATTAAAGGGGCCATATCCGCTCGTACTACCCGGCCAAAACCACGGATCAATATGTTGGTAAGCCTCACCTTTAATGCAGTCCGTGCAAACACACCTAACTTTTCCTAGCTCGCCGTTTACATAGAAGTAGCAGTCTTCTTCTTTTTTCATTTCGCAATCCCCCAAGGTAAATATAAAATAGTATGAATGATAAAAAATACCCAATAATAGTAGCTTCAGTGATAACTGTAGTCGGGTTGGTGCTTTTGTTTTGGACCCCGCGCGAGCACGGCCCTTACCCGCCTGCCATGTCTTTACAGGATGGCTTTGAGTTCCAAGAACAGCCCGATCAAATTAGTTGTGGCCCCACATCAGCCGCGATGCTGCTTCAATATTATGGAAAGTCAACAACCATCCAAGACATAAAGGTGGTGGCTAAAAACACATGGTTTAAATATGGTGAAAACGACGAAGAATTTGGAATGACAATTCCTGAAAATCTGCTGAAAGCCGTCAATCATTTCCTTGTGAAGTCGAAGATGAGAGTCGCTACCATGCGGGACGTAATTAAATATATCAATGAAAAAAGACCGCCCCTAGTGTTGGTGAGAAGTGGTCAATTAACGTGGCATTGGGTCGTTGTGATTGGATACGACCCAGAACACATCACTGTCGCAGACCCAGGCTGGGGTCGCGCTAGGAAGATGACCAGAGCAGAATTTGAAGGCGCATGGGCCTTCACGCATGATATGCGCGGAAATAAAATGGCTACCGAATGCCCCGCTTGTGGTGGTGATGGCAAATTATGGAATTTGCCAGGACCGCTTGGCAATTGTGATGCTTGTGGTGGTAGCGGTGATTTGCCTGATGTAATGAAAAAGCTGGTTGAGTCGGCTGACGTTTATGGCAACACTTTAATTGTGCCAAATTAACTCTGGAAATATCCTTTGTTTCCAAGGCTTTCAACAGCTTCGCCAATTCTCTTCAGGGCCAACGCATAGGTGGCAGTTCGTAAGGAAATGTCATGCTTCATGCGACGAGCCATTACCTTTTCCGTTGCATATTGCATTTTTTGAGAAAGCTGCTTATCAACCTTCTCGCGATCCCATGCTTCGGCGTGTCTGTTTTGAAGCCATTCAAAATAAGAAACTACAACACCACCTGCATTGCAAAGAATATCCGGCACTACAACAATGCCCTTCTCATACATAATTTTGTCGGCATCGTTAGTGGTTGGCCCGTTGGCAAGTTCAAGTACCACCCTTGCTTTAACATCTTTGGCATTTTTCTTTGTCAAGACATTTTCAATAGCCGCAGGCGCTAGTACGTCAACATTTAATGCCAACAATTCCTCATTGGTAATTTTATCGCCTTGCCCCCATTCACGATGATCGTTCGCATCTAAATGCGACCTTACCTTATGAATGTCAAGTCCTTTTGGATCATAGCAGCCGCCATATTCATTGCTGAGAGCAACAACTTTAATTCCGTTTTTGGCGCATTTTTCAGCGAGCCAATATCCAACATTGCCAAACCCCTGAATCGCCATCGACACGTCTTCGCCGGGGATATTGAGTTTATCAAGGTGCTTCTTCATTAGGTTTTCCAGAACATAATAGCCACCATATCCGGTAGCAGTTCTGCGACCCTCAATTCCACCCAAAGCAACGGGCTTTCCAGTTATAATGTCTTTTGGATGCCCGCCTTTAATTCTTTTGTATTCTGAATACATCCACCCCATTACCCGTTCGTCAGTAAACATATCGGGGGCGGGAATATCAACGTCTGGTCCGATGAAATCTGAGAACGCGGCAACATAAGCCTTGCTTATTCGCTCTAGTTCTCGGTGAGATAATTTGCGTGCATCTACGCAGATTCCACCCTTGGCACCGCCAAAGGGAATTTTAACTGCTGCGCATTTGAACGTCATCCAGAAGGCTAAAGCCTCGACGTGATCGCGGTCCACGGCGGGGTGGTATCTCACCCCGCCCTTTGTTGGACCCAAAGTAGAATCATATTGACAACGATACGCTTTATACATTTGAAGCGTGCCGTCATCGTGTCTCATGGGAACAGCGACAGATAAAGTTTTTTGGGGATACTGAAGTCGTGTCCAACTTTCAGGGTCAATGTCGGCATATTCAAAAGCCGCATCTAATTGTTTCTTGGCCTCTTCAAGCATCGACATTGGCAACCTTTCATTCTTTAGATTGTAACCAAACTTCAAATACTTTATCTACGTGATTTGTCAAGTATTCATCTATGGCACCAGCATTAAATTGCTTAATATTTTCAAGAAGCTCTTTAATCTCTTCGAGGGTGTACTTTTTATCACCCCACCATAAAAAATTCTTTGATTTCATGCTGCTCTCCTTTTAATTATAGAACCATTAGTTGCATACTGCAACAGTCATTGGGCCTCAGCCGGGGCTATTTGGCCGGTTCGGAAAATTAGGTCTATTCGGTCTGTTCGGAAACGGGTTGTTTGGTCGGTTGGGCCAAGGGTTATTTGGACGAATCCAAGGGCTGTTGGAATTAAGCCAACGTGTAAAGTCCCGTGAATTTTTAAAACCCTTCCCTGATTTAACCGTTTGTTCGTTGTTGTTTACAATCGCGTAAGCTGGTATGCTAGTTACGTTATATTTTTGCGCAACTGCCTTTTCACGATCAGTATTCACGTAATAAACAACATATTTTGCTAGAGCGGATTTTACGCTCGCATCTTGCAATGTTTCGCCTTTCATTTTTTCACAATGAGGGCACCACGTTGCACCAAAGTATAAAAATAATTGTTTGTTTTGTCTCTTAGCTAGGGCAACTGCCTCCTGGTAAGTGCGCGGTTGCGCGTTTACGGGTGGCCGCACGATTGGTGGTTTTGGTTGTGGCTGGACGGC
>CEPZ01011852.1_pt1 | contig 16935 bp, 19 predicted proteins | sample 530461 | NCBI WGS metagenome assembly CEPZ01 (sample SAMEA2620106, study PRJEB7988) | marine metagenome | isolation source: saline water (ENVO:00002010), including | reverse complement strand
GTTATAAAGGTGGGTAAAAGAACTTTTTACAACTCGACGACGGTCTCGCCATTCTCGTCCTGTTTACAGGTCAGCAGCGTGAAGAACATGGTGAGAACACTGGTCACTGCTTCGTCGAGGGAGTCAGCAGATGATGCATCGATGTTCTCCACGACGAAGTCTATAAGAGGTCTCAACTCCTCCAGCATCTGTGGAGAGTAGTCGAACACCCTCTGAGTCATGTACGTGCCACCCTCAAGCGGCAGAACGAGACCACACGCCACCAGAGGCGGCATGTGGTAGTTCACGTTCTGCTTGGGGACTCCGGACTCGTTGGCTATCTGAGTGAGCGTCAGAGGGAAGTCTGACAAGATGAGAGTCTTGACGATGCGGAACCTTGCCTCATTCATCTCGTTTCAGGCACACCCAGAGCGCGAAGGGTCTTCACGACGAGTTCAGTATCTTCAGGAGTCAATTCGATGAGAATGTCATCGCTGTAGTCCTTTTTGCTCGTGATTCCTTTGAGTCTGATGTTGCTCGGGTCGTACGTGTCGACCTTGTAACCGATAGCCGTGAACCTCATGCGGTAGTTGGCACTGTACTCGGTCTTGTCCCACACGAACCATACATCCGCGATGCCGGACGTAGATGAACTCTCAGGCTCTTGTATAACAAGGTCGACCCCTGCTTTGCTCATGCGTATTCCTTCAGTAAACGTTTGTACCTTCATCATATTACTCCTTCCTCCTTTAACACAGTTTTGATGGACTTGAATGAAGTACGTCCATCCTTGGACTTGATGGTCTTGTCTGCGTACTTCACGAACTTCTTGATGGACATCCTCTTGCTCATCACAGCATTGAAGTGCCTGTTAGCAGTCATGCAGTCGCCTGCCTTGCAGCAGAGGTCTTTGAGCAAGCCGAGCGTGACTCCGTGCAGGCAGCGCTTGCAGGTCTTGGCCATCAGAGGTCGCTCTCCTTGAGTCCCTTCACGAACCAAGGCTTCGACGAGTGCTTCTTCTTGAGCGCCTCGAACGCGGCGTGTTTGGACTTACCAGAACACTCGTTCATCACGATGGTCGTAGCAGTGGTATGCACTGCTTGCTTCTTTGCACCGGGATGCTTCTTGGCAATGTTCTTCTTGTACCTGTCGAGCTTGCCCTTGCTGTCTCGAAGGCAGTTAGCTTGCTTGGTCATGATGTTCACTCCCTCGAATGCTTGTTGATGAACTTGAGTGCTTTGTCGATGACCTTTTTGCCCGTCAGAGCGTATGTCAAGTCATCACCGTACTGAACTCCCACTAGTTGAAGGATATCTAAATCCCATCCGGGGATATCTCCCTTAGACGCCAACATAGCGTCGGAGAAGGGAAATACAACACCCCCTACAGATTCTGAACCACGACGCGAGTCAATTACAATCAGATTTGATGGCTCGACTTCTAACACGAAGGGGTCACCCTTGATTCCCTTTTCGAACTCAGTTTGGTAAGCGCGAAGGGTCAGATTCTTTGTAATCTTAATATAGGCATCTTCCATTGTAACTCAACCTCTTATAACGCGTCCTTCCTTTTTATAATCTTCGCCCTCCAGACGCGCTACATCAGCCTCGACCATGATTTGGACGAGTTCACGGAAGGACGTACTTGGTTCCCAGCCGAGCACTCTCTTGGCCTTGGATGCGTCCCCTTGTAGCAGTTCTACGTCTGATGGCCGGACGAACCGGGGGTCCACCTTGATGTACGACTCCCAGTCATCGATGCCTGCAACTGCGAACGCCTCGCGACACAGGTCACGGATGGAGTGCTGGACGCCGGTGGCGACGATGTAGTCGTCCGGCTCATCCTGTTCCAGCATGAGAAGCATACCCTCACAGTTTCCGCTAATAGAAATGCAGCCAGCGTCTCGACTTACAATCGTACCGTTGACTGTCTTAACGCACCATGCCTCTTGTTCGCCTTCAATTAACTTGGCGGATTGAGCATAGAGATATTTCTTGCGTTTGACCACAGCAGTAACACTCCACATGCCATTCTTCTGCTGACGTGCGGCGGATGTTCTGTACCCAGCTAGATGAGCAATGGTCTGTACATCTGCAAGCAGAAGTGGACTGGTACTCATATAAGTCATCGTACCCCAACATCCATCACAATCCATCAACGCTGTGAATAAAATATTAGCTTGCCGTCCGCTCAGTTCGAACAGCCAGTTAGGCATGAGATGAACATTCGGTACATCGAACCACTGTAGAATTTTCTTGCTGCTAGGGGCATCGAATAGCCATTCCTTGCAACCGTCGTTTTTGATGACGGACCTCCATTTCAAGCCAAGATACAATGCACAGGATTCGATTCGGTCGTACACACCGGGGTTGGCGAGGCGCGATTGCGAACAACTTACTACTAATCCTCGATTTTGGGGTCTAGACGAAAGGCTCCCCTCTGCAAGAAGAACTCCCATGAAGTATAGTAACTCGTCTTCGACATCCTTTAAGTCAGGTGCATCATAATCTTGGAAATGGGGAAGTCGAATGTCGTACTTCCTTCGCACAGACTTGTTTTCAAGAAGGGTTACAAATTCACGCGCAGAACATATTTTCCACGCACTCCATCCGCCTTTAGATGATGAAGACTTGCGCTGATAATATATTCTGTGTTCGGGTGTGACTCGAAGGTGAACTCCGCGGCCTTGTATCAATACCCAGTTCCCATCGTCGTTGTGAGTTCGAATCACTTTTAAGACTTTATCTCTCGACAGATGACCTGTATCTTTTGGACAGAAATTGATGACTTCATCGCCGTCTTCAATGTCATCCACAAAGCGCCATCCTCGCGGAGTAAGAATCGGCACATCATATGGCAAGCAATATTCCTTTGCGTACCCCCAGTCCCGTCGAGCGTCGAGGTTGCCCAGAGCAAGAGTGTCCTGCAGTCCCAGATGGATGCGGGCCACGGCTAGAGTTATCTTCCGGGTGACGAACTCCGTCCCCCTGCGCTCCCCCTCGTGGTTGAAACAGATGGAGTTGCATCCGTATATGGGCGCGGTCTTCGATTCCCGAGCGTTCACGACGTGGTAGAACGCTGCGGCTTTGCTAACTCCATATGGGCTGCGAGGGTAGAATCTGGTGGTCTCGGTCTGAGGAGTCTCCTGCACGTTGCCGAACATCTCGGACGAACTCGCTTGAACCATCCGAGCGTCAGGACAGCACTTGCGCATCGCCTCGATGAGATTGGCCACGCCGACCGTGTTGACGAGGTACGTGTACGCGGGATTCCTGAACGATGTGGGCACGAACGACTGTCCCGCCATGTTCAGGACGATATCGGGCTGAGACTCGTCCAGAGCGGCCATGAGAGCGCCTAGCTCAGTCATGTCGCCATCGATGAGGTTGATACGCGTCAGTGCGTGCTGGATGCGCCACAGGTTGGGTGACGCGCTCCTGCGCATGAGTCCGTGGACTTCGTAACCCCGGTCCAGAAGGATGTCCACGAGATGACTTCCATCCATTCCCGTCACACCTGTGATAAGTGCTGATTTCATTGCTGTTCGTCCTCCTTCTTCATCTCGTTCGACTCCACGATGCCGCGGAGCATCGGGTCGATGAACCCGTTCTGATTGATGAGTATGTCGATGTTCGGCATGAGACAGTGCCCTCCGATGACTCCGGGGTACATGTCCGGTCGCGGGCTCTTGAGGTCACGTCCGAGGAAGTACGTGCTGTTGAACTCAGTGACTGCTTCGTCGTAGGGCACCTTGTTGTGCTTGCAGACCCTCTCGAACGTCTGGTGGGTGGCAATGGTGGATGCGTACAGGGTCGTACTCAACAGTTTGCCCACTTCGCAGGTACGTGCGTTCAGCAGAGGTTCAACACAACGGCAACCCAAATCAGTGAGATGTGTGATAACGTCCATGAGAGCGGTGCCCCCGTGGCCATTGCCCGCCACGCCCACGTACTTGGTGTAGTGGAGGATGCCGGACTTCAGTCGAGGGTGAACTCCTCTTATAGGAGAGTGGACGACATTGACCGGATGTTCCTCTGCCAGAGCAGCGTACAAGGCGTCACACGTGCCCGGAGGCACGGTCGAGTGGACTATCACGATGTCGGGCTGCAACTCGGCAGCGTAGTGCATCACGTGCCCGATGAATCCCTCGCTATAAGAGAGGCACACGTGCATGAACTCGCATGTCACAGCCCGGTCTTCCGTAGACCAAGTCTCCTTGTCAATTCCAATCACGGTGTGACATCCTCGAGCGAGTTCGAATATTGCTGAACCCACTTCACCCAGATGCCCAATCACCGCTACTTCAAAGTGTTCCATTCAATACCCCCGGAAGGAACTTGTCCACTTGCCGATATCGGATGTAATCCGCCACATCGTAGTGGACGGGTATCTGCTGCTTGAGCATCGTCAGGATGTCCTTGATGTCTACGGCTGGAAATGTCATTGTGCTTCCCTCAGTATGTCCACGAACAGTGGAACGTAGTCGATATCCACGAACTGCTTGGCGTGGTGCTGACCGCGCTTCATCAGGTCTTTCCTGTGCGCAGGCTCGACCAGCACGCGGCGGATGGCCTTGAGCCACTTCTTGGGGTCCAAGTAGTCCGCAATCATAACTCCGCCCTCGCCAACGGACTCAACGAGCCCCCCACGCTCACTGGCGATTACGGGGATGTCCCTGAGCATTGCCTCGACGGGAGCGCGACCGAAGCCCTCCAGACCGATGGACGGGGCTACGAGAAGCTTCGCACGCTCGTAGACCCTTTCCATGTCGTGCTGGAAGGGGATACTGTCGATGAACTCGCACTCCCCTCCTCCGACGCTCAGGAACTTGAGCTTGGGGTCGGATAGAGCCACCCGCTCGATAGTGTTGAGTCCCTTCTCGACCGACCCCTTCACCAGCAGGATGTACTCCTTGGCGATATCGTCATCGAACCCCTCGGGCTTCTTGAACGTGGGGCGTATCGCGTAGCAATCCTTCCCGTACACATCTTTCACGAGCCCTGCCATGAAGTAAGACGCAGTCCCTATATAGGTGGCGTCATCGAAGACCTGTTGGTGCTCGACAGGAGTTACCCCGTGCTTACACTCCTTCATGCAACTCATGTCAGAGGGCGGATGACAGCCCTTGGAGATGAACTCCGCACAGAAATGCTCGGAGATGCTGCGGACGAAGAACATGCAGGGCACGTCCATGTCCTTGCAGGCACCCACTACCGCAGAGGCGTAGTCCAGTTGAGTGATGACCATGTCTGGCGCGAACCGCTGGATGTACATCCGCGCAGTCTTGCTAATGGACGAATTTGCAGGGATGACTCCTGACAGGATACTCACACCATCCTCGATGGTCTCGAACTCATGCGTGTTCGCTACAGGAGTCCCATCCAGCCGCGTCTCGAAGTACAAGGCGCAGCACTCGAATCGCTTCGAGAGCGACGTTAGCAGGTCACGCGTGCTCTTCTCTGCGCCGCCACAGGGATGATAGTACCGGGCGACGAACATGATGCGCTTCCTAGGAAGTACGGTCTGCAATCGTTCCCTGAACGCCGCCATCGAATACTCGCGGTCCACGTAGTCGTACGACGCCTTCTGTGCTCGTTTTTGCCACACCTTGTCTCTTGTCAACTCCATGCAGTTGCGCAGGTCATCGAGTTGAACTTTGCCGCCATCGATGACTGCTTCAGGGTTCGATGTTACGATGTGCGGATACGACTTACAGATGAATCCCGTAACCCCATGGACGACTATTTCGTTCATGGGAGCAGCATCAGTTGTCACAACTGGCAACCCGTGCGACAGAGCCTCATATAAGGGAAGCCCGAGCCCCTCCCACATCGAGGGATACACCGCAACGTCACACCGGTCCATGATGTCGCTGAACTCGGCTCGAGACAGGTTGCCCTCATGGAACTCGATGCGTTCGTCATCGTTGACGATGTTCTTAATGGCCTCGGGATACCTGTTGAGCTTCTTCTGAGACGTGATAACGAGCCGGACGGCCCCCGACATCATGTGGAACGCCTGCACGACGCTGGACGTGTCCTTCCGGTCCCTGTCGCCCCCCCAGCCTGCGGCGTGGAAGAACGTGGTCGCCTTCTTGGCCTTGCGACGCTTTCGGGTCTGCTTCTCAGCGCACCAGCCTATGTATTTGGTGTTCGAAACTCCCCTTAGAGCCTCGACAGCAACCGCATTGTGGCACAACACAGCATCAGCCATGCCGAACTTCTCGAGTTCGCTCTCGCGGACTATCTCTATCATGGGCAAGAGGTAGACCTTGCAGTGCGTGTCTCGCTTGACAGCCTCCACAACGCGCCATGTGCCTTCCTGCACTGGCTCTGCGATGAACAGGACCGAGATGCGGTTCTCTGTGACCCAGTTCACGACCTCGTGGACTGGCAGGTCGTTGCGACCATAAGGGGTGTACGTGACCCTCGGGTGGTCGAGTCCCTTGCCCTTCGTACTCTTCCGCTGCTTCGGGATGGCGTAGCTCATCACGAACGTCTTGTACCCGAGTTCCTCGACGGTGTCGCACATGAGCTTGGCATGATAGCCCAGCCCCTGCATCGCCCACGCTGTGAGGATGCCCGCATTGCCCTCCCTGCGTACCGGGTGGAACGTCGGCTCAACTCGCTCGAAGTAGCGGAGTTCGTCATGGTCGAGGTCCGTACATATGAGTTCACGCATGGCCCCGCGATAGTTGTAGTGGCGCTCCTTGAACCGGGTCCACCGGAGCATTGGGATACTTGACTTCGGGGGCTCAACGTCCCCGACGAGTATGATGCGGTCGCTGCGCTTCAGAGCGGCGCTGAGAGCGTCAGCGTCAACGGGGTGGATGACCCTGACGTTCGATGACGTGGAGCGACCATAGCGTGCGTCTGTGACGAACGAGATGCGCCGGTTCGTCTCCAGCGCAGCGATGAGTTCGTTAGGGACGGGGACTCCTCCGGTGAAGACCAGAACCTGCTTACTCATCCCGCATCACGTCCTCGAGAATCTTCACAGTGTTGAGCCACGAGAACTGGGTAGTGATGGTGTGCCGTGCAGCACGTCCTTTCCGCGCCGCATCACCGGGAGTGCCGACGACGTAGCGCATCGCCTTGACCGCGAGGTCGATGTTGGGCGTCGCCCACATCATCTGAGGCGTGTAGCACGAGACCGTGGGCATATGCTCGATGTACTCCATGCCATCGGGCTCTACAGGAAATGAGTTGATGTTGTCCATGAACTCCATGTTGCCGGAGTACGCTGTCGCAATGACGGGTTTCTCCATGGACATGGCCTGAGCTATCCACAGGCCGAACCCCTCACTGCGGTGGAGCGATACAAAGCAGTCACATTGGCCCAGAAAGCCCCTCACTGCGTCTTTTTCCATGATGTCCCTGATGATGGTAACTGACTCCACCGCGCCAGAGTACGCGTGCTCCTCGCGAGCCGCGTCAAGTAAGTATCCCTCGAAGTCCTGAGCTTCCATGGACGGATGCTCGGGGCTGGCCTTGACAATTAGCCTCGTGTTGTGTTCTCCTCGCCTGAATGCGCGGAAGTATGCTCGGAAGAGCGCATCCGGCCCCTTCCGATGGATAGGGGTCATGGCCGCGGCAAACGTGAACGGATGCGGCTCTGCATTAGATAGCGGGGAGAAGAACTCAGAGTCCACTCCGCAAGGGGCCACTAGTACCTTTGACGCGTCAACTCCCCCTCGAATAATGGTATCAGCAGAGAACTGCGATATGGCGATGACCTTGTCCGTGTGGTCAAGCAAGCCCACCCACGCGTGCGATATCTGGTCGCCTTCGAATGCGAGATAAATGTACAACGGTGCATTGTCACCAACGTGACGAAGTACGAACTCGGGAGTGGCAATTACAAGACGGGGCGCATCAACGGGCCAATCAGAAGCAGGTACTTCAATCACATCGGGCACGTCGTAGATGTCTACGTCCCAGCCTTCGATGTTATCGTAGTAGACGGTATGACCCTTCGAGACGAGGCCCGCGATTACTTCGCGGCCCATGGTCCCGTATCCTGTAGCAGTTCTGGCAGGAGCAGTTACAACGACGTTCATTATGTCGATGTAGGTAGGGTTTATCTTTTATAAAACTCACGGCCCCGGAATGGCGGGATACTGAAGCTTGATGTTGACGAGCGCGAAGACTCCGAGGATGAGCAGGATGATAATGCCAACGAGTGCGCCCATGTGCTGTCTGAGAGTTGTATTTATTTGATTGTGTGCGTCTGTTTCCATCTGATGAATCGTTGAGAGTGTAGTGAGTATCCCTTGGAGGCAGCGCAACGTTTCCCGCTGGTCATCAGCCATCGAGTCCAATAATTTCTCGATGGCATCAGGCATCCGTGGATGACCCCTCGTCAGTTAGGCTCTCTTCATCTGCACGGGCCTCGTCCAGTAGGTCGCTCATCCTAGTTATCCGCTCATCGCTCTCGGTCTGCTTCGCTCTGGCCGCGCTGCGCCGGTCCTCGGAGTCGCGGAGTGACACGGCCAACTTGTCCCGCATCTTCGTCGCTATCGTGGTATCCGTCCCGATGAGGCCCATATACTGGCCGTTCAATCGGAACGCTCGGACGGTGATGTTGCGGAAGCCCAGACCGGGGGGCATCACTATGTCCTCGATAACGAACATCTTGCCGGTCCTGATGACATCCTCGTACCGATTGTACCGACCAGCCTCGCGGATATAGGGTGCGATTTCGAGCATAGATTTGCCCTTGACATCCTCCTTTGAGCGAAGGGGTATCGGTAGCCAGCGCATACCCTCTGCGTTGACGAGGAAGAGTCTGAGCAGTTCAAGCTCTTGTTGGTCATCTGCATTCATGTTCTGATACCTCCGCTATGAGTCGTTCCAATCTCGGTTCTATCTCCTCTCGCTTTATGAGCGCTGCTTCTGCAAATATCTGAGTTGCTTCAAACACGGCACGAGTCGAACACATTTAAAGCGCCCGCGGGGAGTGATGTAATCCGTATGATGCAATTCCAAGAATAACGAACAGGAATGCACCATACCAAAGATTCATGATTCCGGTGAGCAGCGCCAACAGCGCCAGCCCGAGTGCGATGAACATAAAACTAGGAGTTAGGTCAGTTTCAAGTAAGTCCCGAAGGACGTACTTCACTATGTCGAGGACATCGTGTTCAGTATAGCAGTGGTCGCAGACGAACCAGTTCGCATTGGGCATGAACTTCTCGCAGACAGCGCATTTCTTCCTCATGAGCAATCTCCCTCGAACTGGATATTATTTCTCACTACTCTATTAATGTTCCGCCATCTTTTTAAAGATTCCATCGACATAACTACCTCATGCGCCGAATAACGAGCAACGAAGTAGTGGTCAGGTTCATCTCTCTGGCCCTCAAGAAGGGAACCGTGCAAGGAAAGGACAAGGTGCGCCCAACCGCCATGGCAATGAGGGCCATCAAGAGAAGCCAGTCGAAGAAGGCAATCCAGTTCTGGGATGACATTGACGCGGGCAAGCTGGGACACGTTCCCGACACCGACCCCCGCATGGTCGCCCTGTGGTGCAAGAAGGTCGTCCTCGAACTCGAAGAGATAGAGTTCTCCACCATCTCTGACGCCTTGGAAGCCTGTCCTTTCCCAGCCGGTAACGCCGAGATAGTGGATGACGCATTCCTCGCACTCGAAAGTTCCGAGCAATATCACGCTGGTGACAAGCCCAAGAAGTCTGCGAGAAAGCGAACTCCGAAGAAGTAGGGCTTCGGCCCCGCTTCTACTCTTTTTCTCTTACGCCATCTTGTATAATCTAGCCCACGAACCCGTAGCTAGAGGCGTTGTGAATCCTGTCGCTCTGAGCGTGATTTGTGTTATGTTGGCGACCGTACTTGATGTACAAAGGTTAAACGTTAGGCGGCGCACATCAGTTATATTGGGCGGACCCTGTCCTTGGAATAGTAGAACGATGTCGGCCATTGCATAACCATTACATCTGAAAATAGTTGCTTTACCACACATACCAGTATTACGAACCGTGGTGGGCTGTAGGGAATTAGAATTAAGAGTAGAACCAGTTACGCTAGCACCATCCGATACGGTTTTCTGAACATAGTAATTTCCAGCAGTAGTATCTCCATTGATGTCGAAGTATAACGATGCCCATGCGGCCCCATCATCGTTGAAGATTAAATTGAAGAACAGTACATATGCACCATCGCTATTTATGTCCTTGCTGGTGAAATCTATTGTGGCTGAACTACTACCCAAGGTAATAAGTTCATCCAGACTGAGTGCAGTAGAGGCATCGAGGAATGTACTGCTGTGTGATGCGTTACCATGCGACTGAGGAGCATTACTCCCTGTCACATCGGCCCCCGTAGCAATACCGTCGAGTTTAGTAATTTGTGCCGCTGTCGCCACACCTTTCTGCCCCGACGTAGCACTTTGAATATCGTCTGAACCATCTGTATGAGAGGTTGCGTGAGCTTGTGGAGCATTGCTCCCCGTAACATCGGCCCCGGTTGCGATACCGTTGAGCTTAGTCAGCATCGCCCCTGACATGAGACCTGAGTTACCTGCTGCAATGGCATCGGCAATTGTGTCGCCTCCACCGGTTACGTGGTTCCCTGCGTGGTCCGTGGGGTCCATGGTGGCGGCATTCTCGGTCCCGTTCTCGCTGTTACCGCGTATGACCGTGTTGGTCCCGTTATCATCAATAGCCTCTCCGACCCAACCGTTGATGGTATTCCCTATCACCGATGAACCCGTTGAGGAAGCATCTATGAGGATTCCGTCCGCGCTAGTGGTGATGATGTTGTTCGCGTTGAAGTTGTTGTAGTCACCCTCGTTGTGAATACCGTTCACGGTGTTGATGATGGTATTGCCGGTGCAATTCACATACGCAGCATCATCCTCCACATGGATACCACCAGCAGAGCAAGTGTCCACCGTGTTGCCAGAGCACGATACTCCGTTGCTCAGATTGGCACCATTGCCAATCATAATACCCGTGGCAACGTTGTAGACGTGGTTGCCCGTGATAGAGCAGTACCAACCGGTGCATGAGATGCCCGCTGTGGAGCCAGAACCCATGATGTTGTTGTTCGAGATAACACAATGGTAGACATTCGCCCCTATGATGATGCCGTAAGGGGTCGTGCCCTCCATGTAATTGGCATCGATGATGGCAGCGGTCTTGTCAGCAGTGGAGCCTTTGAGATATACGTGACCATTATCGGAGTTGAGGAATCGGTTGCCGCGGATGATGGAACCATCGTCATCGACATCCACAAACACGGAGTAGTAGTCGCACTCCTCCATGGTATTATCGAGGACACTACAGTTGGCAGCGTTGATGTGAATCAGAGAGTTGCTACCCACCCCCGTATTACTATCAAGCGTCAGACCTTGAATGGTGCATCTGGCCCCACTCACATCGAACAAGTGGTCATTGTTAGCCACCGCATCGCATTTTGCGGTCTTACCCTCACCTACAACACGAACATCTGTACCTGAGATGTCGTGTACTCCGTTGAGAGTTACGCCTTGAAGCAGGCGCAGGGTCATACCATTAACATTGAGCGTAAGGTCTTCGGTGTAAGTTGCAGGTAAAACTACGATGTTCAGCTTGCTGTCGCTGATGGCACCCGCAATCGTGTTATAATCACAATCCGTATCGGGCGTTCCTCCATCCTTCACAGTCACCCAGTTCTGGTCGGAGGGCCATCCACCAACAGCAGCCCACCCACCCTGCCCGTTCAGGAAGTTGGTGGCGTTATTATCGAGCTTGGGGCAAAGACCGTGATACGTTGTCGTGGCGTTCAGGTCCGTGTTATCATCAGGAGTTCCGAGATTGTCTAACTTAATCTCATCGCCACCAGATGCCTGATGGCTTGCCGCATGAGCTTGAGGGGCGTTGGACCCAGTCACATCCGCACCACTCGCAACGTTCAAGATAGTACGTGCTTCCGCAGCAGTGACGTTCGTTGCCGCCCCTGCTGCTTTCTTGGCAAGGAACTGTGATGCTGCGAGCGTGACTTGCCCGTGTGTACCAGCACCAGTACCCACCATAACCTCGTCAGCAGCAGTAAAGTCGGCGTCCATCACTGCGCCTGCTGCGGCTACGTTCGTAGCGTCAGTTACGTCTGCTAATGCTTCAATTCCATCTAACTTAGTCTTGTCAGAACCCGACATTAGACCCGAGTTTCCAGCGGCAACAGCATTCGCAATAGTATCCCCTCCGCCGGTAACATGAGATGCTGCGTGCGCTGTTGGGGTCCGATTATCTGTCAGTCGAGCATCGTTATCGTAAACAAAATTGTTAGCACCAGCACCATGAACTCCTGTAGTGAGAGCGGTGTGAGTTGCTACAGCAGATGCAGCAGTACCGGACGCATCAGCGCCAGCTTGAGCGGCAGTTACCGAGTGCGGGTTCGCTACGTTCGCTTCATGCGTGGCGAGGTCAGCCGCGGCCGCAAGACGCGAGTCATCCCCTTCACACGTCTTCCCCGAAGTCGTCCCGAAGTCGGCCGACACGACCGAACCGGTGGCCGTTAAACCCGTTCCCGCAGTCGTGAACCCCACGTCCGCACTCGGACCCCACGTCAACGATGCCGCTGTGTACTTCAAGACCTGACCGTCACCCTTGGTGCCCGAGTAATCAGCGAGGTCTTCGACCTTAGGGGGCCCGCGGTTGAATCCCAGTCTCAGCACCCCTTGCGCTTGTAGCAGTACTGCCCGAAGTACTCGAAGTTGGTGTCGGCAGCGCTGCCCTTGACGAGCACGCAATCCTGATACATGTTCGCGCTCACCGAATCCTCCTTGCTGTCCAAAGTTATCCAGTGCTCTCCGCCGTCGAAGGACACGTAAAGCGTGTTGGACGCGTGGAAGTTGATGACCGTTATCTCGAGAATGATGGGCTTGCGCGGTTCCTTGGGCACCTTGGGGGGCCGGATTTCCAGACCCAGATTCGCGTGGTCGAACGTCCCGACCGTCGCCTTGTCCTGAAATGATACAGGGTGCGTGTTGATTTGAGGATGCCAGTAGTTCGACATGATGACTCACTTCACTCGTGCGCTGTACACTTGCGCCATGGTCTTTGCGTTTCTCGCCTGCCGCTCATAACTTTGAGGATAGAACTGGTCGGTCAGGCGATATCCCTGCTTGAGGGTATCGGCGCGTGCGCCGTCCCTCCACCCAATCATCATGCGAAGTCCGTAGTTCCCATCACTTTCTCCCTTCCGCTTTCCGGGGAACGTCTTTCGCTTGAGCCAGTCAGTTTTTATCTGCGACTTCCATTCGCGAACGCGAGTCATGAAATTCTTGAAGTACATATCAGAATACACAGCCAGACCTGACGGAAATGCATACATATTCGACAGTCCCTGTTGAGATTTAATCTTGTAATACTCTTCGACGTATGCGAGTTTCCACTTGGTACGGGTCGCGAAGTCCTGCACTTGCTTCTTGACTGCGGCTTCAGACCCACTCGTCTTGTATAGCCTCGCTGCCTGCGTCTTCACATCTTGTTCTGCAACTGACGCTATCGCCCGCGTCTTGACTCCAACGTCACCGCCCAGCTTGCGATATCGATGATAATCAATTGTCGCATCGAACAACTGCACCATGGATAGAAGGAACGCCCCTGACGCAACCAGCAACGACCCCGCCACTATAGTAGGCGCACTTGCAATCCCCGCCGCAACAGCAGCAGCGCCAGCGCCCGCCCCGGCTAATCCCAAGCCTGCGGCAGTCTTGCCCACTTTTGTGGTCTTCACATGAGTCCCGCCGGGGAGTTCGATATACTCGCCGGGACCAAGGGTGCGCTCTTTTTCCGCAGGCGCGGGGCCAGTCCCGCCGCCTAAAGACGATGCAACGCCCCCCATGACCCACGCCAATATCTCGTCGCGCTTCAAGAATGCTACGTAGCCCACTCCTGAAAGGAACACGTATGGCGCAACCAGTCCGCCTATGTCTTTAGCAGCTCCCATGCGATTCACCGCCTCTTGCGCTTCTTTCGTCCATAGACCATCTGCGTCAGCGCGATAAGCCCAAGCGCAGTCGCCCCCCCCATCGCGATATGCGAGGCCGAGTACTTCATCGAGAACGGAGCGGGCACGGGCACGGGCATCCCGAACTCGAGGCGAGACGTAGTTATCGGCTCGGTCAACTCCTTGGTGGATGGGTTGATTCCACGCCACAGCATCACTATCTGCTTCAGATGCTCGAACGACTCGCCCGGAATGGGCGGCACGTAGACCATCTTGGACACCGCGACCTTCTTGCGAGGCCCGACAGTCACGACGAACGACGTGGGGTTCTTCTTGGTCCCGGTGAACTCATGATAGTTGGGCTGCCGCGTGATGAGCGAGTTGCCGACCCGGATGGTCCGGCCATTGGTCTTCGAGTAGTTGGTGACCTCGAAGGTCATCTTGTTGTAGCCTCCTCCGTAGAGCTTTGCGCTCTTCGACCTGTTCGGGTACACCATCTGCTCGTTCACGAAGACCTTCGTGACCTCGAGTTCCGGGCCAGCCATACTAGTAGCCCCCATCCACCATGGTCGGCTCCAGAGACCCATTATCAATGGTCTCGTCACCGGCTCCGACCATAAAGGTAGTGGACCCCATGCAGGGCAACCACTTGTCCTTCTGCGGTTGAATGTTGGGTGGACGCTGGGGGGTTCCTTCCGTGGCGATGTGGTCGCCCGAGCGGGCCGGAGGCGCAGCCTCCTGCGGAGTGGTCATCGTGAACGTCTTCTTCTTCGGAGGGGGGGCTGCGGGCGCGGGTGCCGGAACGTTCATTCTTTCCCGCAGAGCGAGTAGTTCGTTCGCAAGCGTAACTGCCCCCACAGCCATGGCGATGAACTTGGCGAACTCGGTGAAATCATTCTTCTTCGCCATGAAGCTCACCCCCTCGCCCGCTTCAGGTCAGCAGTCCAGTCCCTCAACTGGCGAGTCTTGCTCTGGATGAAGTTGACGCTCTGGGCCTCGACCCGCTTGAAGACATCGAACCGGTTCGCGGGCAGACCGTTCGCACCGTACTTCGTCCAGAAGTACCCGTGATACGCCTTCTTATAATCAGTCATGGCCTGCTCCTTGGCGGACACGGTCTTGACCTGCGGCTTGGGTGCAGGAGGTACTTTCTGCGGAGGAGGCGCAACCGGCGCAAGCGGCTTCGCCCCGCCCGAACCGAGGTTGACCGCCACGATGGTCTTACCTCCAGCATTCAGCTTGTTGATTTCAGACTGATACGCAGCAATCCTACGCTGGAACGACTGCACGTCACCTTGAAGGCTGGCCTTGTACTCGTACACGCTGGAAGGAAGCTTCTGCTGGAACCTGTAACCCCGGCTCTGCGCCTTGCGAGTAACGTCAGTCGCAATGAGTTTCACCTTGTCAACTGAGTACTTTTTGTTGGCGAACGTACCCACCATCGAACGAGAGTCCGGCACCCAAGTATACTGGACCCCGCCACTCAGGGTGGACTTGAATCGACCCTGACCCCTCTGCGCGAGATAGTTGGTAGCAGCCCCAATTTCAGCCAGAGGCACACGCTTACTCATGAACCTCTGGAACTCAAGCTCGAGTCCGCTCTTCTTGCGCATGATGGACGCCACACCCTTGTTCGCATCCATGATTTTCATGGTATCGGCAATGGCCTTGTTGAAGTCCGCGGTCTTCTTCTGGATGACATCGACAGGATACCGGGCCATGCCCGCTATCTGCTTGTCGAGGTCGCGAGGCTTGCGAGACCGATTCGGTGTGAGCGAGTAGAACGCAAGCACGGCTTTTCGGTAGTCGGCCATGGCACGCGGACCCTGCTCCTTCTGCTTGAGGAATGCGCCATAGTCCTTTTTGACCATGTCGAACTTGTACAGTACGGTCGCGTAGTTCTTGCCCATATACTGCTTCGAGAAGTTGGCCTGCGCGGTCTTCGACCAACCCATCTGACTGCCCATCGAGTTGATGCTGGCTACCAGTTTTGCCTTGTCATGAATGCCGTTCTGGAGCTTGTTGAACGCGGCTTGTGCCAGACTAATAGTTGTGCTATATTTGGAATCAGCAGTTACTCCGTCCAGCATCTGAGAAAACTCGGCCATGGTCGCTCCCTTGACCTTTGCGAGATTGGCCTTCTGCCTCTGCTCCGCACGCAGGCCCGCCCGTTCCTCGAACTCAGTTCTCATAGCGTTTATCTCGGCTTGCATTGCGAGAAGACTCGCCCGGGGCGGAGCCTGATGAGCATCAATCATGTTCTCGATGGTCGTCTGCAGGTTCTGAGCATTCTTCTGGCCTGTCTGCGCAACACGCACGAGCGAATTGCTGTTGATGATGAGCTTCGCCTTGGCCTCCTTGGTGGCCCGCTTCGCAGCGACGAGGTCAGTGAACGTGTTCTCGACCTTCAACTGCTGGTCGCGGACAGCCGTCTTCTCCTTGGGAGTGAGGAACGAGAAATCCGCATGAGGCTGCACCTTCTCTTCGAACTCTGCCTTGAACTTGAGAAGCTGATTCTTGTACTGCTCGTCGGTCAGGTTCTTGGGGCCCACGGCTTTCAGGAGAGATACGTACTTCTTTCCGAGCGCGATTGCTGCAGCACCGTGAACGGCGGAAATGTACTCGAGATTGATGATGTTAACGCACTTGTCAGCGGTATTGCGAACTGACTGCCTGTCGTTGGCGATGGTCTGGCGAGTCTGCTCGTCAAAGAACCCCTTGAGCGCATTGGTGTTCTCGTCGGCATATGCACCGAACGACTTCACCATCGGAGGAATGCGACGAACGAATGCATCCAGAAGTTTAAGCTTCTCTTCGAGCGTGCGCGAGGATTTGAAGACCTCGTGCGCGTGCTTGCAACTGCGGTCAATGAGTTCGATTTCGCTCAACGCCTTCGCATGAACCTTCCGCGCAGCGGCCAGAGCATCCTTGCGCTGTTCCGCTTCCTGTTGTCGCTCACCAGCAGACACGTCCGCAGGAGAAGGAGGTACTTCAGGCCCGGGCTGCAA
>CEPZ01209626.1_pt1 | contig 16967 bp, 20 predicted proteins | sample 530461 | NCBI WGS metagenome assembly CEPZ01 (sample SAMEA2620106, study PRJEB7988) | marine metagenome | isolation source: saline water (ENVO:00002010), including | reverse complement strand
ATGATTAATTTATCATACATAACACCCCACTTTTTTAGTTGTCTTTCCGTGAATAAATAAAATTCACTATGACATTTAAACGTATTTCCCTCAAATCTACTCATCCCTCTTGCGGTATGAAGGATAATGGTATGTCCGGTTGTGGCTAATTTATTAACCTTTTTTATTCTCTCTTCGATGGGTTTCGCTTTTGCATAATTTCCATCCGTCAGTGTACATAATGTTCCATCGATATCGATAACGTAAGTCATATTCATATTATTTCACCGCTGTAAAAACCTTCTACCCGTTTTGACGTTATTTCTCCAATATTCTAATAAATCATCCATAGTTTTTTCAAATTTTATTTCAGGGTACCATCCGGTATGATTTTTAAATTTAGTAGTATCTGGTACTTGTAAATCGGCATCGATTGGACGTAATCTGGATTCATCTATAACGACTTTTATATCTTTTACGGTTGATTTTTCTAATAAATAATTAAGCATTTCTCTAACAGAACAAGTAAACGAACCCCCAATATTATAATACTCGCCCGATATTGGCCTAACCGTTACCAATAAATAATATGCTCTTACAGCATCTCTAACATCCGACCAAGTTCTTAATGAATCTAGATTTCCCACTTTTATAACGGGAGGAATAATACCTTCTTCAATCATTGCTATTTGCTTTGCAAATGTAGATTCAGCAAATACGTCTCCCCTTCTTGGCCCTGTATGCGTAAACATTCTGGTGGTCATGATCGTCATCCCATGGGCTTCAGCATAAAATCTCCCTATTAAATCGGTTCCCACTTTAGAAATAGCATATGGAGAAGCAGGATGAAAATTAACATCCTCATGAATAGGCAATAATTCTTTGGGAACCCTGCCAAACACTTCTGAGGAGGCACAAACGTGTATCACTGGATTTAAATTTAGCTTCTTGATTGCGTCAAGCACCTTTGCCGTACCCAGAATATTTGTCTCCAATGTTTCCAGCGGAGAATCAAAACTTGTCTTCGGATAACTTTGAGCGGCCAAATGAAAAACATAATCAGGTTTTGTTTTTTCTAAAACTGTCAATAGAGAGCTTAAATCATTAATATCACCATAAACCAATTCGACTCGGCCTTTAGTATTAATCATCTCCATTAGATGCTCAATATTGTCCATACGATCATTCCACCGCACTAATCCATATATTTTCCAATCAGTATTGGCCAACAAATAATCTGCCAGATGAGAGCCAACCATCCCGGTTATTCCGGTTATAAAGCAATTAGTAGACATAAACTCCCCTCTCGTCTCTCATAGAAAGAACTGGATTTTTAATCGGCCACCAGAAATCCCAAGATGGATCATTCCACTTGATCGTAAATTGTTGACCATCTACAAAATGAGTATTCTGCTTATAATAATACACTATTTCTTCATCTAAGGCAAGAATAGAATTCCCTAATCCCGGTGGGAGTAACAATTGACTTCTATTTTCCCCACTAAGAATAAACGACTGCCATTGTTTGTAGGTTGGAGAATTCTCTCTATTATCAGCTATAATAGCATACCCGGTTCCTTTAAGGACCATAACTAATTTCGTTGTCTCATAGTCACCATGAAGCCCCCTAAGAACGTTCTTTCTAGAAATTGAAATGTCGTCTTGAACAAAATCTACTTCATGAACATTTGAATTAAATTTATCACTGTCATATAACTCTATATATGAACCTCTGTGATCTTCAAATTTTTCTGGCGTTATCATCTTTACGCCATCTAAATTGGTATCTTTAACTATCATTTTTGCTCCTTGGTGAAATAATTGACTCTTTTTTTGTAGAGATTCCTGTTGCACAAGTACCATTCTAAAGTCTCACGGATGCCAACTTGAAGGCTAGTGGAACATTTGAAACCATAAGATTCTGCCCTGGTGGTGTCCATAAGCCGACACATATCGCCTTTTGGTTTTGTTATATCCCATTCAATATTCACTTCCAAATTATAATTATCCCTAATTGTTTCCGCGACTTCTTTGATAGTAACACCATCCCCGGAGCCCAAGTTAACTGGCTCAGTTACTCCATTTTCAACCAGATGTATCATACCATCTGCGCAGTCTCCAGCATAAATAAAATCTCTGGTCGGTGTGCCGTCCCCCCAACACACAAGGGGTGATTCTCCAGACACTATTCTATTAATTAAAGATGGAATAACCATTGCATTTTCGGGATCAAAATTATCCCACTTTCCATAAACATTAGCTGGCCTTACAATTGAAATATTATTTCTGCCATATTGAATCCTATATGCATCAGCTTGGAGTTCTCCTATCCTTTTAGCCCAGCCAGGGTGTTTATCGTTATCAGAAGGGAAAGTTTGCCAAACGTCGTCTTCCCTAAAGACCTCTGCTGGGTGGTATACTCCTACTGAGCTTGTATATAGGTACCATTTTACATCACAACGCATAGCGGCCTCCATCATGGCGGTGTTAAACATCAACATGGGCACCATAAAGCTTGCGGGCCGCTCCCGAGACATCTTTGGTGATCCCTTAATGCCGATTAAATTAAAAACATAATCTTGATTTTCACAAGCTTTCATACAATTGTCCAAAACGGTCAAATCTAATTTCATAAATTCAACCCCCTCTGGGAGTTTCTCCGGGCTGTCTAGAGAAACTACTGTTACAGTAGAACCCTTTTGCACAAGTTTATCAACCAGATATCTGCCAATCATTCCCGTACCACCTGTAACAAGAACCCTTTTGTCTCTTAAATCATTTTTCATTATACCATCCTAAAAATAGACGCTCTCGCCGCCATCAACAGCAATTGACGCACCACTAATTAAACTAGCGCACGAGGAACATAAAAATAAAACCAAATTTGCCACTTCCTCGGGTGTCCCCATCCTGCCTCTTGGAAACCTTTCCCGCACAAGCTCCTCAAACCCACGAGGATCCTTTTTTCTCATATCCTCCCAGCCAGTGTCTGGGATCCATATGCCGCCTGGGGCAACACTATTAAAAGTAATGTTAGAAGATGCATACTGCCTGTTAGTTGCTAAATTTTTCATTAACGTAGTTTGTGCCGTTTTGGCAATATTGAACCATGGTCGGCCACCGGCTTGTCTCCCGTATATTGATGTTATTGTTACAACCCTTCCCCAGTTGTTTTCAAGCATATGGGGCAAAAACATTTTTGTATATCTCATTGCTGCTGTCAAATTCTTGTTATAAACCTCCTCCCACACAACATCGTCCGTTTCTAGCAAATTTTCTTTCCCCCAGCGTCCACCTCCACCAATATTATTTACAACAATATCAACGCCGCCCCATTTATCTTTAATCTGTCCCCGCACACGCGAATAAGATTTTGGATCCAAGACATCCGCCACTAACGCTATGCTGTCCGTCCCCGTAGAGCCTAACGCTCGCTGCGTCTCTTGAACCCTAGCTTCCGTGCGGCTAAAAACTGCCACGTCGCATCCCTCAGAAGCGAGTCCTAAGGCAATAGCTTTTCCAATGCCATGAGTCCCTCCCGTGACTAGAGCCTTCTTACCTTTTAAGTCTAAATTCATGCTTTCCCCAAAAAATTCTCTATCTTCTTACAAACACTTCCCTCATCAATTAAATATTTTTGATGGAGCATTTCTCTGGTGCCGTAGTGAAAGCAAGGCTTATCCTCTACAGCAATTGGTAAAAAAGAACAATTAATTCGATTTTTCGCCAATAAAGAACCCACCTTTTCCCCCAGGCCGCCTGGGTATGTCCCTTCTTCGAGCGTTATGACAGTTTCGACACCTTCGAGTATTTCAACAAGCCTTCTTTCATTTAATGGCTTAATCCTGTAAACATCAACAACACCGATATCTTGGAACTTTTTAGCCACCGCCAGAGCCGTATGTGTCATAAAACCAGTTGAAATTATATAAGCTCTGCTCGAATGAGAGAGCTTAGATACTCCTTGAGAAAAATCTTCCCCATAATCATATATCTTTTTCTTTTTTCCCTTTTCTATCCTAAAGTATTTTGGCCCTTCCGAACTATATGCCATCTCTGCTAACTTTCTAGAATTAACCTCGTCCGTCACATTATACACGCTTAGGCCCGGCAATACTGACATAACTTGCATATCCTGCATGCCTTGGTGTGTCGGGCCATCTGTACTATAGGTAAAGCCAGCGCCCACACCTATCAAATTAACGTTTAGGTTCATCCCACATAAATCTATATTCACCTGTTCTAGACTCCTCATTGTAATAAAATTGTTAATACTATAAGCGTACACAGTCTTCCCGCAGTGAGCTAGGCCAGCAGCCACACTTAACATATTTTGTTCGGCAATGCCTACATTCAAAAATTGTTTTGGAAACTCTTTCTCTATTTGGGTAAGACCAAAAGCTCCATGATCTGCTGTAAGTACCATTACATTTTTGTCTCTCCGAACGACATCGTAAACTCCATTAAAAAAAGCATCTCGCATGTCAATTGACATACTTTTCCTCAATTAATTCTAAATGTGCCAATCTAAATATTTCGTCGTCAACCCCGCCATGATGCCACTTATGGTTGTTTTCCATAAAAGAAACACCCTTTCCTTTAATAGTATTAGCTATGATCACAGTTGGTTGACCTATATTATCTTGCTGTATGTTCTCAAAGCAATCTAAAATTTGCTGTATGTCGTGGCCGTCGATCTCTAAAACATTCCAACCAAATGCTCTCCATTTATCACCAAAAGGGTCTAGCCTATTAATATCCTCAGTGCTTCCGTGAATACACAAGCCATTCCTATCAACAACAGCAACGAGGTTATTCAAACCCAAATGTGAAGAAAGCATAGCAGCTTCCCAAATTGTCCCCTCATGGCATTCGCCATCCCCTAGCAGGACATAACTTCTATAATTAAGATTGTCCAGCTTCGCGGCCAATGCGAAGCCACATGCGACCCCCAATCCATGCCCCAATGACCCAGAATCAAACTCTATACCAGGAATATTGTGATCGGGGTGTTCCCCAAGAATACCACCGTTATTCATGCGGTACAATTCCTCTTTACCAAAAAATCCCAAATCCTGCAATATGACGTATTGGGCGATTGCAGAATGCCCCTTGGAAAGAATAAAACGATGTCTATCAGGCCCAAAGTTATCCTTAGAAATATTTAATATACCAGCGTAATAAAGCACAGTTAAGATATCAATGCAAGAATACGCGCCGCCTATATGTCCCTTTCCAGCTTTGTGGATAGCTTTTAATATTTCAACCCTAAACCGACGACTCTTATCTCGCAAGGAATCAACTGTGGGCTTCACGCTGGTCTCCACGAGATTAGAGTGTACCCCTCCATAAATTTACTCCCAAACCAAGTTCTTCTACATTTAAAGTCCTTAATCTTTCCTTCATCTTGCAGTTTTTCTAGATAAGAAGTCAAACCAACGGTATAACCCCTCTTAAGATGAAATTTTATTTGCAGATAATCTAATAGATTAGTGTCGTCATAGACCTCAACAACAGGTTCCAAATGAAAACAAATTTTTGGTTTCTTAAGAACTGCAAAATTTATAAAATTTTGCACATTACCAGCCAACTGTTCAATCGAGCCATGAGTGAACATGCAACTATTCTCCTTAATTTCATAGGCATAGTCAGGGTGGAGCATGTTGAACAACTCTGCTTTTATATTTAAATCAAAATGACTGCCGACTTCGTTAACCAATTCTACCGAAGAGTTTACAAAATCACTACCATAAAGATTTAGCTCTGGTTTAATCGCTGCGAGATTCAAAAGATTAAAGCCACTTCCGCATCCAAACTCATAAACGTTCTCTATGTCGTCAGTAATAAAATTATCATATACATAGTATTGTAGCAATTTAGCGTAATCTCTTTCAAAAAAAGGGTTGGAGGGTCTAACAAAATGGCCCCCAAGTCTAATGATGTTTCCCGGCCTTATAAATTTAGGAGTAATCGCAGATTTGTTTTGTGTTTCGCGAAAAGTTAGTAAGTTTTCCGACCAACCATTATGCCAAACATCAGTTCTTTCAGGGGATCCGACCACCTGCTTATCCGACCCTATCCGTTTTAGGATACCTAAGATTAATTCTTCCTCCTCTTCCCTCTGCACTAGCTCGTAGCTCATGTCCAAAGAATCATATAATTTATCAAAAGAGCTACCCAGTTTTTCGACACTAGTTCCGAAAAAATCCGCTATCTCTCGTTTAGATAAAATCTTCATTTACTTTTCTGCCCCTTTACTGGTTGTAATACTCGCCATATTCAATAATAAGTGTAGATTTGCTGTCTTCCCTGGTCAGCGCTTTTTGATATGCGGGGAAGATATCTTCCTTATCCTCCAGTAGAACCACGTCCACATTATCCAGGAGATGTCTAAAAGCTTCAGTATGGTCCTGGGTATGTTGCAAGCCTCCGTTTAAAGGAACTTTAGCCCCTATCGACGTTCTAACAATGACTCGGGGTTTGTAAACTCCCCGAGTCATTTCTTCCATTTTGTCAAGGTGGTTCACTAATTGGTTTACCGCCAATAACAAGAAATCAAACCTGGGGTAACAGGTGACTGGGATAAACCCCTCCATGGCCAGTCCAATAGACAGGCCCATCTGTGTTTCTTCGAAGACTGGGGTTTCCATTTTCCTATCGTCCGAGACGGTTTTCAGGGTATTGTAGATAGAATTTCCACTATATTTAACAGACTGTCCAATAAAAAGTGTTCGCGGATCCTCAGCCAAATACTCCATTGATTTAATCAAATGATCTATATACTTCATGCTAACTCCTTAAAATAAAATCCACTGGCCGGTTCCATGATGGGGGTAGCCTCTTTCGTAAAAATAATAAAACACATCCTTGGGGATTGTGCTTTTCCTATTATTCCATGTCTCGCTGGTTGGGGTGTTTGTGCTCATATCGTTGTCCTCCACAACAAATTCTAATGGTAAATCGTGGGTTCGTGAATACTTGTAAGCCTCATGAAAAACACCAGTTTCTGCTGTCATGTCCCCGACAAAACACCAAGATTTGCGCCCGTCTCCTTTCATCTTCAGCGCCTTCGCAGCACCCAATGCAATAGGTATAACCCCTCCGACAATAGATGAGGTATAAAGCTTTGGTTTGTCACAATAAACACTCATGCTTTTGCCCGCAGTGATCAATTCGTATAAATGATCCTCTGGTACGCCGTGCAGTAAAGAATGATAATGATTTCTCCATGAACTAAATACCCAATCCTCTGAATGGACGTACTTAAAAATTTCAAGTAACTGTTCCTCATTGCCCTTAGACATGTGGACTGGGCCTGGGATTGTGGCCTTCTCGTACTCTTCCTTTACTTTCAATTCAAAGTTAATCAAATCTTCTTTAGTCAAGGTAACTTCACGTACCTCATTGTTTTTAAATTTTTCAGGAATATACAAATTCATCCTCTCTCCTGTACCTTATCTTTGTACCATTCAATTGTTTTTTTCACTCCTTCATCAATCGACGTTGTTGGCGACCACCCTAACTGCCGTTGTGCTTTACTTGATAGAAGCGCCAATTTGGTATTAATGCTTGGCTTTGTTAAATCGTGTTTGACAGATAAATTTTTACCAGAAATTGTAATAATTTTTTGTACAATATCCTTCACAGAAATTGATCTCTCACACCCCACATTGTAGAGTTCATAATTTGCTTTTTGATTATCAATTGCTTTGTGGATAAAATCCACTACATCATCTACATAAAGTAAGTCTCTTTCTGTGGTCCCGTCTCCCCAGACTACTATTTCATCACCCTCATTAGCCGTCATAACTTTTGTTATAGTTGCGCCGAACATGTGCGACTTTTCTAAATCATATTTATCGTAGGGGCCATAGGTGTTACTGTGTCTTATTACTGTGTGCTTCGTCCTTCCCAGGCCAGCATAGAACTCGCACATTTTTTCAATATAAACTTTTGTCCAACCCACACCAAAATATTTATCAAATATCCCCTCGTCTAAATAAAAGTCTTCTTCCGTTACCGGAGACCTGTCGGGATTGTACATTACACCACAACTTAAAAACAAAAAATGACCAACCTTGTTGTTATAACATTCTTGTAAAATTAAGGAATTCATTACGGCGTTATCAGTTACATGAAGATATGGTTTTTCCAAAATATCTTTTGAACCAGAGGTAGTCGCCGCTGCTTGCACTACTATGTCGAAGGATTCCCTACTGAAGAGTTCTGCCACGTCTACAGCCGAGGTGAGATCGACATTATAGAATCTCTCCTCAGGCCAATTCGGCAATATTCTCGTCTTACCGGTGGCGTAGACATCGTAGCCCCCTTGGGCAGAAAAATACTCTGCTATGTTTCTGCCCATAAAACCAGTAGCACCACAAACCAAAATGTTTTTTCTACTCATCTTCATTCCAACTTATTTCCCAATCTTTAAATTCTGCCGCGAGGCAATCAATTTTATAATCCTTTCGTCCACCGTCTAATTCTTGAATTTTGTTTTTAGCAGTGTTTCGAATGCCATTTAATCCATGTGTAAGTTCTAGATTGTTTCCATCTTTAATTCCTTTACGATAATTTGACTCGTTATGCCAGATATGTAAATTCATTTGCGATAGAACAACAATAGCTCTTATTGTATCACTATCGATTATAGCTTCTTTTTCCTTAAGTGTCAAGTCAATATCATGAAGAATATCGGAAATTTCTTTAGCATATTCATTTTTATATTGAGGAATAAACACCTCTTTCAATTGCACAATCGACAATCTATCAATAAGTTCCGACAATGTGGGAAAATATTTTCGATTTGTCATATGCATTCCTTTTTTATTTGATCGATGAAATGGTGAGTGGTATATGTGTTAATTGCTTTCTTATACGCATTTTCTGTTATGTGTTCATATTTGTGCCAATTAATTTTTACATCTTCCAGAATATATTGCAGATCTTTTTTATCCTCATAATAAATGAACTCCCGACCGGGTTCAAAAAAATCTTCTATAATATTCCACGGATCCTTTCTCACAACCATTAAACACTTATTTACTGCTGTTTCTATTGGTCTAGTTTTGAGATTGGGCAGAATATACTGATCAGTATGAAAAAACGCCTTATTTTTATCCCACTGATCGTGTTGTTTTATATTGTGAATTATTTTATCATCGATATACAGAAGATTACTTATAACATTAACCTTTGTCATTCTAAGTAACTTCCACATCGATGGCCTATGAAGATTGTGACCAGTTATCAATGATACATAATCTTGAATAGGAGGAGGATTCTTATTCGGACGATCGGGGAACCACAAATTCCAATCAACTGGCGTCGTACCTAAATAATTATATTTAAAATTTTTAATTGAATCTAAAATTTCTATATGGTCTGTGCCGTGTATGCCACCCCAATATAAAGCATCATATATTTTTTCCTCTCTTTCACCAACAACATCGTTTAGATTAAAAGGAATAAAAATTTGTTCAAACCTTTCGCTGTCCTCCAAAAAATTAACCCAATTAGCTGTGTAAGGGCAAGGAGTAAAAACTTTATTAAATATTTTATGGGAATCAACCGATAAAGAAATCAAGCGCTCATCGCGAGTCTGTAATACGCATGGGTGTTCAGAATTCCAATATAGCCTATTTTGATATTTTCCTATTTCTCTTTGATAGTGATCAAAATTTTCCATAAATGTCCATCCAAAAAATATGGCATTTTTGTCATCATTGTTAGAAAAATTACTAAACTTCCAATAATGGTTGATTGCGTCCGAATAAGTAGAGTTCCAGTTTTCATATATTTTCATTTTTTTCTCCTACTTGCTCCAAAATCCACTCATACGTTTTTCCCATCCCTAAGCGTAGAGGTTGAGAAACTTCCCAACCAACTTCTTCTCTGAAAAGATTATTATCAGAATTTCTACCGTGAACACCAAGAGGTCCGTCAATATTTTTAATTCCTAGATTCTTGCCTGAAATATCAATGGCCATCTGAGCGAAATTTTGAATCGTAATCATTTCTTCAGAACCAATATTTACCGGGCCCTCAAAATCTGATTCCATAAATCTACGAGTAGCCTCAATACATTCATCGATGTAAAGAAAAGACCGTGTTCTCGTTCCATCTCCCCACACTTCAATTGAAGTTCCATCTTCAGCTTGAGCAGCTTTACGACAGAACGCAGCAGGAGCCTTCTCTCTACCCCCTTCCCAAGTCCCTTCTGGGCCGTAAATATTATGATACCTCGCCACCCTAACATCCAATCCATAGTTTCTGGAGAATGCAAAATAAAGCCTTTCGCTAAACAGCTTTTCCCACCCATATTCGCTATCAGGAGCAGCGGGATATGCACTATCCTCGGAACATTTAGGATTATCTGGATCCATCTGATTGTATTCAGGATACATACAAGCCGAAGAAGAGTAAAATACCTTTTTCACTCCCCTCTCGGCTGCAAGGTGAACAATATTAAGATTAATTTGAGCAGAATTATGCATAATGTCAGCATCATGGACACCAATAAAAATAAATCCTGCACCACCCATATCGGCTGCAAATTGATAGATTTCATCAATGTCTTCCGTCACAACTGCATCGCACACACTCGGATCTCTCAAGTCTCCTACTACGAACTCATCTGCAACGGCATGTGCATCAAAAAAATCATGTTCCTTAATATCAACCCCTCGAACCCAATATCCTTCGGACTTCAAACGCTTCATCATGGCACCTCCGATAAAGCCACCCGCGCCGCAAACTAATGCTTTTTTCATTTATTACTTCCTTTTCTAACAATACCCCATAGATCTAATATTTTTTTATTTTCATAATCTAGATTAGAGAAATCTTTATCTGGGTGCATGATAACGACAATATCGCTATTATTTATGCACTCTTGTGAATTGACACATATGGTAGTATTGAGTTCTAGATTTTTATGAGTTTCCTCTAATTTATCGTATGTATAAACTTTTTTATGCTGTTTTAATAAGGCCTCAATCAAAATTTTTGATGGAGACCCAATTGTAACTGGTGATGTAGGTTTGAAGGAGACTCCAAGTACTCCTACTTTGTTGTAATCTGAACATTTTTCTAGAATATAATTCTGCAATTGTTCGTTAACTTCTTCTGCAAAAATTAAGTTCTTTGCTACCAATCCTCGATCTTTTGCAAACTTTATGAAGGCCATGGCATCTCGAGGGAAACACGTTCCTCCGTACGGAGTACCGCTTTTGAAAAAATGTGTAGATATCCTTTTATCTATACCGATCACACTACAAAGCTTGTGAACGTCAACATTTTCCATCTCATCGCACATCATGCCCAAGAAGTTTGCAAAAGTTATCTTGTTAACTATAAAAGCATTTAAACTTACTTTTGCTACTTCCGTCTCTTCTATGGTCATCTTAAATTGTTCGCAATTATTTAAATGAATTCCATTAAAAATATTCTTTGTTATTTCGAAATCTTTATTGTTGTTAGCACCAATAACAAAGAATTCGGGATTTCTGAAATCTTCTATAACACTTCCTAGTTTAACAAAGTCTGGAACATAAGAAAAGCCAAAACCCACACCACATTTTCTTCCTGAAATTTTCTCTACAAGAGGAATCAATTCCTGAATAATTGTGCCCGGAAGAACAGTCGAAGATAAAACAATTGTATAATATTCTTTTTCAGAATTTTTTAAGTTTATTGCAATATCACTAACTGCTGATTGTACAAATGCAGAAGAATATCCATCGGCGCCTAATTGAGTGTTTACTAATATTACTGCTGCTTCTGTAGATTTAATTGCTTTTTTATAAGAGTCCGTAAATCCAACAATGTTATCTTTTACTTCTTTTAATATTTCCTCTAATCCAGTTTCATAAAAAGGCAACTCTCCTTCCTCTAACTGACTTAAAACATATTCATTTTTATCTAAGCATAGGATTTTATTATTTTGAGCCAATATACATGCCAATGGTAAGCCTAGTTTTCCAAGCCCAATAAAAGCAACATTCATTCTATATTCTCCAATACTTCAATTATTTTTTGTGCGACCGGGAGCGACCCAACAGTTATTCTAATACAATTATCTAAATTTTTAAAAGAACTTCGATCTCTAATAGAGATATTATTATCAATCATTTTTTTTATTACTTTTTGTGCATCATTTGTTTTAACTAAAATAAAATTTGAATGACTTTTGTTGCAACTTAAATATTTAGAATTATTAATATAATCTTCTAAAAGTTTTCTTGATTTTTTCGTTTCTGATACGCATTTTTCTAAATATTCTAGATCCTGCAGACACGCAATTGCAGCGTTTTGAGCGACTGCGTTAACACTTTTGACATTTCTAACTTTATTTAAAAATTCTATTTTTGTTTTTGGCGCTAAAACGTAGCCAATTCTAAGAGAAGCCAAGCCAAAAGCTTTTGAAAAAGTTCTTGTTATCATTATATTATCGTATTTCAATACTAGTTCGCAACATGAATGTTTAGAAAATTCATAATAAGCTTCATCAATAATAAATAAAGTTTTAGGATTGTTGGATATAACTTTTTCAATTATATCTTTTTTAATAATATGCCCTGTCGGATTATTGGGATTGACCAAATATACTATATCATAATCTTTAAAAATTTTAAAGTTATATATATGTTTTCCCATGGGATCGATAATTTCTTCTTTATGATGTTTATCGGTTGATAATGTAATAAAAGTATCTACTTGAGTATAAGAAGGAGTATAAGTTATGACGCGTGTATCTTGGTCGGCAAAAGAAAAAAATATATCTTTTAAAGCATCATCAGAGCCATTATAGATTGTAATATTTTTATTACTTAAATTTGTGTAGTTGCACAATAAGCTTATAAGCTTATCATTGTTGTTACATGGATATTTTTGAAGATTATCATCTAAAAGAAAATTTTGTATACTTTCTTTTACTTTGGGTGATGGAGGAAATTGTGATTCATTCCAGTCACAATATGACCAGTTTTTAGAATCAAAACTTCTTTTGCTGGGGATATATGGTTCTAAATTAGATATTCTCTTAACCACACTCATTAAAAATACACCTTATCTTTCCTGTTTTTTTGCTTCGCTCAATATGATCTTTTACAAAAATATTGATTTTTAAATTACCTAAGCGTTGATGTAGACCTTTCTTAATTTCATCAATAGTTTCACTAGAAAAAGATTCATTTGGTACTAAATAAAAATCTATAGTCTTCCGATCAACTTGTCTAATTTGAAACATTTTGACACCATCTATTTTGTACATCATGGTATAGAAATTAACTCCTGGGAGTTTGCAACCGTTATCAGATATTAAAATATCATCACATCTACCGTTGATATCTGCAATTCTAAATGAAGTTTTTTTGTGGGTATTTAATACCGCCGTATCATTTGTTTTATATCTAATAAATGGCATATAATGATTAATGAATCCAGTGCCAACAATAACTTTTTGATCATCTTCTTCAATAAACTCTGTTATGCCATATTCTAAATTTTCATAATAATGATCGCTATTGGACGTTTGATGATGAAAGCTGACCTTTTCTTGCATTCCATAATGACTTTTCGGTGATATACCGAATACATTTTCTATTTTAATTTTCCATTCAGTTAGCATTTTTTCAGATGCAGTGTGAATGGCTTTAATGTTGTTAAGCCGAAGACCAGATTCTTCACACAAACATGCTAATATATGGATGCTCGACGGATATCCAACCAAAGTATGATATTCTTTTGCATTAACTTCATCAATATAAGATTTTACACTTTCTATATTAAGATGATAAGCTGACATATATAATCTTCTTAATTCGTAGTCATAATACCACAGTTTTTGTCCATTTTTTGGAACGAATCTTCTTAGCCAAACACTGGGTTTATCATACATGGTGGCGCCATGGTCTTTAAAAGCTCTTAATACAAAAGCGGCTTCTTTTTTATAAACATCGTCAGTTCCAAGAAAAATTAATTTTTTGCCCGTTGAACCGCTCGTTCTAAACTCTACTGGCCTTATATGTTTCATATTTTGTGCAATTAAGTCATCAAAATTATTCATAATAATATCTTTGGTTAAAAAAGGTAATAAAGATATATCCTCTACTGATTTAAATGAATCAATAGTTAATTGCCTATCAATCATAATTTTTCTATAATATGGTACGTTTTTATATACATGTTCCATAAGTTCTAGAAATTTAATATATTGATAGTCTTGTAATTCTTGATAAGTTAGTGACCTAGATAAGCAAAGTTCTTGAAATGTTTTTTGAAAAACTTTACCATACCTTCTTTCAAATGGTATGGAGCTATAATAAATTCTCTTGATACATGAAGGATATTTTTTTATTATTTTATTAATACTCCCCATTATCAAAAAAATCCTTATCATTTATTGCTTTGTCATCAATATAATAATCACTAACCAGCTTTACTCCAACTCTTAATTGATGAAATTTCAAGCCCCATGAAATTAGCTGATTATGTGTCTCAATATACCAATTATTTTTAGAGCTAGACCCTCTGGCTGTTTCAATATGGATCGTATTTCCTTTTTCAAATAAATCATTTACTTTTGCTATTCTTTCTTTGAAAGGCATCGCATTAAAATAATCCCAATCTCCATTTTTCTTTTTTAAGGTTTCGCAAAGAGTATGGTCTAGATCAAATACATAAGTTTTAGTTTTCATATATTACTCAATAATCGTCCAATTTTCTGGAAATGTTCCATTAGAAATTCTTTCGTCGCTTTTTTCTTTTGGCATTTCAAAAAAATAATGCTCTGGCGCAGTAACGATTTTGTCTTTATTATCATTTAAAAAAGATGCCCACCAGCCAAAACTAGTTTGATGACAAGAAATATTATGATCACAAGACATTATTAGTGAAAAATCCTGCATTGGATCATTTGAATCAGATATTATAAAACGATCATCATTGAAAACTTTTTTAATGTAAGCAATATCGCTTGAATCATCTGTGCTTCGGTTACCACCAGAAAAAACTAAATATTTAACTTTCCTGTTTTCAAATAAAGACATTGCTTTATTTAAGTAATTTCCATATATTGTATTGTCATCAAATATATTATTCGGTCCGTAAACTTGATCTGGATGAATTCCTGTTGCTGCGAACATCACAGTCATTAGATCACCTCTTCTTATGTGAATGCTCACTATTTCGTGGCCATCTTTCTTATATGAAATAATTTTTTTCTTTGCATGAGATAAAAACTCATCTTTAGGACTTAATTCTTGACGAATTAAGTCTTCACAATGTTCAAAATATTTAATAAATTGAAAAAAACCATGGATATTGAGATTATCTGGCAATTGAAAAAAAGTTTCATCATATTTATCATGATTCGGCTCTACATAAAGATATTGAATTGTAGAGTAATCCTCGGGGGTCATATAAGCTGCTTCTATATTAAAATTAGACAGAAGACACTCTTGACCATGCCAAAGTGAGTTAGTAAAATTCGGAATTTTCACTTCATATCCTTTCTTCATTCCAAGTGATTTTAAAGCAGCATATTGAAAAAGCTGGTTTCCCAATCTCCCATATTTCCCAAGCTCAGCGAAAGTAATCATATATTTTTCAACACACATAGGGGCTGGTATGGGGTGCCGTTTAATCCGTTGGCATTATTTGTAAATGTATCCTCAAAAAATCCAAATTCATCTACCTTCTCCCAGCCTTCAATTAGTTTCGGAAATCGATGTCTCCCATATATTCGATGTACATTAAAATAAACCCAATCATATCCAGTTGGAACAGCAAGATAAAGTAGGCCGTCTTTGTGCAACAAGTCCTTCGTCTTTTTCATTGCTTCCAAATCTCCATTTGGATTTAACGGATCGCCATATCTTCCTAAGCCATCATGTTCAAATGAGGAGATAGAAAAACACACATCAAATTTTTGATCCCCCACTTCGTGAGGTTGCTTATATATTATTTTTTCATGAAATGCTTTTCTTTTAGAATATTCAATCACAGTACAATTTTTTACGCCATATGAAATAGCTATCGCTTCATACCACGGATTAGCCGAGCCCATTATACAAATATTTTTGTCTCTAATAGGATATTTTTCCAGCGATTCATAGAGCCAGGTGTCTGTTGGGCCATAATAATTTTGTTCTTTATTTTTAGCTTTTTGTATGTATTGATCAAAAACTTCTTGCGTGAAATTATCGTTAAACAGTTTCTGCACTTCCTCGCTGCAATCATTGGCATATTTATATTCAACACCTATTTGGCCATTCATGGAATATTCTTGAAAATATTCGCCAGGGATACCTCGTGGTGCTTCAAAATTCATTATCTCACTCCTAAGTTTTAAATACTTTAAATTCTCTTAAATCCCTATAAGGCGGATCTTCGGGAATGTCCTCGTTGTGATGGGGGTAGTTTTGCATCAACATTAAGCCTCTTGCCGCTTGTTCTGGGGTCATATAAGCATTCCAGCCATTAAAATTAATGTCATCATCATGATATTTTACTTCTGATCTGCCTTCGTAGCGCCCTTTTCTAAACCACTCATAAGCTTTAAAATTATCGATCAAAATCATGCCACCTTTTCCTATCTTCAAATGTTTTTTAATATGAAAAGAAAGACACATATGGCTTCCAGGGATATACATTCCCGAAGTAAAGCGCTTTGCGGCATCGTATATTGGATATGGTTTGAGTTGATATATACCTTTCCACTTAATATCTTCAAATCTTACCACGCCGCCAGCATGAATTATAGATTGTGGTACTGATAAATATGTTTGTGCTGGTATTGTCACTTCTTCTACTCGCAGATATTCACAGCAAAGTAACAAAGCATCAGTGCAACTATCGGTAGCAACAGCATAGGGGGCTCCCGTATAGTGAGCTATCTCTTCTTCAAACATCTTGACGATTTTATATGGGTTATGAAGCATTACTTGCTCTTATTTTAAAACATTCTTGTGTAATCTCACAAT
>CEPZ01088344.1_pt1 | contig 16970 bp, 16 predicted proteins | sample 530461 | NCBI WGS metagenome assembly CEPZ01 (sample SAMEA2620106, study PRJEB7988) | marine metagenome | isolation source: saline water (ENVO:00002010), including | reverse complement strand
AATTTAGAATCACTTAATATTTCCAGGGAAAGCTGATGAACGAAAACTATTTTAAAAAGTATCCAGATAAAGACGGTTTTTTCAATGAATATGGTGGTGCATTTATTCCGCCAAATTTAGAAGACGAAATGAGAAAAATTAATGATGCTTATTTTGCCATAAGTAAGTCTCATAAGTTCATCTCAGAGCTTCGTGATATTAGAAAATATTATCAAGGGCGCCCTACTCCTGTTTATCATTGTCACCGCTTATCAGAAAAGTATGGCGGGCAAATCTATTTAAAAAGAGAAGACTTAAACCACACTGGTGCTCATAAACTCAATCATTGTATGGGCGAGGCATTACTTGCTAAACATTTAGGCAAAAAGAAGCTAATAGCAGAAACTGGTGCAGGACAACATGGTGTCGCCCTAGCAACTGCAGCTGCTTACTTCGGTTTAGAATGTGAAATTCATATGGGCGAAGTAGATATTGCAAAAGAGTATCCTAATGTACAACGCATGAAGGTACTAGGTGCAACCGTCATTCCGGCAACACATGGCTTAAAAACCCTAAAAGAAGCCGTAGACAGTGCTTTTGAAGCCTATCTTAAAGATCCTATTTCCACGATTTACTGTATTGGTTCTGTTGTTGGTCCTCATCCTTTCCCAATGATAGTACGAGATTTCCAGCGTATTATTGGCATAGAAGCAAAAGAGCAGTTTTTTGATATGACAGGTGAACTTCCCGATAGTATTGTCGCCTGTGTTGGCGGCGGCAGTAATGCCATTGGTTTGTTTTCAGCCTTTTTAGACGACAGTGAATGCCAGCTGTATGGTGTTGAGCCTGCGGGTAAGTCGTTTAACCTTGGAGAACACGCTGCAACCATGACCTTAGGCAAACCCGGTATGTTACACGGCTTTAAGTGCTATACACTTCAAGATGAAAATGGCGAACCCGCCGAAGTTCATTCTATAGCCAGTGGCTTAGACTACCCAGGAGTCGGTCCAGAGCACAGTATGTTAAAAGACCTTAATAAAGTCATTTACGACAGTATTACCGACAAAGAGTGCATTGACGCTTTTTACGAATTAAGTCGCTTAGAAGGTATTATTCCAGCATTAGAAAGTGCCCATGCCGTTGCTTATGCCATTAAACTCGCACAAAAATATCCAAAGCAATCTGTACTGGTTAACTTAAGTGGTCGAGGCGACAAAGACCTTGATTACGTAGTTGATACTTTTGGCTTGCCAGAGTAGTAACAAATATAAATAATCAAAAAGGGTAATAATATTGGTTTTATTACCTTTTTTAGGAATAGTCAGCTGGATGAATTGACCATGATACCCCTGACTTCTGTTCTTATATTGCCAAAAGTACACTCGAATTCGCTTTTTATGTTGACATATTGAACATTGCGTTTATTATACGCCCATAAATGACGAAACGTCACACAAAGAAGTTAGATTACTTAAGAGATAATCAATACGCGAGATAATTGCTAAGTAAACCAATATGGCACCAAAAGTATTAGACGGATATGCGTTAAAAGCGCGCGAGCAAGACATAATTGATGCAACCATTGCATTGATTGATAAACATGGGGTAGAAAATATCACCATGGATAAAGTTGTTGCTGCCGTTTCTTACTCAAAAGGTACCGTTTATAAACACTTCCTGGGCAAAGAAGACCTTATACTCGCTATAGGGAATCAAGCTATCACCATTATGCACGACCTATTTAGCCGCGCAGCTATGTATGATGGATGTCCACGGGAACGTATGTTGCTATTGAATATCTCCTATTTAATTTATGCCATTTTACACCCCGCTTTATTTAAGAGTGTAATGTCTGCAAAGAGCCCAACTGTCTATGGCAAGTCCAGCGAATGCAGAATGAAAGAACAGGAACAGCTCGAAGCCAAGATTATGGGTGTTACATTTGGGATTATTGAAGATGCTCAATCAAAAGGTCAGCTGACAATCCCTGCACATATGGATATTCAACAAGTTAGTTTTGCTACATGGGCCCAGAACTATGGCACCATTTCACTACTATCTTCGGAAGTATATCAATGCAGTGGCAGTACAGGCTTAGCTGTAGAGCGTGAATTAGTGAATTCATCTAATCTACTTTTTGATGGGTTAGCATGGGCACCACTTTCCAAAGACAGGAATTATGCTCAATCAGTAGAACTAGCTTTACAAAAGGTTTTCCCAAGCGAACTAGCACTGCTTAAATCAATGGGGCGTGAGTTTAGCTTTGCTGAACAGCATAAAAGCTAAGCATTTGAAAGTTATACATTTCCCTGATTTTTGAGAGAACATTAGGGGCACGGCTTAGGCCGTTTTTTTATAACCATATAGTGACGTTTCGTCACTATAATACAAGTTGAAAACTAGCAGGTTAATAGCTGTTTTTAAGGCAAATATTGCTAGGTTTCGGCATAAAAATTAGTAGTAACAAATGATTAAACGGTGCTTGCACTGTTTTTTAACAACAAGTAGTGACGTTTCGTCACAATGGAGAACAAAATGAAAGAAAAGCTGTTTGGTTTTGTTGGCAAGCATCCTATTTGGGTTATTCTCGCCACCCTATCAATTGCCTTCTTTGCGGCCTCCGGAGCGCAAAACCTTGTATTTAAAAGTGATTACAGGCTCTTCTTTGGCCAGGATAACCCACAACTAGTGGCATATGAGTCAATGCAAAATATCTACAGTAAGAGTGATAATGTTTCTTTTGTTGTAGTACCCGCTGATGGCAATGTTTTCTCAGCAGAGCATTTACAAGCCCTTAAAGAGTTAACCAAAGAAAGTTGGCAAATTCCATATTCTACCCGTGTAGATTCGGTCACTAACTTCCAATATACCTACGCAGAAGAAGATGACTTGATTGTTGAAGATTTAGTCATGGAGACTAGCCGCTTATCACAAGCTGATCTCACACGTATTAAAGATATAGCCACTAATGAGCCACTACTGGTAAACAAAATTATTTCTCCTGAGGGTCATGTCTCGGTAGTGAATGTCAGTATTCAGTTTCCAGGAAAAGACTTAAATACAGAAGTGCTGGAAGTTTCCCAATTTGTAAAGCAAATGACAGAAGAGTTTTTAGCGGCTAATCCAGGTACACAAGTACACCTTTCAGGCATGGTAATGATGAATGGTGCCTTTACTGAGGTTGCACTTAAAGACAGCGCAACTTTAGTACCATTAATGTTCTTGATTGTTATTGTATTTATAGGGTTCTTGTTAAGAACAGTATCAGGTACCTTTGCTACGGTACTGGTTATTATCTTAAGTATCACAACTACCATGGGCATTGCCGGTTGGATGGGTATGTTCTTAATAGGACCATCGTCATCAGCACCAACTATGATTTTAACCTTAGCTGTTGCCGACTGTATTCATATTTTATCTAGTATGTTTTATGAAATGAGACATGGTAGTAACAAAAAAACGGCTATAGCCAGAAGTCTTCGCTTAAATTTCCAACCTATTCTACTAACCAGTGTAACTACCGCCATTGGTTTCTTAAGCATGAACTTTTCTGATTCACCGCCATTTCATGATTTAGGCAACTTGGTCGCTATTGGTGTTATGTTGGCATTTGTGTTTTCTATCACCATCTTCCCTGCGCTATTAACCATTTTACCAATAAAGGTTAAGACGACAGAAGAAGGAAAAAGCAATGCGATGGATAAGTTATCAGGCTTTGTTATTAACAAACGCAAAGTGTTACTGCCACTAATGAGTGTAATTATTATCGCATCAACACTGTTCATTCCTAAAAACGAACTGAATGATGACTTTGTTAAGTATTATGATACAACCATTCCCTATCGAGTTGCGACTGATTTTATGCAAGAACATTTGTCAGGTATGACATTGCTCGAAATATCAGTCAAAACAGGAGTGAGTAGCGGCATCAACCAGCCAGAGTATTTACGCACACTAGCTGACTTTAGCGACTGGTTACGTGCACAACCAGAAACAGACCACGTAAATACCATTACCGATACACTTAAACGCTTAAATAAAAACATGCATGGCGATGATCCAAACTGGTACAGATTGCCAACAGACCAAGAGATGGCGGCGCAGTATTTGCTGCTTTATGAGATGTCATTGCCATATGGTTTAGACCTTAACAATCAACTTAATGTTGATAAATCTTCTTCAAAAATTGTTGGTACCTTCAAAAACATGACCAGCAATGAACTTATTGAATTGGAAACACGCATTAATGATTGGTTTGCAAACAAAGCTAGCCAATACCAAGTAGATATTGCGAGCCCAAGCTTAATGTTCGCCCATATAGGTCAGCGTAGTATCAACAGCATGTTAATAGGCACTGTATTAGCATTGCTATTGATATCAGTGATATTGGGTGTTGCATTGAAAAGCTGGCGATTTGGCGCAATTAGTTTACTACCAAACCTTATTCCAGCAGGTGTTGCATTTGGAGTTTGGGGCTTAAGTGTAGGTCAAGTAGGCATGAGTATTTCAGTTGTTATCGGTATGACACTTGGCATTGTTGTAGATGACACAGTTCACTTTCTAAGTAAGTACTTACATGCTCGTAGAGAAAAACAGGCTGATACTAAAGCTGCTGTTCGTTACGCCTTTGGCCACGTAGGTACAGCACTTTGGACAACCACTTTTGTTCTGGTTGCAGGTTTTGTAGTGCTTGCACAATCTACCTTTAGCTTAAATGCAGACATGGGGTTATTGACCGCAATTACCATCTTTATCGCGCTAGTTGTCGACTTCCTGTTTTTACCCCCTTTATTAATGAAGCTAGATAGCGGCAAAAAAGAGCCAGTCCAAAGTGCTTCAAGCACTAACTATGATTAATTACCAGTAGTAAATAGCGCCAGCTAATCGGCGCTATCCATCAGATTATTACAGTATTTGGAGAAATAAATGTTTACTAAATCAATGAATAAAATAGTTTTGGCAACAAGTTTGTCGGTTGCCAGCTTAAGCGTTTTAGCAGCCCCACTAACAAAAGAGGCGGCCGCTATTCGAGGCATGGAAATATCTGTAGAAGCCAAAACACGTGACACTGGTTGGGGCGACAGCACATCAGATATGTTAATGGTACTACGTAACAAGCAAGGTCAGGAAAGTGTTCGAGAGATCAAAACAAAAACCCTTGAACTATTAAATGATGGCGACAAAAGCCTAACCATTTTCAACAAACCTAGAGATGTAAAAGGCACTTCATTTTTAAGCTTCTCTCACCCTGTAGGTAATGACGATCAATGGTTGTATCTTCCATCGCTAAAACGTGTAAAACGTATTGCATCTCGCAACAAATCAGGTCCATTTATGGGCTCAGAGTTTTCATTTGAAGACTTAAGCTCATTTGAAGTAGAAAAATACACATACAGCTACTTAGGCGATGAGACAGTTAACGGATTAGATAGCTATATGGTTGAACAATTTCCAGTTGATGAAAATTCAGGATACACCCGCCGCATTGTATGGATTGATAAAGCAGAATATCGCGTTCAAAAAATTGACTTTTATGACCGTAAAAACTCGCTTTTAAAAACGTTATCATACAACAACTATCAACAATATCTAGACAAATACTGGCGCGCAGACTCTGCTGAAATGGTTAACCACCAAAGTGGTAAAAGCACTACACTAGCTTGGCAGAATTATGCTTTTAAAACTGGGTTAGTTGACGGCGACTTCAATCGAAACACATTAAAACGTGTCCGATAAATTATGAATGTCATGCAAAAATCATTAAGCGCACTCTTAGTCACAAGTGCGCTTATAGCAACAAGCGCTAGCTTGGTAGCCAAAGCCAGTGAATTTGAGCTTTCCGGTAAGGTTGGTATAGAGCAAAGGTATTTTGTTAACGATGGGCAATTTGATGACCAACTCAATAGTACCCAACTGTCAGTATTTGCCGAACCGGAGCTTTATTGGAGCTGGAATGACGGAGCAGACTCATTAACATTTAAACCTTTTTACCGTTATGATGAACGCGATGACGAACGGTCGCATGGCGATATCAGAGAGTTGTCTTTCGTGCACGCAGACGACGATTGGGAGTTTAGGTTTGGTATTAGAAAGGAGTTTTGGGGCGTAACTGAATTTCAACATTTAGCAGACGTGATTAACCAAACTGATGGCGTAGAAGATTTCGACGGCGAAGATAAGTTAGGTCAACAAATGATTAACTTATCTCTCGTTAACGACTGGGGCATTGTAGATCTTTACTTATTGCCCGGCTTTCGTGAACGCACTTTTGCAGGTAGCAGCGGTCGGTTACGTGGCGGGATATTCGTTGACGACGATAATGTTCAATATGAATCATCAGCGAAAGACAATCACCTAGATACGGCAATTCGTTGGAGCCACAGTATTAATGTGTTTGATATTGGCGCCTACTGGTTTCATGGTACTAACCGAGAGCCAATATTAACTCCCGTTAGTCAACACTCAGAAAAAGAGTCTGTGGTATTACAACAATACTATAGCCAAATGGATCAGTTTGGTTTAGATGTTCAAGCAACTATTAATGACTGGTTGTGGAAGTTTGAAACCATCTATCGCAATACCAATGAAGACGACTTTTGGGCAACCCAAGCAGGCTTTGAATATACCTATGTCGGTATATTTGAAAGCAATGCAGACCTTGGCTTGTTAACGGAATATGGTTGGGATTCTCGTGGCGAAGCTGATGAAAATTCACCAGGCGCTAGCGTTCAAAACGATATATTCTTTGGTGCGCGTTTAGCCTTTAATGACATGCAAAGCAGCGAATTATTAATGGGAGTTAGCGCTGATTTAGACCACAACGCGAATAGCTTTATTTTTGAAGGCAATCGCCGGTTTGGCGAAAGTTTCAAAGTAAGTTTAGATATTCGCCTGATGAATAGCAGTGAACCTTTAGATTTTCTTTATAATATTAAAGAGGATGACCATTTGCAGCTAGCCATTGAATACTTCTATTAAAACAAGTGGTTAACCGTATCAAAATAGACAATTTACAACGAATCAACTAAACGACTAAAAAGAACTAAGGGTAATAACATTTCTATTATTACCCTTTTGTTAACTAATATTGTTTAGTATTAGTGATTCTCAGAAACACTATTAATGGTATGTTCACCCTAGGACAGCTTCTTATAATATTTCCTAAAACAACTCAAAAGTAGAATTAAGTTAAAGTACCCTAATGAACCACCAGAACCTGAAGAACTCTTCTCTTTAGCAATGGCTATAGAAGAGCGAGTAGCATCTAATGGGTAAGCATCGTTTCTATCCAGTACACCATCATTATCATCATCTGTATCAGCATTATTACCTAAGCCATCATTATCTGTATCAACTGATTCTGTAGGGTCTAGAGGAAAATGATCAATATCATCTGTTACACCATCACTATCTGTATCAGCCATTAATGGGTTTGTTCCAAGAAGAATTTCTGTTTGGTCACTTAAGTTATCATTATCATCATCTGTATCTGCATTATTACCTATACCATCGCCGTCCGTATCAACTGATTCATTAGGATCATTAGGAAATACATCTAAATAATCTAAAACACCATCACCATCTGTATCAGCATTATCATATTTGATCTCTGCAAACCCCTTTAAATTCTGAGTTATTTCTTCTCCCCAAAACTTATATTTGATCCTCATGTCTAAAATAGTACCATTAGGTAGTATCGGAAAACTGGAACTAATTGTATTATTTTTCACATCAATACTATGCTCTAGTACCTCCCAATTATTTTCGGCATATAAAATTTCTAATGAAAATTCTGTTGGTAGTTCTAAAAAAAACTTAATATCTATAGAAGAATTAACTCCAATAGCCGAATTTGTAATTATTTTACCGTTATCGTAAAGCTTAATTTCTTTTATAATTTAATTTGAAGCTTATATAAAGGCATTAGGTAAACTGGGAGTATTGCATGGCAATTTGGCAAGAAAATACTGGCGTAAAGCCTAATTTAGACTTTGTAGATGTTCGGTTTGATAATTGCATTAGTGATGATGCAGCATTATCAGAGAAACAAATATATGGCATTCATGTAGATGAGCTTGAATGGCACTTAAACCAAGGTGGGGCTGAACCAACTCACTTCAAACCATTAAACAGACAATAGTGGAATTCAGAGTTTGAAGGTTATTCAGAATTTAGAAGAAGCAAAAGTTTACAAACGGGGGTGGACTTATGTGCTTTTATCTAAAAACAAAAGAATAATGAAGATAGGCAAGGTAACTACAAACCTTAAAAAACGTGTATATCAGCATCTACATTGTAAATCATACAAACCATACGAGTTTCAATTTTTGCTTGCTTTAGATAGTGCTCAGTATGAATTATTGCTTCATCGTTATTTTGATGAATATCGCTGCCAATATAAGTGGCTTCATGGGGAAATGAAGGGGCAACACTTCACTAAGAAAGAGGCTAGCATTATGGCTTTAAAACTTTTTAAAAGTGATAGCACTAGCTATAGCTCTACTTTCGAGGCTTTTTGGGAAAACACTCTAGTTACAAGGAATGAAATTTTTTCCATTCCACCGCGCAAGGTAGGCTTAAAATTAGAAGATTTAATAAAGCAAATCGTGGTAAATCCAGTTTAGATAAAAACTATATAGGAAAGTAATGACTAAAGAAAAAAACAATGAACATTATGCTCAGATAAAAGATAAAGTTTTCTCAGATGAGTATGATTTGGATAAATCCTCACGGCTTAGTGTATATTTTTCTCGGGTATACTTAACTCTTCACTTTGTCATAGGTTTTTTTGTTTTATCGAGTGCTTATTCTACCCTTGTTAATATTGAAGGATATAATGAAATTTATAGTCTAAAGGCTTCCGTTGAAACAGGTTACCTTTTAGCGGGTGTCATTTGGGGAAATGTAGGGTGGGATGGGTTCAATCGGATTAAGAGTGGTGCAAAATTCTCTGAAATAGCTAAGATGACTTATGGTTTTACAATACCAGTCATATTTATTGTAATAACTACACTTCGACTATTTTACCTATATTCTAGTTATAAAGATGCAGAACTTTGTTGTCCATTTTCTTCGGATAAAGCAACAGATATCTATTTAGACTTAGTTATATTTTTGGTCTCTTATGGTCTTTTATTTGGCTTCTCACATTACAGAAAGAAACGTGCAAAGAAGGAACTTCGTAACCCCCAAGAACAGTCTGACCAAGCAGAATGAAATATAGCCAATTGTTCATTAAGACCACTATCCAACAATAATCTAATAAGGATTTAACCCTTTTTAATAACACACTCTATTAAGTAACTTATAGAGTGTGTTATGTGCAATTACATGATTCCGGTTTAGTTTACTTAATTTATTGAATAGTCAACACCGAGCGCCAGTACATCGCCAGTAGAAGTGAGCTTAAAGTTAGCATCAAAGCTCATTTCTGCAATCTCAATATCAACGCCCATTTCTTCAGCCGCTTCTTTTGGTGACTTCACCCAGCCTTTTAATTTACCAAATTGAACATTCATCTTAGCCAAAAATGCTTGGTTGAGCTTTAAATGCAAGTTGCCATTGTAATAAGCGCGACATTCAAAAAGAGTCACGTACTTTTCTGCTGAATGATCATAATAAGTGAAAACCTTTTTAGCAGAGTCATTCCAATCAAAATCACGCGCTCGTTCGCACCCTGTTGAGTCAAAACCTAAATTACCAGCAATGGTGCATAAATCATTTAAAAAGACCTCTGCGCGTCGAGAGAGCCCATTTGTTGACCCGTAATCATCAGTGCGGCCCCCTTCTCTTGTTACAACTATGCGATAATCCAGAGCAAACCTATCAAGACCCTCTGGCGAGCGATACACATAACGCCACTGCTCTTTACCAAACGTTTTTTCATTTGATTTATAAAGAACGATACTCGATTGACTCACCATTTTTTCTACCGTTTCAACAAGCTGATCATCAAAGTACAAGTTTGCGTTCTTGCACATCCACTGCACTAACGCATACGCATTCGATTTATTAAAATCAACGTGAGTATGTTCAAACAGAACCTTCAACAGTTTTTCGCGAGAACTAGCTGTAAGCCTATCTGTAATTTTATCAAAATTAGAAAATAGCTCTCGCCAATATTTATCTTTTAAACTTCCTATTTTTAATTTCAGCGCTTCTTTCACACCATCAAAACTAACATCGAGCTCCTTTAAAACAACCGTGTCTATTTCTTCTAGTTTTTTATACGTTTGCACCAATGAGCTTAAATCAGTGTCATACATCGATTGTAATGCAGCGACCAAATCAACACCTGGCACCATGGCATTTTGTAAACGACTATCAAAACCACCAGCGTTTTTGTTGTGCCTATTTTTTAATGTATCCGTATGAGATGAATTTTCACTCTCTTCAAAGATGGCAAAATTCTTTTTGAACCAGAGGCTAAAAGGGTCAATTTTTTGTGCGTCACTTCCGTAGCGAGAGTATCTTTTATCAATCAGGCTAATACGTATAACATTCACAACTGCACGTGCTTTACGATCAGCATTTAGATAGTCATATTCGCCTAGCACTTCGCATTCAGCATCACGCATTTTAATGCACTGCTGTATTGCAACATCATTTACCCACCGAGAAGGGAGAATGAGATAAATATACTTAGCGTTTGCTTCTTCAATAATGCGCTGGGCAAAGTATGAGAACTCTGAATACGGAGGGTTACAAAATACAATATCAGTACGCTTGTCTATTAATGTTTGCTCTTTAAAATCAGTACCCACTACAAAGATATCTTTATCAAGCGAACTCAATAGCGGAACAGATTTTTCAATCGCATAACGTTTTCCTTCCGTTAAAAACTTTAACGCCTTGCCGTTTCCTGCACCTACATCTAATAAACTCGGACGCTCACCTATTCCCTTTATTGCTTTAAAGTCCGACTTAATCAAATCCAGCTGCTCATCTGTGGTTGGGTACCACTCAAAATCTTGGTTGAATTGCTTGATAGTTTGAATTAACTGCCCAGTATGATGACCCATTCTTAAAACCTCTTTATTAATTGAATTGCTAAACAGATTAATAGGGAAATAAAAACGTGCTTGAATCAAAAACTTAACAACCTTGACTGCTTAATGTAATGCTTACACAATGAATTTAAATAATGTTGCAGGTGAACTAAGGACGGCCTTAAATGAAGTCAGATGCCTTTAAAAATGATGGACTACACCAACCAATAACAGAAAAATCATCTTCGAAGCTTAAATTTACTCTTAGCCGGGAGAAGAGTGTAGAGCTCTGGTTAAAAGGTAAGGATGAGTGGAACTTATGGATGAAGAACCACCCGGATACTTACGTTGACTTCAATCATGTAAATTTCACCCCAGACTCACTGGCAAGTGTTGCACCAGATGAAGATCTCGCTATTTACGGTAAACATCATCGATATTTAAAAACTATATCTTTTGAAGGCTATATTTTTAATGGCGGTGCAGATTTCACAGGAGCAAACTTCCCCTCACCGACCCACTTTGATGACGCAAGATTCGAAGGTGAAGCCAAATTTACTGGGGCTAAATTTGGTGGTGAAGCAAGTTTTACCAATACCATTTTTAACTCATATGCCAATTTCTCAAATGCTATATTTAGCCGCACTGTTGCTTTTGCTGCTACACACTTCGCTTCAAACACTCATTTTAACTCAGCCACATTTGAATGCATGGCTTATTTCACTGAGGCAGCATTCAATATAACAACAAACTTTTCTCATGCTGAATTTAAAGGCGGCACACACTTTTTGGCGGCAACATTTGACTGTATTTTTGTTGATTTTAAGGAAATTAAGTCAACATCTACATTTAGTTTCGAAGGTGCAATAACAGACCAAATACAAAAGCTTTCATTCAAAGGAAGTACGTTCGACAAAGACTTTATCATTGATGGTAACTTTAACTGTATACCTGATTTAAGAGGCACAAAACTAAACCACCACACTGAACTGAGTGATCTAAAGTGCAATCTAATAAGAGAAAAGGCAATTCCATTCACCCCTATTCTTAAAGTTGTTGATAAACTTGACGCTGAAAAGCTCTGCAGGCTTAAAGAGCTCGCTGAGCAAAACAAGAATCACGATAAAGCTTTAATGTTCCACGCTGATGAAATGAGAGCGAAAAGATGGACAAAGCTAAATACAGCGCAATCAATATTGGATTTACTCTACTCAGCAACAAGTAATTATGGCCAAAGCATTATGCGACCTTTGTTGTGGTTGTTCTTATCATTCATGCTGTTTAGTTCATACCTGGTTGGTAAATCTGAACTAGAGATGAGAGAAGCACTTTCACCCGCGGCTACGACTTCAATAGCCACAATGACACCTTTTATTTCCGTTTCCAAAGATGCTAGACAATTTGGGATGGAACAGTTATTTAAAACTGATATACCTACGAATTATTACCTCTGGAGCTATGCTCATGCCAGCGCTTCATTTGTTTTTATATTCTTAATTGGGCTTGGCTTAAGAAATCGCTTCAGAATTTAAGTTGGTTAAAGTGTTAGATGATTAATTGGCGAAAGAATTCTAGCACTTCTATCCAAAAGGAAAGGTATCCAATACAAATATCAAAGCTAACGACTAATATAGCCCCTAGTACTTCAGGTAATGTAGCTAGATGCGGATGCAAGTATGGTGTTATTAAGGGCCAAAATATAGCCACGAATAAATTGATCCAGAATTGAGATGTTTTATTTTTTAACATTATTGTTATCCTCTTTGTTATTTTCTGCACACACAAAAACCCACCGAGGCCAGTTGACCTAGTAAGGATGAATGCGAGCAGATTTATTATTGACGCCCCTGAAATGTTAGAAAGTAAAGTATTTAGAAGTAAACTTTGACGCTTTCTAATGTGGGCAGTTGAGAACGAACTAGATTGAACTGTAGCTCAGCAGTTACTTTGTATATCCTCCATATTTTATTTACCTTATTGTTACATTATAACATATATTATTCAGAAATAAAATATACCCGCTTTACGCGAGATAAAGCACTCTCTATCTTTTAGATAAAAGGGGTGCTTGACCGCACCTGCGAAGGCAAAATTTAGCGGTCAAGCGATAAACTGATATGAATGTTTATGGTTGAGAATTCAGCTCGATTGGAGAGAAAAAATCAGAAATAAGAGGTTTAGCTGTTTTATTAGGCCAAAGTATATTCTCTACTTGTTTGCTCTGCTCCCAATGAACAAAGTCAGGAGCTTTGTCTATTTTCGCCTTTTTAATATTTGCACCAGAAGCGCGACTCAAATTATCAGCAACACTTTCCACAAAAGATAACACGTTTGGCTCATCAGTTGCTGCATTATAGTATGCAATCAAAACCCCATTGAAGAAAACAGCTTTATCACCGTCTTCCGAAGAAATTGAACATAAATCCATAGTTACTCCAGCTCATATATTTTTGCCAAAGCTATCATATGCGTTTAATCGCGCCCGATTCTGGGAAAAAGGTTTAAATTTAACTAATAATTGATGAAATCACATAGACTGCGAGCCGAAAAGAAACTTCTTGGTTGTAATGTGGAATATTCACATCTAAAATCACTGTTTATTTATACAGTAATTTGTGATTATGCTTAGCAAACTTACCCCTTCAAGCACAGAACTACCTATTGCAGACTTTTCAGTTGCTGCAGGTTTCCCCAATCCATGCGAAGATCACCTATCCGACTCAATCAGTTTAGATGAGCTCCTAATTAAGCGCCCTAGTAGTACATTCCTATTCAGGGTGTCAGGCAACAGCATGTCCCCTGACATTACTGACGGCTCGATAATAGTTGTAGATAGGTCAGTAACAATTAAAACTGGACGAATCGTATTAGCTACATTAGACAACGAATTTGTTGTGAAAGAACTACAATTAAAAAACAACAAAGCCGTTTTTATTAGTAAAAACCCCGACTTCGAGCCAACTGAAATTGATATCGATGAAAACAATGACTGGGATACCCATGTAGTCTGGGGCGTTGTCACTGGTTTAATCAAGGTATTCTAATTATGTGGGTTCTTTGCGACATCAATGCTGCTTACGTTTCGTTTTGCCAACTCTTTAACCCCCAATACGACTTTGATAAAACCCCTCTTGGAGTGCTCAGTTCGAACCAGGGTAACGTAGTAGCTCGAAATCAAGCTATCAAAGATTTAGGTATCAAAATGGGAGAGCCTGCATTTAAAGTTAAGCAGCTGGTGGCTGCGCATGGTGGCCACTTATGGGGGAGTAATTTCACGCTGTTTGGTGATTTGAGTAACCGTTTTCATACCGAGTTAGAGTATTTCCTATTCGATACAATGCGATACTCTGTTGATGAATGTTTTGGGCGCATCGATATAAACTATACAAAGGATATAAAAGAGTACGCGCATATCATACAGAGGACACTTAAGAGGAACTTAGGTATTGGCTGTGGCTTGGGCATATCTCAGACAATGACACTAGCCAAGCTTGGAAGTCACTGCGCCAAAAAGAAAGAGTGGAAAGAACACACTAAAGGCGTGGTTGTATTAGATTCACAATACAAAATTGATTGGGCTCTCAAACATACTCCTGTAGAGGATATTTGGGGGGTTGGAAGTAGAACTACTAAAAAGCTAAATAAATTTGGAATCTATACGGGATATGACCTTAAAAATGCCGACATTAGTTGGATCAAAAAAACGTTCACAGTTGTTCTTGCCCGTACTGTGGAAGAGTTACGAGGAAAATCTGCGGTTGAATTGAAAGATGTAAACGACTCTCGCGATAGAATTTGCGTATCGCAGAGTATGGGAAAACCGGTGATAGAGCTTACGGAGCTTTCTGAAGCTGTTACAGCACATGCAACAAAGGCTGCGTTTAAACTTCGTCGATTTAAATCTTACACATCAGCAATAACAATATTCATCCACACAGATTCATTTAGACAGGCGGAGCCGCAGTATCATAAGTCACAATCAATTAAACTACCCTACCCCACCGCGGATACATCAACACTGGTGTCTTATGCAAGCTTTGCATTAAAAGCTATTTATAAGAAGGGGTTTAAATACAAAAAAGCTGGCGTTATTTTTGAAGAACTTTCATTACACGATGATATGCAACAACTTGAACTGTTATCTGAGACTTTACCACTGAATATTAGCTCAAAAACGTTGGTCATTGATGAGATAAATAGAAAATTTGGACGTAGTGCAATAAAGCTCGCAAGTGAAGGGTTCTCTCAGTCTTGGCGGCCTAAAGATGATTTAGCACCTTTGAGTTATACAACAAAACTTTCAGATTTACCTATTGCGAAAGCATAAAGATTATTTAGAAGAACCCTACCAAGGTATAAACCCCAGAGTAAATAAAATAACCCAACCCAATTGAAAGAATGGTAATGTTAAAAGCCAACATGAATAGCTTAAAATTATGCGATAAATCGGGCACTTCCATGATGCACCTACAGTGTTTTTTAATGTTATTAAATCATGTATAGCAGACTATCTTAAATAATTCCTTAAATTAAGGTACAAATATGCACGAAATACCGGTCCCATTTGGTATCAATAACTCAGGCCATTTAATTGCAGCTCAATCGATTCAAGTGGGCGGAACCTATACTTGTCCATATTGTGGTGAAGCGCTTATGTGTGATTTGTCTTCTATGCAAAATAAGATGCTCATCCACCCAGAAACCAATAACTGCATCAGCCTAAGTGATAGCTATAAGAAAGCCAAAAAACTAATTAAAGATGTCATCTTAGAAAACAAAAAGGCTGAGACAACAATACAGATCCATCAAAATTGCTATCAATGCCTCAAAGAAATACAAAGAGATATAAAATATTGTACATTTGAAGGGGTTCAAACTGATTATTACTACCATGACTCAGTATGTGATGTGATTGGGCAATTTAGCCATAAAGGACAGTCAATCTATTTGGGCATCGAAATTGTATCTGAACAAGAGCAAGACTGGAGACCATATAGCATTTCAAATGGTTCGGCATTAAGAAGCTGGATCAAACTAAAAGCCTCTGACGTTCTTAAAGAACCATACAATTGGCGACCTCTAAACTCAAAGTTATCACCAAAGCTTTGCCAATCATGCAGCAATACCAGCAAGAAAGGCTCTAAAATAATTGCTGTTGCCGATAAGTACTCAATTCCTAGAGAGCTGTACACAACCGCTCGCAAATCCCCAGGTAAGCCGTTCATAGCCGACATTGAAACTTGCTATAGATGTTCAGAAATAATCCCCGTATTTTGGTGGTTAGGGACGCCATTTTGCGAAGATGAACCACCATTTCCACGACCTTATACAATTGAGCTGAGATTTTCTAAGCAATACGGCGGTAAGTACTGGGCAAACACTTGCCCTAATTGTAAATCAATACAAGGTGATAACCATCTCCATGTATTTGAAACAGCGCAATTCAAAGATTTACTATCACCTAAAGTTAAAAACAGGGAGTCTAATGCTATTAGCGTGCTCATGGAGCGTACCAAGCTATTCTATTAGTGCGCTAGCTATGGGCGCAGCACTTCACTAATGAAAGGCATTAGTAGGAAGCGTATAACCGCGTATTCACACACTAAATAAAGCAGCCCTAAAGCCAGGCTAAAGTTAAAGCATAAAATTATGAATATAATCGCGGTGAGTAAGAGGAAAGCTAATAAAATCATAGCTAAGATGTTAGGGTTTTGAATTAGCCAGTATATAAACACTTTCATGGTGTTAACTGCCCAATGCTTCAAAGTCTATCAATTCTCCCGTATATGTATCCTTTACAACCCCATTTTCAACGGTAACAAAGATAACATTATTCAACCCACTCTTCTTAGTAATACGGATAGACGCATATGACGAAACTAGTTTTTTAACTGTATCTTCAAGCGTCTTAACATCACTTAATTTAACGTCATCATGCCCAATTCGTTTTAAAGTAAACATTCGATTACAACTCCTTTGATTGTGATGTGAGTGCCAAGCAGA
>CEPZ01087868.1_pt1 | contig 16972 bp, 16 predicted proteins | sample 530461 | NCBI WGS metagenome assembly CEPZ01 (sample SAMEA2620106, study PRJEB7988) | marine metagenome | isolation source: saline water (ENVO:00002010), including | reverse complement strand
TGGCGGATCTGAGGACTGTCTGAAAATAATGGTATTTCGACAATCTCTGTTATCGATGCATATCGCTCGTCAAGAATATCCAGACTCTCTTCAATCGCATCTTCTACTCGTAAAATTAATAGAGCAAATTTCACAGCGAACAGAGACGCAATAATAGTCGATATTACCATCACAACTAATGCACAAACTAATACTGTCTCAAGAGTCGTCAACTATACGCTCCATAAATGCGTCATACTGCTCTTTTATGGCGGCAAGGGAAAATTTCTCTTTTAATATCTCTGACCCGGCTTCTGCCCACTCTGTCGGGAGTACGGACGACTTTCTAAACTTTGTAACCCTTGCCTTAAAAGATCCTTCCTTCACGTCTGCCCATGCAGTGCCCTCAACGAAAATTCGGCCGTCACAGCGAGATGGATGAATTGGAACGATATCGTAATCCAAGGGTAGAAACTTAATGTGTCTTAAAAAGTCTAAGTGCCCAGAATAATCTGTCGCGATGACGGGAAGACCAGCGACTGCGGCGTCTAAAATAGGAAGCCCCCATCCTTCACCGCGTGTAGGTGCAAGTAGGGCTTTCACACTTTTATTTGCGTATAAAGTGGAGATCTCTTTATTGTCTAGCATACCATGTGCCAAATAAAATCGTGGGTATGGACCTTGTCTTACTTCAGATATAAGTTTCTTAAACATCTGTTTCGACCTCTCTCGATCCGCAGTTGTAAAGCGGCCCAGATTAGTCTTCATAATAATCCCAACGTCTTTATCATTCTTAAATGTTTCTGCTAGCCACTTCAGCGCATAGAATGTATTTTTTCTATCATTTTCAGGATTATTACCTGTTACCTGGCCAAACATCAGAAAATTAAACGAAGTTGGTAATGCATTCAGCTGGTCATCGAGCACAACTGATATTTCATCACTATGGCTATGCGCCTCAGCTATCGTCACTATTTTGTGTGGCGGCACTCCCGAATCTACAAACGTCTTTTTTGTAAATGTACTTGGTACAATCACCATGTGCATTTTCATACATGCATCTACCCAAGCTTGAGAACACAAATTCGTTTCTACACCCGCTGTTATACCAATATTCACTTTTGCTAACTCTGGGTCCCACTCATCGGGCAGTTGGACTTGAAAAGAAATATCTGGATTTTCCACAGGGGCAGATCGATTCATGACTTCGCCTATCAGACCATCTAAAGCATCAGGGTCTAAATGATACGTACAAATTCCCCAAGGAACAATTGACGCATATACATCCCAATTTTTCGATATCGCCCAGGCAAAAACTTGGCGGGCGTGGACACCGTAGCCTGTTACGCTTAAAAGAGGCGCTCTTATTATTACCTTCATATTAATCAGTCGCTCCCATTTCAATCATTTCAAAGCGTGCAGTGGTTCGATTACCCACCTTCCAATTCTCTACAAGATCTAGCAACGTATTGTGCCAGTTATCAATCGTCGTATCCAGGTTAAATTCTTCCAAAGCATATTTTCTACACTTTTCGCTTAATGCTTCTCTATCGCTTGTGCTCATAGAGTAAAGCTTGTGTAAACCCTCTGCGAGGTCATGTACATCAGCATAATCTTCGTAAATGAATGGTACATTTTGTGAGCCCACCAGTGCTGTGTGTTTAATATCTAGCGCAACACCGTTCTCTGTTCCGTCACGATGATCCACCACCTGACGGGTTAGGCCGCCAGTTTTTGCGGCGATTATAGGGTTACCAACTTGCATTGCTTCTAGAGTAGGTAATCCAAACCCTTCGGCGTATGCGATGTTTATACAGCAGTCAGAAACGTTATGTAGTATATTCATCTTTGTGAAATCTACCCGCTCTGGAGAAAACAAGACAGAGTCTTGAACCCCTAACATATCAGCAACCACCATCAAGTCGGGACCTTCTTGATCATAGGGGTCGGTATGCATCAGCAATGTTGCATCAGTAACGTTATGTTTTTCGAGAAATATACTCCATGCCCACAAAACATCGGCGGGACGCTTTCTTTTTGCATTTCGGTTTATCCACAATGCTACAAAGTCATCTTTCTTTTGATACCCCAAAACCTCTTGGCGCCAACGTTTCTTTTCAGCGGGAGGGAGCGGGAAGAACACATCAGTAGGAAGAGCGTGCGGGATAAAATTAGTTCTCCCAGGAAATTTTTCACTCACAATTTCGTATGTCGGGTATGAGTGACAATTTATTAGGTCTGTGGCGGCATAATATTTATCATTAAACGTTGGACGGGGACGATTATCCCATACATGCCAATATGCAATAGGGCACACTTGGTGAATCTCATCCTCCATTTCCCACAACCAAGTAAAAAACCTTGGGTCAGTAAAGAGTAGCACAACATCTGGCTTCTCTGTCGCTAATGCGATCCTAAGTACATCTGGATTACCGAATCCATCGATCGGCTTGATGATGAAGTCTTCATGGACCTGTACTACATCATAATTATCATGCTTTAACGCGGCGCCGAACTGTCTTACAGACCAGCAACCCTTTTCTACAAGCCCATTAACAAGAAATCTCGACTGACATCCGACCCCCGACGTTGATAAAGCGTGGTCGGACAACATTAAGATCTTATATTTCTTCATATACATACCTCATCGGGATAATCATAAATGATGGGGCGGCATCGTATATGTCACATAATATTTTTACCCGCCAGGGCAATTGGGGGTACTCTTAAATTCGCAAAATAAACAAGAGTTTCTATTTTTCAAAAAAATGCCTCTACGAACTGTTTTTACCATACTTCGTAAAATAGCGATTGACTTTTCCTCTGCTTTCGGACCGACTGATACTGTTACAAGCTCGCATACTTTCTCGATAGGAGCCCCACGCTTTAAAAGCACAAACCCACATCGTACTTGCTTTGTATCCAGGCTGAGCTTATTTCTCCAAAATGTTTTGTAAAGAGCAATCTGTGCCCAGGTTAAAATGTCTTGTCGCTTATCACGGTACCACCCTTTATCACCAGCGGTTTTCCAGTCTATGACATAATAGACATCTTTTCCACGAATTTTTGTCTTAATCAAAGCATCAATAAATCCCTTGAAAAAAATATCGGCCTCTGGAAAATACTCATAAAGCTCTTCCTCAGCTGATACGACCTCATATTCCCCGAACGTTTCCGATAAAAACTCTGGCAGTCTTGAAAGAGCTGTCTCGGCATACTGCTTCCATTCCGAAAGAGGGGGATGGGGCTTTGGTTTCCATCCCTGCGACTTTCGATAAGCTGCATGAGCATCGATAAAAGCCTGAGATTCGAATCCGTGCTTTTCCCACTCACACTCTATCATTGTGACGGCGACCGAAGAGTTCATTTCCCCAGTATTTAAAAAGTTCTCAATCGCCTCATGCACAGCAGTACCATAAGACAGGTATGGAGACGGTTCATCTGTACCAAGCTTATCAATATAAAGGAGCTTGTGACGAAATGCGCACTCTTTCCAGCAACGCACTTCCGAAAACGATACGTGGGGCTTCCCGGTACGAAACTCTATTTCTTCTGGAGACCTAATATGCATATAAACTTCCTATGTTATATTATAGAAACTTTGATATACATTTACTTTATTTTTTAGGCTCTCGAAACGGCATTTTCTGGCCGTCGATCAACGCTTGAACCTTAACGTCTCTTCCCAATGCTCGAAGCTCTCGTTCAGCCTCAACACGGTCTTCCTGGTACATCAGTTTTGCCAGCTGCTTAAATTTCATCTTGGGTACCCACCCCAGCTTTTCTTTCGCCTTGGATGGATCGCCTAACAACAGCGGCACTTCATGAGGTCTAAACAAACGATGATCTATTCCCACATTCTCATCTATGGGTAGGGAAGCCTCATTAAAGACTGCCTCTAACCATTCTCTAACCGAATGTGTTTCACCTGTTGCTATCACATAATCATCAGGAGTATCTTGTTGCAGCATCAACCACATCATCTCTACGTAGTCACCAGCGAAACCCCAGTCTCTCTTCGAGTCTAGATTACCGAGGTACAGCTTTTCTTGCAGTCCAAGCTTGATTCGAGCGGCCGCTCGTGTGATTTTTCTAGTCACGAAAGTCTCTCCCCTCCTCGGGGATTCATGATTGAATAAAATTCCGCTAGATATGTGCATGCCATATCCCTCGCGATAATTTCGACACAAGTTATGGGCAAACAATTTAGCGCATGCATAAGGACTAGCTGGCATAAATCGTGTGGTTTCATTTTGGGGGTACTCAGGATTATCACCATACATCTCAGAAGATGATGCCTGATATATCTTAATGTCTTTATTCACGTGGCGTATTGCCTCAAAAACGCGTAACGTTCCCATTGCAATTGAGTCGACTGTTTCAATAGGGACGTCAAAAGAAACACGAACGTGGGACTGGGCGGCAAGATTATAAAACTCAGACGGCTCGTACTCTTCTAGCAGCCGGTACAACGTAGTTGGATCGTGGAGAGAATAATACCTCAATTCAAAATTTGGATTGCCATAAATTTCATTTACTCGATCAGTAGTGATTAGGCTTGTCCTTCTTTTTAGACCGATGACGCGATAGCCCTTCTCTAGTAAAAGCTCAGCAAGATATGATCCATCTTGGCCTGTCACCCCGGTAATCATTGCTGTTTTCATGAATCCCCCCATGTGGGGTTGTCTAGATACCAGCGAATTGTTTCTTCTAAGCCCTCCCTTAAATTCACCCGCTGCTTCCATCCCATTTCGTTTAATTTGTCGCCACAAACAGAATACCTAAAATCATTTCCAGGTCTGGAGTCTTCAGGATACTCCAGCTTAAACTTTAGTTCTTTCCCCATAATTTCAGCAATCATTTTCGCTAGTGTTAAATTATCTGTTTCAATATCAGCACAAACGTTGTATTTTTCCCCAGCAGTATGGGTGAACATTAAAAATCTCACTGCTTCTGCTACATCTCTTGAGAAAAGATATCGACGAGATGAAGATTTAGTTCCAGACTTGTCTGAGTGAATCGTAATCGTCTCATCGTTCTGAAGCTTTTTTATTACTATCGGGATAAATTTCTCTAAGTGCTGACGTGGGCCGTAAGCATTCATTGTATGTGTCACTATAGCTGGCAACCCGTATGTGTTTGCGTATGCGTTGCAAAGCTCTTCAGCAGCTGCTTTCGTGGCAGCATAAGGATTTCTAGCATTATACCTGTCATCCTCTTTAAACGTAACACCAGCAGGAGCGGGTCCAAATACTTCATCTGTGCTAAAGTATAAGAATAATTTTAGCGATTCACATTCTGCAATCGCGTAATTTAAAAGGTTACATGTACCAACAACGTTATCCATTACAAATTCAAGAGGGTACTTTATACTTCTGTTCACGTGCGAACCCGCAGCTAGATGCAAAATGTAGTTTACTTCTCCAAGCTTGTGAATGACGTGAGTACTCAAGGGCGCTTTCAAATCATGCCAGACTACCTGCGTACGTTTTCTCCATTGCGGATTTTTTTCAAAAACGTCATGTAACCTATCAAGGCACCCAGACGTATCAAGTCGATCAAGCGATATAATATCAAAGTCGGTAGTTTCTAGCAGGTGCTCTACGATCGCGTGACCGATAAATCCAGCTCCACCTGTTATTAAAACAGTCTCTTTTTTAGTGCTTTTCATACAAGTAAAATAATATTAGAATTTAAACAAGTGTTTTTCGCCAATCAATATTTGTCACAAAACGTACCGACAAAGTCGCTGCAAATTCCGGCGCACACTGCTAATTGATCGTTTGAATATGAAGCCGTTTCAGGCATCACACATATGCATTTGCTGTTTAATTCACTTCCAGGGTACGCCCAAATATACCCTGATGATGTTAATGTATACGCATCTTTTTGGTGCCAAAAAACATTCCAATTTTTAGAATCACTAAGAAAATAAGTGTAAGCTGCGAGGTCTTTTGCATGAATAAACAGTTTTTCTCTACGTTCTAAAAACCAAGATAAATCGACATCGTACTCGCCTATATCATGACCCAAGACAAACATATCAGGGGTGCTTGCTACTCGGACATCAACCTCGGCAAAAAAACCTGCTTGTAATGCTATATCGATATATGTTGGTTCATTCTCTCTAGCGGGGTCAGGACCACGAACGTTTCCGCGGTGCGCAATAAAAATCACTACTGCACCCCTCGTACAAGTGGATAATTTTGCTTGAACCACTCACATGTTAACCGAAGCCCATCGCCCAAGGTAGTGTATTGTGTCACATCCCATCCCATTCTAGCTAAATTTTTGTTATCACTTGGCTTTCGAAATTGCCCAGTTGGTTTTGTCACGTCCCACTTAACTGGGCCGAAATACTCCAAGTGTTCACAAACTAGATCCACAACGTCTAAAATACTACACTCGTTGGTCAATCCAACGTTTATCGGCGATGGATCGTTATAGCTCTCTAGCAAAAACAACAACACGCTGGCAATGTCTTTAGAGAAAGTAAACTCCCTTAAGGCAGACCCATCACCCCAAAACACTGGGGTTGAGCCGTTTAATTTCGCTTCCCAAACTTTTCGAATTATTGCTGGTATCACATGACCTGTTTCAACATCAAAATTATCATGGGGTCCATAAAGGTTATTTGGAATTGCACAAATAAAATTACACCCATACTGCTGCCTCAACGCTCGTGATTGTACATCAAGCATTCTCTTTGCGTATGCATAGCCAAAATTGCTTGAGTGTGGTGGGCCAGAATGAATTTGGTCTTCTGTCAACGGATATGTCACTTCATTCGGATACACACAGGTTGATAAAAGAGATAAGACCTTTTTGACATTATGCCGACGAGCAGCATCTAAAATATTCGCGTTCATGCGAATATTCTCTGAATAAAAATCTGCTACGAAATCACTATTACCCTTTACACCTCCAACTCTTGCAGCTAGATGGATTATCGCATCGGGACAGTGATCCTCCAGCATTTGATCTGCTGAACCATCCTGTGTTAAATTATAGTCTCTTGAACCAACAAGAATTATCTTATGTCCTGACCTCAGATCTCGAAATGCAGATCCGACCATCCCCGTACCGCCTGTTATTAGGATCTTCATACGTACATCCCGTGTTAATTGAATCCCGATAGCTCTGATCGAAACTCACAAAGCTTCGCATCAAGTGCTGTATCACAATGATAGTACGCTTTAATTTTTGATATCATTTTAGGAGTGTACATTAGCTGGTACGGATATTTTTCTTCAATCCCTCTCCACTCAAGAAAATCAATTAAGTGAGGGTCGTCACGGTAGGAGTGTTGAACAACGACACGGGGATCTGCATACACGGTTGGTACAATCCCGACAGCTCTGATCGCCAATTTATTTTTATCAAATTTAAGACCGTTTTGTCCCAAATAATCAAATAACTCAGAATAACGTCTAGTGGACCATGTCGATACAAGAAAATTATCCATTAAAAACGATATCGGTATACCTGCTATATCGTGTAACTTTGTATAGGGAGCGTAATGTTCGCTAGCATTGCTTAATATATCTCTGTTCATTAGACTTTCTAGGTTATTAACAAAGTCTTCAAAGCTTCCTCGGGAGCCATATATCTTTTCCATTTCAGGAGTATCATTTCCGCCAGCAGTGTCAGGTCCGCCAACAATGAATCCATAATAATTGCTAAGAACTCTTTCGTAGTGATTTCTTACTAGCAAAATTATCTTCTTACATCCAGCAAGGTGTTCAAGTTCGCGGACATGTCGGACACCTACATACGAGCGATCCAGGTGATGAAGGCTTGGTCGCTCCCTGAACGTGTTCTTTGTCTTTGTTGAGCATGCCCTAGGGTACGTCACAATAGCAACGTCACCAATCCTAAAAAACGTAAGAAAGTGATGTGTGAAATTCATTCTTACTCCGCGAATAATAAAAAGAAACCATTCGCTTCAGGATAATGAGCCCATTGATCCTTAATTCCATCCACAAGATATTTCGACTTCATAACTTTAAACCCTGCATTTTTAAAACTTTCTTCCCACCACTGCTTATTTTCTCTTATCACATGTGTAATATCTGCGTCATATTCAGGTGCACAATATAGACCATCTTTACCTAATGGTACGATTACAAAGAGAGTTTTACATTTTTGTGCTAACCCTTGAAGTAGCTCCGGTAATGCAGCGTAATCAATATGTTCTAAAACATCTTTAGCAAGTATTATATCGTAAGTTGCTATATCATTTACAGACGTGCATAAAAATACTTTATGCTTTATTTGCGAATCGGCATTTTGAATTGCATATTCCGAAATATCACAACCGTAACAATCATACCCCAAGATACCTAACGCTTTTACAATAAACCCCTTTGCGCAACCGAAATCCAAAATCTTGTCGTTTTTATTAATACCAACAAAATTTGCTATAGCACGACACATGGCTATCGTCTGTTCTGGTAACCAGCGATAATTCGTATAACAGCTCACACCAGCCTCTTCACCTCTCTCATAGTAGTCATAATCATAGTTCATTTTTTTCTTATCAATATGCGAGTTTTTCATAATCCTACGCAAACTCATTGTGTTCTGTTATAGTAAGCACATCATCTATCAATTCATTTTGCATCGCATATTTGCAATAATGACAAGCATGATGACGTCTTTCAGTGGGTTTGCTATAATATTCTTCAATACCATCAATATCACAAACCATAAACTGTGACTCCGGTACATAGTTGTAATTATTTTCTAAAGACAACTCCGCAGACGGGCAAACGTAAATGTACCCGTCTGTAAAGAGAAATGGCTTAACGGCTTGCATATAACAGTGGTCGTTTCTTCGATCACCCTTGAAATTAAAATCTGAAAGAAACGCATACTCTAGTTTGCGACCTCTATTACTTTCATATTCTTCTAAGACCACCCTGATACTCTCAATATCTTTCTCAGTTTCCCGCACATTCTTGATAGCATTAAAAGCGATCCTGGTTGGTATTTTATTTGCTTCGACCCAATCAAGCATTCTTAGAAAATTTTCTCTAGTTTGGAATTTTTTAGATAGCTTCTTCTTATTCATATCTGTCCACTGGCCTGTAATATTAGGGTTTGTAGAAGTATCTAGCGCTTCGTCCCATACGTACGCCGCAGATATTTTGGTGTTGGTTCCCTCAAAAACCTCAAGATCATATTCATAATTCTCATAAAAGCCATACATCCCTAGTCGAAACCAAGAAAACAAGCCAACAATATCTTTCTTTATTTTTCTTTTATTGCCCACGGCCACGCCGTTAGTGCAGATCCCAAGCTTAAATCCTAAAGAGTGAGCGTATCTAGCGATTTCGGCAAAATCAGGATGCAGAGTTGGCTCCCCGCCCCCAGTAAATTCTATCCCGGTGACCCCAATCTTTTTAAATGAATCCAGCGCCTGCTTTACTTTTTCTGTTGATAGCCTGTCTGTTAGGTCTCTATTTGCAAAACAGCAGAAAGAACAAGTAAGATTACAAGCATTTATTAATGAAATATGAGCCATCACTGGTGACGGCGGTTTTCCATCCTGGATAATCTTAAGTTTGTCCAAGTGCTTAAGCAGCTTGGTTGTGTTACTGCTAAAGCTTTTTCCCTGTATCACTTGCAATACCTCATAGCGGTGTTTATAACTTTTTTAATATGATCATGACAAAGAAGAAATTTGCTGGCAGATTGTTTCCGATTACTTTCACTCATCTTGATTCTCCTCGTCGGCCCCACTGATGAACTATTGGATGAGCTCCATCGGTATATACAGAGCCTTCAGATATTTCGACCATCCATGGATTTACCTCATACTGATATCCTCGTTTACCAAAGTGATAAGTCATATTTGCGTCGACGGCTCCAATTTGGGATATCTTTTCACCAGGATTAATATATTCTTCTTTTAGTAAAAGCGCATCATGATTTTCCTCGATGTCTTTGATAACGTCCTCGTATATTTCATTAAATATTCTTGTATTATAAAGTGAGCCTCCGCACATACCATACCGAGGAATAACTAAGCCAGATTCTCTACGAATATCTTCTCGTAAACCTAAAGCAAAAGAATTACCCCACCTCGCTCCACAAAGAGCAAATTCTCTCTCAAAATAAAAATCACCTCTTACAAAAACATCATCTTCTAATATCATTGTATATTGTTGATTGCATATATCACATGTTAATTTCTGGCGGCGCCACCATTCTTTCGTACGAAATGAATCATACGGTGCAAAGGGTCTTTCTAATGTTCCATCGCCAAAAAGATTGTCAAGATAAGCATACTCACATCCATATTTGCTGGCTAAGCTGCTGAAATCGTCGCCCCCATCCGATATCAGCACGATTGGATTTTGGGGAAAGTGTTTTCTAAAATTCTTTAGAACGAATTCAGTTGCCACCGGATTATTGAACACGGGGTAGTAGCAACCAAATTGTACTTCGCTATTCATCGTCGTCGTCAGCCCCTAAAATATTGATCAATTCATAGTTTCTGTGATTTTTGCTTGCGCCCTCATTAACAAAAGCGCTGAACAAGGAATTAACATTTTTTACCAGGTATCCTAATGCGATTTGCTCATTATTTACAAGATTGTTATTCAACATTTTGTGCAATAGAACATCTTCGGTCAATGTGTCTATTTCATTTATCGCAGCGGGGGCCGCGGCGAACATCCCACCCATAACATAAGATCGACTATCCCAAAAGTATTCTTCTGTTAAATTATCGGCATGAAATAAATCAGGATAATTCTTAGAAAAAAGTTGTGTCACTACCCTTCCCCTGTTATTTTCTAATATTGATATTCCAGCGGACCCAGGGTATTTCTTTGTAATGTCGAGATTATCAAAGAATCTTGACAAGCCTGCGTCCATCCAGACAAAATAATCACTATTAAAATTTGCAGCAGCATATTTCATCCACTTAAATTTTGAATATTGGATGCAAGTGTAAAGGCTAGATGTACACTCAATTCGGGATGAGTCTTTCATTTTAGTCTTGTACTTATCATCTTTAATGACTTCTTCTATTCTATCTTTTACAAAAAAATAAGGCGTTTCTTCCAACTCTTGAACAATAATATCAGTGGGTTGACCAGCTCTGTGCTCTCGTACAAAGTCAGTTAGTTCAGCAGAAACAAACACGACCATATGACAATTTAATTTTAAGGTTTTAGAAAACCAAGCTAGATAATCACTCCATTTTCTCCCATCAAATTTCTCTCTTTGAATGTCATAAAGAGCAGTCACTATCGTCGAAGCACGCTTCATGTATTTTGCTTCTCAAAAATGTAGTCTTCAATCACTACAAAATCCAACTCAGTGTTATCTAGCACATACAAAGCATCTTCTATGGTAGACAAAATTGGGTTTCCGCGGATGTTAAAAGATGTATTCAAAAGAACATTTATGTCTGACAACTTCCCAAACTCTGTTAGCAAGCCAAAAAATCCCTTATGCGATTCTTCTGTTACTGTTTGCAAACGGGCCGTACCGTCAATGTGCGTGATAGATGGAAGCTTAGATCGATATTCTTCAATAACCTCTGGGGCAAAACTCATAAATTCTAAATTTTCAAAATCAGGAGAGTTGAACCACCTTGAGGCCTCTGACTTTTTACAAAATGGAGCAAACGGACGATACCACTCTCTAAATTTCACTTTTGAATTTAAAATATCTTTCATGTTCGGATAAGTTGGATCGCACACAATCGATCTATTTCCCAAGGCTCTTGGACCGACTTCAGAATCACCGTAAACTAATCCTACAATTTTTCCCTTCTTTAGTAGCGATGCGATGCCTGCATGGGAAATACGTTTTGCGCCCCTCACACTAACTTCATGTTGAAGACGCTCTTTATCTAAAAGCGGTAATCCAGAATATGTGACAGAAATTCTTTCGGTGGGATTCTTATGTAATAGTATATGTCCCAATGATAAACCACAATCACTCGGTGTCGGAGGAACGAAGACCTGCTTCTTAAAAACGGTCTTAAGTTTTTCATTAACCAAGACGTTCAATGACGCACCTCCAGACATGCAGATAGGTAAATCGGGAAATTTCTTGTTATATTCTCTGAAGACACGAAAAAATGCCTCTTCAAACCCCCTCTGCGAAGTCGCAGCAAAGTCATATCCCGCAGTTGACTCATAAGACCAATTGGCTAGAGCGTCCTTCCAAGGATCGTCAACGTTCTTTAAGGTTAAACCGGTCGACTCCGATAATTTTTTATAATCTCTGTCAAATAAAAAGTCAGAAAAGAATGGTACTATATCCTCATCAGGAGATCCGTACGCAGATAACCCCATAAGCTTACCTGGTATCGCTAAGTGGTGTCGACTCTTTTCACTAACTTCTCTTACATTCGATCCAAAAAGCAAGTACCCTCCACCAAAATCTGACTTGATCTGAGCGAGATGGTTTATTCCTCTTGCCTTTGGGTATACCCTTGATACACCATCAGGTTTTATTCCGTGATACACATTAAAGAACCCATCACCCCCACCACCATCATAAGAAATTATGAGACTTTCTTTATACGGCGAAAGATAGAAAGAGCAAGCAGCATGACATAAATGATGTGTAGCAGTAGCGTAGTGGTGCCCACCAATATTGAGTTGCTGGCCAGCCATATGAGACACTTGACCTGTCCCAATACGCACGTCCCTAGCGTTAAAAACTTGTCTTGCGACGTGGTTTGTGTTTCCCCAGGGCTCTAGATCAAACAGAGTGTCATAATCGTTGTCAAACCCCCAATGCAGCTCAGCAATACTCTGGCATTCGGAAAGGATGGAGTGCATCGCATTATCGTCATTATCGAAATGAAGTCTAAAATACCTTTTCTTCAGTAGTCTTTCGAGCTCTATAACATGATACGAATCTGTATCAGAATTATAAAAAGTAAGATTTGCATCATGTCCCGAAAAGAGACTAACAAGATTTCCCATTTATCACCTCTGTTACGTCTAGCATATTATATCATTTTTTTCAAGCCAATGCGCTCATAGCTTTGTCATCTATCAAAATATCGTAGTGAGGCTTTTTGCTCATAATCAGCTCATGATATAGAACATCCCACTGACTTCATTACTTCACGACTCTGCAGGACATATTAAAAGCAGTTGATGATGCTCCACCTGTTGAGAAGACCCGGATATACGGTGAACTCATCTTACACCTTGTCTTGACACAAAATATTGTTGATTACACCCAAATAAATATCTTTTACGACTGTTTCCCAGCTGAATGTCTTTTTCGCATATTCCCTAATTTCTTTTCTCATCTTAATTGATGTTTCCCTATTTCTCTTTAAAGTTGCACTAATATAATTCAAGTCTTTAATTCTTGACTCTGGAACAACATCAATAAAAGGAAGTGATGTATCCAGATTCGCGGCGGCGAACTCAGAGACGACGACGCCGAGGCCCGACATCAGTGCCTCAAGACAGACTAGGGCGTGGTTCTCCCCATCACTTAACAGAGCAAGATTTGCATATTTTGTAAGATTATCATACAAATAGTCTTTGTTCCACTCGCCCAAATACCTTTCGCTTTGTGTGTTAAACCTCGAGTCGGCATGGTTCCCTGCATAAAAAAGATCTGGAATGGTCTGAAAGATATATTGTCTTTTTCTTTGTTCTATCTTGCTAAGGTACAGCGACCTATCAGGATACTCACAAGAAGCATCGAACCTAAAAAGGTCTGATCTTGCACCGTTGTGCACAACGAACAAGCGTTCTTGATTAAACCCCAGTTGCTTATACACATCCGCAATGCCCGGCGACGCGGCTATGACGTAGGGTGCAATTGCAGCGAATGAATTCAAGATTCTAACATACCCATCTCTTTTCCAATAGGAGGGCTGCTCTAAATACCCGTAATGACTAGTTATAGCAACATGCTTACATGTTAGATGGGGTATGACATCGATATGTCCGTCATAATGGATATGCGTAAAATCTGCATTCGTCGCATTTGCTTGCCTTATAATTTCGCTCTTATCCTTTACGTTGACAACAGTTACATTATGACCAATTCTCTCTAGCTCACATCTCACGTCATGAACTAATATCTCCACTGCTCCCCACCCCTTGGGCGGAATTGGCATGATGCCTGGACCTATAAGACAAATCTTCATAATCTACTTTGCATTATCCCTTATTATACTAGCGTAACATGGAATATACAGGTCCCTCGCAATTGACTCCCACGAAAAGCTTAATACATACTCTCTGATTTCTGCACGACAGGGCACAGAAATATCTCTATTTCTTTGTAGCACAGATGTGATGTACGAAGAATCGCTTATTCTGTCTTCTGGTACAACGTCTATAAAGGGAAGAGAAGTATCTAAATTCGCGGTGGCTCTTTCGGACAACACCAAACCCAAACCAGCGGATAAAGCTTCAAGACAAACAAGCGGATGAGCTTCTCCATCACTGAGCAATGCTAAATTTGCATAATCTGTTAAGCTGCTATATAATGTTTGCTTGTCCCATTCGCCCAAATATCTTTGGTGGGTTGAGTCGAACCTATCGTCCGCAATATTACCAACAAAAAACAATTTATCAACATCTTGAAACGTATGTTGGCGCTTTCTGTAGTCGATCTTTGCAAGATAAATGCTTCGGTCTGGATGCATAGGATCCTTTGTGAACCGAAATAAATCATTACGAACACCGTTTTTTATAACATGAATTCTAGAATCTTGTACCCCAGCAGATCTATAAATCGAGGCTATACCTGGAGATAAGCACATAATGTGTGCTCGGGATTGCGCAATATTACGAAATATACCAGACCAAGCTACCTGTGGTGCAGCTGGGTAGGCCCATATATCAAGCTGCTCTAAATACGCATAATGATTTGTGATGGCGATATTCTTACAATTCAAGTATGGGATCATATCAACTCTATCATCGTATTGTATATGTACAATATCGAAATCTTCAGAGTTCACAATACTTATCATATCTTGAACCCTTGGCTCATTCACAATACGCACTTCGTGTCCCAAGCTCTTTAAGCTTGTCATTAAATCGTATATTAAAATTTCAACAGCGCCCCATCCAACTGGCGGGATCACTGATGTACCTCCAGGGCCTACGATACAGATCTTCATGCTCTATCCCTTATCGTGCGGGTTGTTACCCCTAAATCTTGGAAAGTCTTCGTGCGATTTCTCTTTATGAACCATCTTTATTTCAAGATTGTCTTCTATCACAGCCCAATTCCCGTGCTCAGGATATGCAAATCCAGAATGAAGAGTGTGCACATCAGCTATATTCTCTAAAAAATATTTGTTCATATGCGACTCGTCATGCCAGATAGCCATAATGTTGTTTTTTAAATCAGCATCAACATTTTTAGCCAATTTTAGGACCATCTCAGAAACCGCCTTGCCTGTACCGCCCCATAAACATCCCTGGTGATAGAATGTTGTTCCATAAGAAGTAATGTCTCCCGATACACATGCTGTGCTACCTGGGGTTCGATCAAGAGTGTTCCATGTCGAATCAAGAAAATTGCCTGGATGTTGCACTCCCACCAGCTTTTTATCTGGTGATATTATTTCACTAAGTAAAATATCGTTGCTCGGAAAAAGATCGGCATCGAGGAAAAAAACATAATCAAATTGTTTTAAACCAGGAATCTCGTTTATAAAGCGAAACCTAAGAACGGTTATAAATGGCCACTCCATATGTGCTACTTTACCGCAGTACACATCTTCTAGATGAAAATATTCTTCGTCTACTCTGTCTGTGATCGCGATGATTGTCTTATCACATTCTTTCAGAAAATGCTTATCAACACAGCGTTTCCATTCTGGAAAAAAATCAGCGTATTTTGAAGTGCCGATAAATATGATGGCAACTTTAGGAGGCACTTATATCCCTCCAGCCATATCTTTTGTAATAGCTACAATTGTTGTAATATTCTATTAATTCAAGCGGGGTAAGAACCTGAATCTCATCCCACAATTTTTCATTATCACGAAATGCTGGATTCTGCTCAGAGCTATTTGCGCCGCGAGGGTGCTCTAAATGAAAAACTGTGGCCTCGGGGAGTCGTGATATATTTAGACCCATCTTGATACAACGAACATAGCGCTCCACGTCTTCGGCTCCCCACGAAATAAAGCTTTCATTCTCACCGTGAATTGCACGATACGAATCAGCTTTAAAGAAAATCGAATGACCGTATTTAGATGACCACAAAAGCGTACCAATACCAACTGTCGCTATTAGCGATGATGCATCGCCACCTATAATCAGATCCATATTTCTTGATGATTCAAGGTCATGAATTTGAAGTTGATAATTACCGAACCCATAAGGGTACACAACATCTATTGCTGCGTTTCTCAGCACGCTCATCGTTTTTATCAAAGTTTGCTGGGGCAACAAAACATCGGCGTCGTGATTTACAACAAACGGTGTTGTGGCCAAAGAAAGCATTTCATTTAAATATTTTGTTCTGTGGAACGGCGCATCATCAGAACGAAGCTCCATTATCACGGATAACTGATTCATAAATTTCTTTTTATGTTCAACCATCCCCGATATATCATCTGGTGCGTTCAGGACGCCTGTTGGTACGAGAGCGTTACATATGTTGCGCCATATTACATCTTTAATCTGATCTACCGTACGACTCTCTAATCGATATGGAAGAGCTGGAATCGCGGAAGCTTCTGGCCACTTAAACCACTCGGATTTAGAATTACCCTCTTGTGTCTCTGATATGAATACGGATATCTTCGCGGTCGTATTACAGTACAACCAAAACAACACTGTACACAAATTTCGAAATCGGACCGTCGAGTCGGTACCGTAGGGTATCATAAATGTCACATCATCCATCTGTACTTGTTTTGTGTCATTTAGGATGCTTCGAAGTAAGCACCAGTCTATTATATCCTCTGTAGTGTTATGAGCTTTTACATTCTCAAGCTCTTCTGGAAACCATGCCATTAAATTACGCT
>CEPZ01209627.1_pt1 | contig 16990 bp, 20 predicted proteins | sample 530461 | NCBI WGS metagenome assembly CEPZ01 (sample SAMEA2620106, study PRJEB7988) | marine metagenome | isolation source: saline water (ENVO:00002010), including | reverse complement strand
GGCGGCGGGCCGCCTCTTGATGGGCCTGGCGGGCGGCCATTTTGGCGCTGTATGCCTGATAGGGCATCATGCCCGCCTTGTGGCTGGCCTCACTCAATTGGGCCGGCCATAACTTCCTTTGATGCCCGAACTGCTCCTCCGCCCGTGCATCGGCTTTGCCCTGCCGGTCCATCATGTATTTGCGGTAATTCTGCCCCCTTACATCATTCAGATACCCGCGCATGGCGTTGTTCAGCGCGCCGCCGGCTTGCGCCAGCATTTGCGGATTGCCGCCAGGGCGTAGGGATGGCGCACCAGCGGCCATCAACATCGGCCCCATGGCCATCAACCCTTGGTAAAGCGCCTGTTGCCTGTCGCCGCTGGTCGGGCCGGGCATGGCATAGGGGTTCAACCCCACATTAGGGGGATATGCGCCAAAAAGTCCCATATTACCAACCCCTAAATACGCCGTTTTTACCAAACAGCGATCCGGCGATTCCGGCCAGTCCGAGTCCGGTGCCCAATATGTCCATACCTTGATTGGAATAAATCGGCTGGGTGGAGGTGTCGGTGCCGCCGAACTGGCCACCGGCCACCATCGCCATGTATTTTGCAAGCGCGTCTTGAGGCGCCGTTTGTTCGTGGTAATAGCGGCTGGCGTCATCTTCCAGTTCCGCGCCCGCCTGTCGCTCCCTGGCGTGTCCCGCGTCCAGCAAAGCCTGGATATCCATGTAGTCTGCGCCGGCCAGTTGCGGCGCCATCGACGCGGCTTGCATTTGCCGATTTCGTTCGGCGTCGAGATTTGCGTAACTCATTGTGGACGCGACATTGCCCAATTGGTTGGCCAGGTTGGACTGGGCATCGTCGTGCATCCCCTTTTGCATCCCCGAACCATACCGCCCGTGCATGGCCGCGAAGCTATCCACGCCCGGCGAAACCGCCTTCTGGTAGTTGCGGGTGATGCCTTCGCTGGCCGCGTCGATGGCGCCCTGCAAATACGGGTTGGCGCCCAGATAGTTGCCCGCCGATGTATTGGCCATGTTTTGCTGTGCGTTCTGCAAAACCGGGCTTCCCGCCAGTGCGCGGCCCTCGGACGCCTGCAACCCGGCTTCCGTTTGGCCCGAGAACGGCACCACCATGCTGTTGGGGTAATACTGGATCGGTTTATCCAGGATATCGCTTTGCGCCCGCTCAAACCCGGTTTCCAGATAGGGTTGCTGCTCCGCCCACGGTGCGCGGTTTTGCGTTACAACATGGGTGCCTGATGGCTTGCTTGAACTCATTTTTTTAGTTCCTTGCGTATTATGTATTTATCGTTGTCGCGCCCCGCTACGCGGTAGCCGTGGGGTTTAAGAACACGCCCCCACCCCTTGCGGCCCACCAACTGCATGGCCTTGCAGCCCTTCGATAAGGCCCATTCCTCGATGGTCGGCAGATAATGAAACCAGCGGCCCATGTGATCGCCGGCCAACAGAAAAAGGGAACAAACCTGTTCCCCGCTTAAACGGTAGGTTTGGGTGATAAGCACCGCTTTTATGCCATGCTCCCACGCGGCCCAAAGCTGAAACCGCTTGTTTCTCAACCCGTGGTAAATCTCGGTCAGGCTTTTATCCCTGTCGGAAACCCGCTCGATCAGCCGCGCGGCGTCATACCAGGCCAGGTTAAGTTCCCGGCCCTGGACGCCCCAAAGCTGCATTATTTTTCAAATAGCTTGTTCAGCCGGTCGAAAAACTCGGGGCCTAGCAGTTCCACAACCTCTGGGCGGATCACGTATTCGCCCTCAAGCATCTCGGCCTGAAATTCTTCGCCCTCGGTTTCCGGGTCCGGGCCTTCGACCATGCCGCCGTGGTGATAGGCGAAATCGGCGCTGTAGTCTTCGGCGGCAAAGTCTTCCGCATCCCAATTGGAGTCATCAACGCTGTCCCACCCATCGACAGGCCCTAAATCATCACTGGCCCATTCATCAGAGTGAACATCGTAGACATCCTTATAATCCAGCGCGCCAATTCCGCCCCCCCGCTTAAACCCATAGCCGTAGCCGTGCGGGCCGCCCAATGCCAAGCCCGAGCTATCAAACATGGCCGGCGTCATGGATCGTCCGGTGTTGCCCAGCGTTCCCAAACCAAACGCGCCGGTAAAGTCGTTAGTCGCCACGTTGGGGTTAAAACCGCCCACATACTGCCCCAGCGGCGCTTGCTTGGTTCCCATCGGACCCGCCGCGTTATAGCGGTAGTTGCCGAAGGCATCCTGTGTATACGGCCCCACTTCGCCGAGCGGGCCGGCGCGGGAATTGCCAATCATAGACGAAGCAATTTTCGATACGGGGAAAGCCGCCCATTTGGCCACGGTCTGTATGTCCTTCGCTGCCTTGTATTCAGGCGTTGTCGTGTCCTGGCCCTTTTCGTCAAAGCGGCTTTCACCGGTTTGCGTACCGGGGGCGACGGCCCGTTCGGCGGGTGTCTGGAGGGCCATGTTGCTGCGCGGGAATGGCTGATCGCTAGACATCGGTTTCCGCCGCATCGAAACCTGGGGGCCGGTAGGGCGTTCACTTACCGGCCAATCAAACAATATCGCCTCGCCGGAATCATACGCATAGGGATCAGGCTCGAAAACATTCGAGCGGGAGCCTTCAAACTCCCGTGTGTTACTACTATCAAAGGGGTCACTGAACATCCCGGTTAAGGCACCCCACCCCGGCAACTCGCTTTCGGTCACGTTCTGCGCCCAGCCGTGCGGCGTGTTGCCCGTCACACCCGGATCGCCACTGTCGCCCCCGAATATGGAACGCGGGCGCTGTGCGACATAGGGCGGCGCGGAAACGGCCTCGGCCAGCGTTTCCGCTTCCGGCCACACGGGCGGCGGGGCGGGGGTGAATATGAACTTATTGCTGAGCCAATATCCCTGTGGTGCTGCCATTATTTTATCCTATTATCGCCACGCGGAATATTTTATCGGCGTTGGCGTCGTTGGCATGAGTGACTGTAACGCTTCCGTTTACACGCCCGCTCTCGGCCACATAAAGCGTGGCAAGTTCCGCCGCCGCGTTGGCCGTGGTCGGCATGAAGAATATAGCGCTGTCCCAACCGATGCGTTCGTCGGTGAAGGTGGTCGAACCTTGGTTGGCGTCCAGGGTCCATAGGTCCGTATTATTGGACTTGCCCCGGTTCAGCCGCTTTATGTTTTCGCCCATCTGCCGGCGGTGTACCTTTTCATCGTCGCCGTAAGCCGGGGCCGTGGGGAAAGTGGTCATAATTTAATACCTTGCAATATTATCTATTTTTGCTATTATTTCTATGACCGGTTGGATGATCCTGGCGTTGCACATTTGCCCTTCATGGTTCGCTATGTCGGATAATGTGCTTGGTAAACGAAAGGCTCCGGCCCTGATACCCGAGCGATCACCGCCGGTCATCTTTTAATTCTCCCCGTACATATCAAGAATCTCGTTGATAATGTCTTGTGGCCTGTCTTGGCCACTCAACAAGATTTCTTCATTCCAACGTGGCTGACCAAAAACATCGCGGTTGTAATTCCGCTGCGGCGTTTCCGGTAAATAATGGTCCGATATCCGAACCTCAAATTGCCCATCCGGTGAAACCAGATACCGGCTATTTTTGCGCCCGCCAGCCTTGGACGCGTGGCGGACGCTCCAGCCCATTTTTTTTAGCGCCCTCGGGATGGCCTCAAGATTTGCACGGTTGACGCTATCGCCGGCATTATATCCAATGGAAATATCGCGGCGTACCTCTTCCTGGAATTTTTTGTTCCAAAAGCCGCCTGAAATATCGGCGGCCTTATTCTGTGCCTTTATTTTTCCAAGCCGGTAATCCCGCGACCTGTTTGCCGCAACAAGCGGATCAATGCCGGCGTTTGCCTCCGCCCGCGCCGCCTGCAATTCCACTATGGTCTTGTGTTGCTGTTTTCGTTCCGCCCCCCATTTACGGCGTTTTCGCGAGTTACTCGTCATAATGCGATTGGCATCTTCCGCCGATAATTTTGGCCCGCCCCTGAGTGCCGTCACACCACCCGGCAAAAACATGAACGGTATAGCCGCCGCGCCGAACAGGCTATTCGTTACCGCATCGCCGTAACGCCCCTGCTTGGCCGCTGTCACCGCGTCTTGCGTGAAGTCCACATAGTCGGCAACATCCGCTTGCGGGCCAACCATCCGGGCGCCCATCATAACCGTGTCATGGGCCGGGCCTAGAATGCCCCTGGCCATCTTATCCGGGCTGTGGCCAAGATACCGCTTTAGATCGGCGGGGATGCGCTTCAATGCGCCCAGCGAATCCTGAAAGTAACTGCCGAACAGGCTGTCCATCACACGCCGCCGTCCGGCTGCGTATCCGCGTCAACGCCCTGCGCGTGGTTCCAGCTTGCCGCCGACGCAATATTCACCTGGCCGCGCACATAACGGGCGCTCTGCGTAAAGTGGGCCATGCCGTCCGCATCGATACTGGATGCACTACCCGTGGTTACGGCGGCGCCCGGTTCGTCCCGGTATTTCAAGGCGATGGTGATATCCGACATGTCGGCAACGTCGATATAGGGCCGGACGCCGTCAACGAATACCCGTTCATTGCCGCCGATTTCCTGGGTTTCAATTACCGCCGCCAGATTGTTGCCGGTCAGCGTTGCCAGCTTGTTGGCGTTGTCGAACAGTCCCAGCAATGGCCGCCCGCCGGCATAAACCCTGCTGTCCCAGGAAAAGGTGAAGACCGCCGCATCGTCGATATCGGTGCCGTGCGACGTGTCCAAACCGTCCAAAGTTGATCCCTGCGCGCGGTCCCTGAATATGTATTCAGCGTCAAATTCGGCATGGGACCAGCGATCTATGGCCCAATTATAGATGATCGCCTTGTTCGGAACCGTGTTGGTGCCGGACGGGTAAATCCAGATGAACAGCTTGTTCAGAATATCAGCCGCCCCTATCACTAAGTGATACAGGTCTTGGTTCAAATCCGCGAAGAAGTCCTTATCCACCCGCTGATCGCCTATCGGGGTGCTGTCCTGGCCGTTGAAGATATAGAACCCTTCTTCGCCAAGATAGGCCGCGAAGTCGCCGGCATTCACAACGCTGTTGGGTGCCGGTGTTCCCCGTTCCCTCTCGACCTCATAGAAACCAAATATAGAAGGACTGCCTTCGTACACAATGCGGTAAATGTTGGTATCCAGAAACGCCGCGCCGTCGATACCGCCCACCGCGCCGATCAAAGCTTGCCCCCAACCGCCGGGCAAGTCCTGCCGGTCGCTTTGTTTCTGCGCCGCGTCCGCCGAGCCTATGGTGGGCCAGTCGGTGGGATTGTTGATGGCCGGCCACCATGCCCTTGAAGGCTTCGCCCCGTCCGTACCGTCCCAGGTGTTCAGCACCATGACGTGTTCTTTAATCTGCTGAATATGCCTTGCCCGTGGCGCCGCCGCCGCCAAGTTGGCGAATGTGGAACTGGCGCCCATCACGTAACTTTGGATGGCGTCGTTTATGCCGTTACACGACATTACCCGCTCGCCGAACTTGACGAACTCCACCGTGTCGTTGTCTTCGGTGTCGTAAGTGGCGCCCGATACATCGCCCCAGGTGGCCGAAGTCAACTTGTATAACTTGGTAGCGTCACCAGCGAATGTGTAGACGTTGCCCGACTTGTCCCGGTAGCTGGCCGCTCCCTGGCACTTGGCCGTAAGCGCGTCCGAAGTTGCCGACAGCGCGCCGATGGGTCCGTAACTGGTTTTGGTCTTGGGCGTGACGTTTTTCGCAACCGTCGAAAACATGCCGCCGGCATCCAGCGCCGGCTGGTCCGGTGCGTACTCGCCGAAGGGGATCAACCTATCAACCCCAGTTAATATCAAAACGCCCGACGGACGCTAGTGACGGGTCCAGGGTGGCCTTCACGTTCCGGCGGGTGCGGGAATCCAGGCTGTTCAACCATTTCACGCCTTCGTCGCGCTTCGGCGTCCAGAGGGCGATCATGTTCTGGTTGCGGGTGTACACCCCGGCCTCCACCATGCTTGCAAATACGTAAACGTCCGGGGCGTTGGTCAACAGCCAGTTGGTGGCGTCCGAAGTAATATCCCATTTCGAGAAAAACCGCGCCTTCAATGTGTATTCCTGATCCGCCGGCCTATCAAACTCGTAAGTCGAAGTAATGATATAGTCGGACGGCTTGCCTTCGGCGGTGGTCTTCATGTCCGCCAGCTTGGCCGCCGATATCTGTTCCAGCTTGGCCGAATTGTCGCTATAGCGGAGCGATATGTTCTCGATCCAGTCGGTGGGCAGCGCGGCGGTTTCTGCGCTTGCGGACAAAGTAACGCTGGCTTCACTTTCCATCTGCAACAGGCGCAGCCGGCGGTTCAGGTAGGCTTCGCCCATAGTGATGAAATTGGGAATTACGGAAGTCAGGTCGGTGCGCGCCAGCCAGGTGGCGATTTCCGCCTTCAATTCCGTGTAAGTAGTCGGAACGGCCATTCTACTTCCTCTTTATCAATGCGGCGCGCGGCTCGATAAAATCAACCCGGCGCTCGTTTTCTTTCGCCCATTCGGATATTGCGGCCCGAAAGCCTTCATCGTCGGCATCGTCGGCAATGATGGTGTCAACCGCCCAGCCGAAATGCTTGAAAAACCCCATCCTCGACCCCAATTGCCGGGTCGGGCCGTCGTTCAGGCCGAGGGCGAAATTGTGCGGCAAGCCTTCCATGCCCGCCGGGTCGTACCAGCCATCTTTGATAGGACATACGCAAAGGCCGACATTGCTCACCCCGGCTTCCGCCACCAACTGCCTCAATTGCGCGGCGTACAACCCGTGATGCTCCAGGCAATAAACGCGCTGGTCCGTTGCCGCCGCCATCAAAATAGTGGTCAGGCCGGAACCGGCTTCTATAATCGGCCCCTTGGCTTTCCTGGCCAATAGGACGGAGAGCATTAGAACGTCTTCGGTGGCACCAAAGGCGTTGTTCTGAACGTGTTCGCGGGCCTCGGTGATATCCGCCAGGGTTTCCTTGCCCGCACGTATCCGGTCAACCACATGCGACAGCGTGGTGCCTGCTCGGCGCCTCACGGCGGCCCCCAGGCTATCCCTCAAGGTAACCTTGCCGGTGTGCCCCAGAACCATTTCATAATCGGCGTAAACCTTGCCGCCCGTGGCCCGCCATTTGTTGCAAAAGGCCAGATCGCCGCCCCAGCGGTCTTTACCGTCGAACGTCCGCTCAAACAGGATGGGAACGAACTGGCCCGCCTTGTTCTTGAACTTCTCGGCGTTTGCGGCCAGTTCGTCTATGACGCGGCGCTTGATCTTCATAAAGCCGGTTGGGAGGCCCCCGACTTCGATCAGGCCGCCAGCGTCAACCTCGGCGCCCTCAAGCATTCTCACGGGCATTTCCCCGCTGTGCCATTTGTCTTCGCGCCGGTACGGGTAAACCCCGCCTACAATGTCCGTGTCGTGCTGGCACAGCCTAACAAGGTCTTGCGGCTGCCAGCTTACGTCCGCGTCCAGAAACACCAGTTCGGCGCAATCAGACGCCAGAAATTCCTTGACTATGCTGTTTCGCCCGTCGTCTACGTGGCAGTTACCCGATAACAGATAATAGGCGCTCTCTATCCCCGCTTCGTTCAACGCCTGGCGGGAGCGCTGAATGGAAAAGGTATGGCTTGCATCCGGGCTGTCGTATGCCGTGGTCGCGAGACATACCTTTTGCCCGGTGGTTTTGGGGCCGTCATCCTGAAATAGTTGGGACAACGGCCCCTAAACCCTATCCGCCGGTGGTCGTTAAGCCGAGACTGGCAAGCGCCGCAATAACGCGGTTGATCTTGGTCTCGTTCAACGTGGTAGTGGCGGTGGCAGTGCCGACTTCCGTCATGGCAACCTGGACAACCGGAGTTGCGCCAAAGAAGCCGACTTTCTCGGTGGCGGAAAGCCCGAGGCACATGCCGTCGGGACCGTTACCGCCGATATATTCAACAGCCATTGTTTTTGCTCCTAGAAAAACGGGGGAGCCGTTAAGCTCCCCCTAGTGGTTAGTTCACGCCGATGCGGCAAGCCAACTCGGGCCGGATTGCCTTGTAGCCGTAGAGAACATCAATACGGCAAGGGAACTTGTCGTTGTTGATGTCATAATCACGAACGATACGCATCGAAATGCCGTCCATGACCTCGCGGGCCGCAAAGTCAACGCCGTTGGGCATAACCAAATCCGCCGTAGCGAAAGCAAAGGCGTCCTTGTGAAAACCCATGCTGATCTGGTAGTCCGCCGCGTTGCCAACCGCCGTGCTTGCGTCACTTTCCAACTTGTTCAGCTTGGCATTGTTGGCCGGCATGGCCGACACGTTCTGCTTCGCACCGGACGAATACAACGCCGGTTTGAACTTGATGGTCGTGGCCGAAGCTGCGGCAGCCTCGGTGATGGTAAACCGCGCCAACTTACCGGTGTCAGCCTTGGTTTCGGGATGCACCCGGTTGACGCTATCAAACGAGAAGATGTCGCCGACTTTCCAGGTGCCGGCGCCGGTATCGACCGTAATCGAGGTCGAGCCTTCCGCGATGGTGCCGGCGTCGTTGACCTGATAGTCGCCGGTTCCGTCGTCGGTACCAACGGTGTGCGTCGGCATCATCGTATTCTCGTAAATGTCCGAGAATCCGGCGAAGTTGGACGCCACGCGGCCTTCGCGATAGTTCTTGCCCACCTTGGTCTGGTCGTTATACAGACCTTTCAAGGCGTCAACCAAGTCCACGTTGGCCTGGGTGTGCAGCAAGAGAGTGCGCTGGCTATACGGTGCCAGTTCATCGGTCAGAACCTTGTTGGCATTCATCACGTCCATGAAGGCCATCGAAGCACCAACGTCCGAAATCTCGTTATGCACGTCCTTATACATGGAAAGGGCGTCGTTCTCGATATTCGCACCGAGAACCGACATTGCCGGCTCCAAAATACGATCCGAGAAGTCATCCAAGTCCATAGTAAGTTCGGCACTTGAGAAGTTGATGTCCACACCCTTCTGGGTGGCAACCTGCAAGGTCACGCTGGATTCGGTGGTGTCCTGCGTGTTCAGGGTGGCGCCCGTGCGGACGGTGTACTGGTTGGGAAGCCTGATTTTCAGGCTGTCGCCGATCTTGGCGCCGGACTTCGCAAAGCTGCTGTCATACTCACGCACGACATTGCCGACGAAGTTCAGCTTCTGATGCAGAATACGAAGGGCTTCCCTCGTAACTGCGGTCGGGGTTAAGATGGTATTTGCCATTTTTCTTTCTTTCTATGAGAAACCGTCGCTTCACAGCGATGGCGCGGGACTAGGCTTGCCCCGCTAGTTGACGATTGCGCCGCTTCACCCATTCGTCGGTCGAAAGGTTGTCGTGCAACCCGGTTTTCGGCGGTGACTTTTTCGCCTTCACCACTTTGGTGGTTGCCACGTCTTCCGGCTTCAGCTTGGGTTTGGCCTTGCGCTGTTTTGCTTGCAACTGGTCATACAAAAACGCCTTGTGCAGCGTCTTGTGGTCAGTGGGGTCGGTAATGGCGGCCAGGGCTTGCTCGGAATAACCGAGTCCCAAGGCGTAATCCCTTACCTGTTTTTCCACGTCGCCGGACCAGCCGGGAATATCCCGTGTTACGGCCTCGCGGCATTTTTCCTGCGCCTTGGCAAGTTCACCTTGCTGGCTTTGGAGTGCCGTTTGCCGTGACTGATAAAACTGATCTTCCGCCGCCGTCTTGGCGTTCACGGCCATCTGGTGTTGATGGCTTAACCGTGCCGCTTCGGCGGGGTCTTGCTGGTATAGTAAGTCCCAATTGACCTGCTCGAAGGCTTCCACCTGTTGCTGGGCCACTTGGACGGCAGCCAACTCGCTGAGATGAGTCATCTGCACTTGCGCGGCGTCTTGAAGTTGCGTTTCTCTTGCTTCAATAGCCTTACGCTGTTCGGCTACCTCCTGCGTTTTTTGGGTATAATCACCGTAACGCAAATAGCCGTCCTTAATGTCCGGGTGAACCTGATAGGTCTGCCCGTCCAACTCAATTTCCGCCCAGTCGGGCGTTTCGTCTTCCGCTTCATCCTCGGCGGTGTCCGCGTCGGCTTCATCCGTTAGGATTTCCGTTTCGGGTGCCTCGGTTTCTTCGGTGTCGGTGGTGTCGATGTCTTCGGATGCCGCCACCGTATCATCGGCAGCGAATCCCGTAAGGGGTTGCTCGCTCATTTAAAAAGTTCCTTCTAAGGGATGGTTGGCGCCTCACGGCGCGGGTTAATAGACGCCGGGGTTTGGCCCTGGCATCATGGGTTGGGCAACTTTCATGCCCGCTTCCAGGCGATCCGTTTCCGCTTCATAGCGGTTGGTGTCGGCCTCGAATTGCTTGGTGCCGGCTTCCTGTAGTTTGACCTGCAATTCCTGCATCTTGATATTGTGGTCCTTGGCCATAGCCTCTAGCTGGGCCATCAATTGCTGAACCTGTTGAATAAGCTGTTGCTTCTCGGGATCGTCGCCCTTCATCTGCGCCGGCAGCAATGCCTCGAGGCGCTTGGCGATTTCATCGGCGCCCGGCCAGTCCAGGTTGCGGGCCAGGATATCGCCCACATACGGCGCGGCGGCGGGGAAGGCGCGCAACAGTTCGATCATTTGGCTGGCGGATTCTTCGCGCTTGGTGGTGAAACTTGGCCCGGCCTTCACTGTCACGTCATAGCGGCCCGTGGTTAGGTCGTATATCTTGTCGGTTATCTCACCCTGTTCGTTCTGCATCTGGAACGGCTGGTTCACCTGGACGTTTTGCGCCGTTTCGTCTTCGCCGAGAATGCGGACCATGCGCGCCTCGGAATAGACTTTAGGAATAAGGTCAACCAGGATGCGGCCAGTATGGCGAATAGCGCGAACAACATTATCAGGGAAATGAAAAGTCGAAACATCGCCTTCCCTCTGCCGGGCGTTGATGGCAATCCCGCTTGTCTCGTTGGACCGTGCGCCCAGGGATGCGTCATAGATGCCAAGCAGCGCCTTCATTTCATCGGATGCGTTCAACGCCTCTTGCAGCGCGCCGCCGGGGATACCGGCAAAGGGTTGGCGCTGGGGTGGCGGGGCGCCGCCTACCGGGTCATATTCAAGCGTTGCGTGGTTCTCGGTGTTGGCCGTGTTCCAGCGGCTCGAATCGGTTTCAAACGTGCCTACCGGGCCGATCCACGGTGCCTTCGGGGAGAGCGCCACTAATTCCGTTGCCGTGGTGCGCCAGTAGTTATACATACGCTGGGCGTCGTGGGAATGATGGGTCAGGTTATAGAACCGCCGCTCGCCGTTCTCTGTATAGTCTATGACTTCCTCGCCGTAGACCGGCACCAGTGGGATATAGCGCCCAGCCCATTCGGTTTCCTCTAGAACCTCCTTGGCGTTCAGGATGCACTGCTTGACCTTGTGGGTTACGGTGGGGCGGGTTTCCACTATCTCCGCGTCCGCCAGGTCAAACTGCATCCGTTCGTCGCCCTCGTACTGGTCTTTCAGGATGTTGATGGTTGTCCCATCGATCAGCCGGAACTTCAACAAGTCCGTCTTGACCGGGGAGCGGGTCCAGTATTCGGCGATGCGGAGGCTGTCCTCGGTAATCCAGTCCTTGTTGCTGTCCCGGTAATCGGAATCCCATTTCACCTTTTCCGCGTCGGGATACTGCGCCTCAAATTCGTCGTGGGACATCTGATCGACAACGAACGCCACATCCCAATCGGATGAATCGGTCTCCGTAGAACGTGGGTCGCCATAGACCGAAAGCGGGTTCAGCACCCGGCGGATGAATATGTCCTTGTCGAAACTGTCATCGGTGGTCCAGTCAACGTCAATGCGCCAATAACCCCAGCCGCCCGATGCGGCCATGTCGGCGGCCCAGTCATAGGCGGCGTCGGCGTTGGACGTGTATTCCACGTTGCGGACCAGGCCGTTCAGTATCTCGGCAACCTCGGGGTCCGCCTTATCATCTACGGGGTGGACCTTGATGGCGGGGCGGTTCAAGCGGATATCGTTTGTTACCTGGCGGATAAAACTGGGCATCCGGTTGAAGGTCAGCGCCGGGCGGTTGGCGCCGCGCATATTTAACGCCTCTTTAGGCCATTGGTCGCCGATGCGGGCAAAGCGGTAGTCGGCTTCAAACAGATCGCGGTTCGTGCTTTCGGCCTCCAAGGCGGTATCAAACGCCTCTTTGGCTTCTTCCACTATTTTATCGTTTTTGTCAGCCATTGCCGCTCCAAGCGTTAACGGGCGTCCAGTCGGTTTCTAACGGTATGCTAAGTTTCGTGGACAATGCTTGCAGGCGCCGCAACCTGTCACTGTCTATCGAAACCACCACCGGGTTGGCGGTGAGAAGCTCACCCCAATACCGGAGACAGTCGGGGAATTGCCGCACGTCCCTGCCCCGTCGCCGCCAACTGTCCAAGGTCTTCTCCCAGTCCCGCATGGTGGTGATGGTTAGACCCCTGTGGGCCTTGATGTCCTGCCAGTTGCCGTCTGTCAGGTGCATGACCTGTAAGCGGCTGCCCAAATGCGGCCTGAGAAGTTCGGTAAAGAACTGTGTGCCGGTATGGGGAACGGTGGCGAGTATCACCCCATCCATGAAACTTGCGGGGGCTGACCGCGCGCCGGCTTCTTGGCCGTGTCCTTCCATGCCACCGCGAAATACCGGAAGGCATCGGCGGCGTGGGATGTCCAATCATGCAGCGGGCGGGATTTGAACACTTTGCGCCGTTCGTCAAATTCTGTTCGGTACTGCCGCAATGCTTCAATCCCCGGCCCGCATTTCTCGCGATCAAACCAGCACATCGGCAAGATGCGCCGAACCGCGTTTATTCCATCGTCTACTTCCTGGCGCGGCACCACCTCCGGCTTGATGCCCAATTCCCGAAGTGTTTCCTCGCGGCTGCGCCCTGAACCTAATTCCCGTACCGTCACGTCATGGGGAAGGTAATGCTTGCCGTAGGAATATCCCCTGTTCTGCAAGACCTCGGCATAATGCGGAAGACCAACACCGGACGCCTCGTAATAGTCGATCACCCGAAGCTCCCTGCCTATCGGCTGGATGAACCAGATGGCGGTGCTGTCGCCTATCCCCAAGTCCCATGCGGTGTGGACGGGCATACCTTCCGCCGGCACCCGCGTAATTCGTTCGTCGCTGTCTATCTGCTTGAACTCGGTGGCGTAGTAAGCGCCCTGAATGGACGCATCAAAGCTGCACTCATATTCTTGCGCGTATTGATCCGCCGTCATATCGCCGCGCGATGCGGCAAGTTCGCTATCGGGCAATATCCCGGTTTCAGACGCCTTCAATTCCAGGCTAAACCAGTCCGGCTCCGCCCTGGCGCGCTGGTAAATGTCATGGAACGTGTTGTGTCCCTTCGGCGTCCCGATGAACACCACCCAGCCTTCACGATCCGACAGGGCCGGGCGGATAACCTCAGACCATGCGCGTGGGTCCATGTCGGCAAATTCGTCTAGCACAACGCCATCAAGGAATATGCCCCTCAAGCGGTCGTAATTCTCCGCGCCATACAGCCGCACCCTTGAGCCGTTCGGGAAGTCAACGCGAAGTTCGGACTCGTTCACCGTCACGTCGGGAATATTGATCGCGTATTGTTTAACGTACTCCCAGGCTACGTCCTTGGCCTGGTTAAAATGCGGCGCTATGTATGCGAACCGCGCGCCCTTCTTCGGTGTCAGCAGCGCGTCATCGATCAGGTCCATGATACAGGCGACGGTCTTGCCGGCGCGGCGGTGGGCCACGATACAGGCCCAGCGTTTTCCCCTGGTATGGAAGTCTATAAACTGGCTGCGCGGCTCATAGCCGAGATCAATCGGCTGCGGATTCTCTTGGGACACCAGTTATTACCGCAAGGGAGCCGCTGTGTTCGTGTTCCTGCTTTTCAGACCAACCCATACGCGCCTTCGACCACCATATCGCGGAGGTGGTGTCGCCGTTGATGGCCTTGTTGTACAGCGTCCCGCCTATTTTGGCGTTAGCCTTTATCGATGCGGTGTCCAGTTCATCGCGAAAGTGTTTGCGAAGCGTCTTAGGATCGATGCCGATTACCCTGGCGATTCCCTCTTGCGGGATGCCGACGGCGCTCATCTGCTCAACCATCTTGCGGTCTTCATCGGTGGGCGCAAATTCGGGATTCATCAAGCGGCCTCTTTTATTAACGGGAAGTTGGCGCCTGTTTCCGCGCCGCCCGTTCCCCGGTGAAGTTCTGCCATCGGGTTACGGCCATATCCACATACGCCTTGTACCGCTTATCTAAAAGCCTTCGCCGAAGCTCTGCGATTGCCACATCATAACTGCGTATGGGATTAATTTGCCAACTGGTCGGCTGATTACATCCATTATCCGAAGTCCTTTCGGCTTGTTTCGGTTTCTAAATTTGGTAGCGCCGGAATGTCGTGGCGATCTATCGGCGAACCGTCGTCAAAGCCTTCTTCTATCCAATATCGGCTTACTGTAGGGCAGCGCAGATCAAAGACTGTTTTCGGCAATACAAAATAGCCTTGGCCTTCTTTGAATTTCGGCAAGATGGCCCCATTAAAAAACCCGCCGAAGCGGGTAATTAAGTGTTCGTCGCTGTTGCCAGTGAGTCAGCTATTTCATTTCGCACCCATTCAGGCAAATATCCATGTTTAAGGAAATACTCACTTACATCCGTTTGCCTCAAAGCAGACGACACTATCTCCATACATTTCTGCCAATCTTTTTTTGACATGCAGATTCTCCAATTACGCAGCTTCGCTGAAAGCGGCGGCATCCGGCGGGAGGCCATTGACCAAGTTGGATTTGATCACAAACACCTTGCTTTTCCCAAACCATTCTTGTTCGGCCCACACCAGAACATTGGGATAGCCCTTTTCGTGCCAATATTCTTCAATCCGGGTGGCCAATTCCTCCGCTGTTTCAAATATTCCGGTATAATTGGGGCCGGTCCATACGCCTTTTTTGTTTATTTTCCCACGTCTATCCAAAGTATCCATTTAATAGAACCTCCTATCGTGTGTTAAACAAAAAACCCGCCGGGATTTTTGGTATATTATGTATGTCTGTTTCGGGGGGCTACTACGCCTAGTATGGTGCCTAGTTCCCCAGAATAGAAAAAGAGCCGCACGGCTACCAACCAATAACGGCTCTTTTAATTTAACAGCTCTCCAAGCGGGCTAACGTGCTTCGCGTTGCAATTATGTGGGCTGCGCTACAGCACCCAGAGGATAACGTCTTTCAGAAAACCTATGAGCTCTGCCATGTTTCAGTCTCCGGGCGCACTATTCCCACAAAGCATTTCGGAAATATAGTAATTCTGGAATGCTGAGTCAAGAACTATTTTAGGATAAAATTTTCCTCATAATTTTGATCCCATCGCTGGCCATATCCCTGTAGAACTTATGCCAAAGCATTTGCCGCAAATCGTGGAGCGTATCCGGTTCGCCACCAAAGTACCTAGCAACAGCCGGCGTTAATGGTTCTGTTTCCGGTGGCTTGGGGGGTAAGCCCAGCAGAGATGGTGCTATCACTACTGGGGGCGGCGGTGGGCGCTGTTTGAATTTTAGTCTTGCTGGTGGTTTGGGCTGTCTTCTTCTCGGGGGTTGTTGCGGCGGTTTTTTCCTTTCTTCTTTTTCCTCTAATCGTTTTAATATCGGCGCCATCCTATTAACTATTCTGTTTCCGTGGGCTAAATCTGTTTCCCCCGCACCCCAACTTGGAAACCCCTCCACACCCAGATAGCCGCCCTTTTGTATCACCGAGCGCCAATGCTCTAAATCATCATCCACTGATTTCCCTTCATCACAAAGGCCGATATCGCGGAGTGGCAACATTTCACGCCGCCTTCTTTTCGGCCCTTACATACCATTTAGCCAATGCTTCAACACCCATAAAAAACGCCCGTTTTCTGGGCCTTTTGCCGTTTCGGGCGCAGGTTCTTATGCCCCGCTGGTAACAGGCTACGTTATCCACCGCGTTTTTTGCTTCCCGTGAAACCCGCAATAATATTTCGGTGGCCGCTTCGACAAATTCACGGGCGCGGATCATCTGGCGCTCAGTAGGTTCCCGGCCATGCTCCCGGTTGGTTTGGTAGCCGGCGCCATACCTGATCCGATGGCAGCGTGAGTATTCCAAGGCCGCGTTGTATTCATTTTGGGTTATCTGGCCGCGCTCGTGCATGGCATCCAATGGCGTTGTGCTTTGCGTGGGATCGCCGCCGGCAACGGTCACCGCCCGGTGAAATTCAAGCTCGGGCGTCGGCCCGTCGCGCTCCCGTTTCAGTTTTCCGCACTTGTATCGTTCCCCCGGTTTACGTTTGCGCCCCATTTATGCTGCACCCCATACCTCATTCCACGCCCATTGTTTCACAATCGCTTTCCCTGCACATGCTTGCGACAAAAGCCCACAAATGCCCTATCAGGGTTGTGGAGTGTGCGGATGCCATCCCCGCTCCATTCCCGCCACTTGCTTTCAAGGTTGTAGATATCCCACCCCGGCGCCGCGCTACGGGCTTCATCATAAGTTTCAGATTTCAAGAGAACGCGCCCACTACCACCCCCATCAAAATTATCAGTACGTACTTTATTTGGTTCTGGTTCTGGATAGCATTGCGCGGTTAATTTATTTTTTGATGCGGGCGCATTTTTTAATTTCTTCTTTTCTTTCCAGCGGTTAGACGCTGCATTTTGAGCCGAATCGCGTCGTTTTTTTGCTTCTTTATGTTCGGAAATCGCCTTTTCGTTCCACAAGTTTCCCTCATCGTCGCACACCACCTTATGCATCCGCATTAAAGTTTTTAATGCATCCGCAATGCCCTCGCATTCATCACGAAACAGCCTAGAAACAATGGCTTCCGGGACACCAAGGCCCGTATCCCAGTTGTAAAGGCATATTTTGAAATAAAGCAGCTCCTGGAAGTCTGTGAGTAAAGATACGCCTGCCCGCCAATCGGACGCATAAAATTTTACGTAAGGTACGCTCATACCGGCTCCCCCGTCACGGCTTTGGTGGTCACGATCTCGGTTATGGCATCGCCGAGCGCAGTAAATAC
>CEPZ01088083.1_pt1 | contig 17070 bp, 19 predicted proteins | sample 530461 | NCBI WGS metagenome assembly CEPZ01 (sample SAMEA2620106, study PRJEB7988) | marine metagenome | isolation source: saline water (ENVO:00002010), including | reverse complement strand
AAATGTTTGTGCATCCTCTACTGTTGCAAAATATCCTCTTTCTTCCCCAAAAGATTTTGTTGCTTCTGCAACTCTTGAAATTACTTGTTTAGCACTTCTTTCAGTTCCTTCTGGATCTCCTGGAACTTCTGATTTTTTAAAGTATTTTGAAGCAATTATATCTGTTGCATTTTGAGACCAAGATTTTGGAACTTCTACATTTTCCATATGGAACTCCATTTTAGTTGGATCATCTCTGCTTGGAACTTCGGCAGTTCTTTTTTCGTAAACTAAATCTTCAAGTGGATCAACTTCTGGAGTTGTATAAAATCTTGAAAATGTTAATCCTGATTCTGTATAACTATTTGAAACTTTTTTATCTAAATTTTCTGTTATGCTCATTTTTTATTTCCTCCTTTTGTTAAATCCCTTAATTCTTTTTGAAAATCTGTAATATCTGCAAATGACCTATAAACTGAGGCAAATCTTACGTAAGCAACTTTGTCTAGTTTTTTTAGTCTATTCATTATTTTTTCCCCAACAATTGAACTTTGAATTTCCTTTGATTTTAATTTTCTTAATTCTGCTTCGATTTTATCTACAGCTTGTTCGATTTTTTCTAAAGAGACTGGTCTTTTTTCACAAGCTTTTATTAGACCTTTTCTTATTTTTTCTTTTTCAAATGGTTCGCGCCTACCATCTTTTTTGATTATTACAAGATCAATACTTTCAACTCTTTCATATGTTGTAAATCTTTTTTTGCACTTTAGACACTCTCGCCTACGTCTAGTTGAATTAACTTCAGTATTTCTTTTGTCTATAACTTTATTTTCTTCGTGTAAGCAATATGGACATTTAATTTTTATCGCCTCTGAGTAAGCACAATATGTTGTGTTTTTTATTAATTTTGACACAATATGTTGTGTTTTTTATTCTTAAGAATTAAACTAATATTTAAAGATTGTTGAAGTTGAAAGTAGAGGTTTTAGAAAATTTCTATATTTAACTATTTTATAGTAATTACAAATAGAAAGACTTATAAACAAGAAATTCTTAATTATTTAAGATAAAATGACAGATTTTGAAAAATACTTAAAAGGAGAAATTGTAAATGGATACAAAGAAATCTCCGATAAAGTTGCGTTAACTCACTCTCTATTAAAAGGAAGTGTGATGGAAGGAAGATTAGCTGAAATTGATTTACAATCTTATTTATCCATATGCAGAGAATGTGTTAAAGTTAATACTTCTATTGAACATTTCAAGGATTATTTTTCAGACTTAGAAGTGGAAGAATTAGAAAAAAAAGTAACAAAACATTTAGATCAAACAGAATCACTTTTACATAAAGCTTTGAATAGATTCCTTTAAAAACACAAAAGTTTAAGCAAATATTGAAAATAAAAAATGGCAGAAGATAAAAAACAAACTAAAAATCCTCAACCAGGAAACTTACCAAAAGAAGTACCCCCTGAATTAAAGGAAAAGTTTGATAAAATTAAAAAGAAATTAGATACATTTAAAGATAAAGTTCTAAAAGAATTTAATGAATATATTATAGGAATTGCTTTAATGCCCCCTAAAAAATTTCTTAATCAAAGATTCCCAGAAAGAGCTGGAGAAAATTTACCTCCTGAAGTTAAGAAAGAAGAATCTAAAGATGAAAAAGAAAATCCTAATGAGATTAATGCTTTTATTTTAGTTGACGATTCTGATAGTAAGAAAATGTCTAAATTAGAATTAAAAGAAAAATTAGGTAAAATTATTGAAAAAATAGGTAAAGATGTTGATAAAGATATTGTAACTGAAACTATGGTTTTATCAGAGTTAAAAGAAAGTTGTTACGATGGAAAGTATGATATTTTACAAGTAATTGCGATGTCTGCTCCAATTTACGATCCTAAGGAAATGTTAGGAGCTATTAAAATTTCTGAAGTTCATAAGACAATGGTGCTAAAGAAATTTGATAAGTATATTGTAAGTTATGTTGCAGCTGGCTCATTATTTAGAGGAGATAAAAAAAGTCATGATATTGATGTTTACATTATTGTAGATGATACTGATGTAAAAAGAATGTCAAGATATGAATTAAAAGATAAATTAAGATCTATAATTATAAGTCAAGGATTTGAAGCTAGAAATATAACTGGGGTGAATAAAGAATTTCACATTCAAACATATATTTTAACTGATTTTTGGGATTCTGTAAAAGATGCTAATCCTGTTATATTTACATTCCTAAGAGATGGAGTTCCTTTATTTGATAGAGGAGTATTTAATCCTTGGAGATTGTTATTAAAAATGGGTAGAATTAAACCAAGTCCTGAAGCTATTGATCAGCAAATGGAAATTGGTGAAAAACTATTAGAAAGAGTTAATGGTAAAATGATAAGTGTTGTTGCTGAAGATTTATACTATGCTGTTTTAAATCCAGCACAAGCTGTGTTAATGGCATATGGAATTAATCCACCGACGCCACTAGAAACAATTGATTTACTAAGAGAGATTTTTGTTAAGAAAGAAAAATTATTAGAAGAGAAATATGTTAAACATTTAGAAAACGTAAGAACTTTGTACAAAAAGATTGAACATGGTAAATTAAAAGAAATTGAAGGTAAAGAAATTGATAAATTAGTTAAAGAAACTAAAGAATATTTAGAAAAGATAAAGAAATTATTTAAAGAAATTGATAAGAAGAAAGAAGGTGAAGGTTCTAAAGATATTTACAACGCATGTGTTGCAATAACTAGAGATGTATTAAGTATATTTAATGTAAATGATACTAAAGATCCTGAAGCAGAGTTAAAAAAATTAAGTTCTAAAGGAGATATTCCTGTTAAGTATTATGAAATATTTAAAAAAGTAAATTCTTTAGGAAAACAAAAGTTGAGTAAGACGGAAAGTGAAAAGATTAAGAGAGAAGCTAGAGAATACTTGAAAGTTATGATGGAATTAATCCAAAGAAAACAAAATATTCAACTAGAAAATGCTAAATTAAGAATTAAATATGATTCTAATAAATTAGGAGAAGTTTATGTTTTTGATGATACTGTATTTATTATAAAAGATTTAAAATCTAAAGATCAAGTTGAGAAAACAGTAATTAAAAATAAACAATTTACTTCTATTGAAAAATCTAGTTTAAAGGAATTAGAAGAAGTTTCTATGAAAAATCAAAGTACTAAAAGAATTTCTATAAGTAATGATTTCTATAAAGAATTAGAAGATATTTTTGGTGCTGAATTCGAGATAATTGTTTAAAATGAATTCTAACAGAGAAAATTTAGACGAAAGAATAATTGAATCTATGAAATATCATATTAAGAGAAATGATATTAATCTTGATTTTGATGGAAAATCTATAACTGATATTTATGGGGTTGAGCATGAAGTTATTTTATCTGATGAAGGTTCTCATACTCATGTGCCTTTCATTAATGAAGGAAGAATTTATTTAGATCGAAATATGGGCCATTATGGTTATGATACCTATGCCCATAGTTTTGTAGGTACTCTTCAACATGAAGTAAGTCATAATGATCTTAGTCCTCTAACTTTAGCTATAGCAGGTTTTTGTTTATATAAAACTATGAAATACCATTTTCAAGATGATAAAAAGAAACTTGTTAAGATGTTGGCATTTGTAGCTACATTACCCTATACCTTTGATGCTGCTTTTGTCGAAACTTATGCATGTTTGTTTAGAGACAAAGATTGGGCTACTCATGATGTTGCTAAACTTACGAAAGTATTTGTAGAAATAGGTTCTGAATTCTTAGGGAAAATGCTTTAGAAGAGCAATCAAAACGTTTTTAAATATTGTTTTTAAGAATTATACTATGGAAGCAAAAGTTATTAATTTTAGACGAGGAAGACATAGACAACATACTAATCAGTTAATCTTAGATTTAAAAGGTTATGAAGATAAAGATAAAGCTAAAGGGTTAATTGGTAAGAAAGTATCTTGGACATCTCCTGGCAAATTGAAAAGAGTAATTAATGGTCAAGTTAAATCTACACATGGAAATAATGGTAATGTTAGAGCTGCATTTGAAAAAGGTTTACCTGGACAAATAATTGGTAAGAAAATTGTTCTAGAAGATTAAATTTATAAATATTTAAAAAATTCTTTTCTATCTGTTTCTATTTCATTTAATATTGTTTTTAATAAACCTCTGCCAATATCTCTTCCAGGATGAATTGGAACTACTGTTGTTCTTCCATCAGGATGTCTAAAATATCTATGGCTACCTTTCTGTCTTATTTCTTCAAAACCCATTTTTTTAAGAATTTTAATCAGTTCTCTTGCTGATAAAACAGGGAGTTTCATACTCTTACTTTAACTTGTTGTAAACCTATGAATTGCTCTTTTGGAACTTCTTTCTCAACTTCTAAACATAGCTCTATTGCTTCTTTTATGTGTTTTAATAATTCATCTATTGTTTTACCTTGAGTATGGCATCCTCTTAAAGAAGGAACGCTACCAACATAATACCCATCTTCGTCTTTTTCTATTAATACAGTAAAATTATGTACTTTCTTTTTCATAATATAACTTAAAGAATTTGTTTTTATATATTTATCGATTTATTCTAAGTTAAAAGCTGCCCTTTGTACAACTTCTGAAAGTGCTGGATGTATGAAAGTAACATTCTGAATATTGTCTATAGTTCCAGAACCTGATTTCATTGCTACAAGAACTTCATGGATTAATGTAGATGCTTCTGTTCCTAAGATATGACAACCTAGAATTTTCCTTGTTTTTTTATCAACTAAGAATTTTACAAAACCAACTTTATCCTCTAAGGCCTTGCCCATTCCTGTATGTAAGATCATATGTTTACCTTTTAGATAAGGAATCTTTTTTTGCTTTAGTTCTTCTTCTGTATAACCAACTCCAGCTATTTGCGGTGTGGTAAAAACAGCATGAGGCATTGCTGAGTAATCTACTTTTCTTTTATTTTTTGGGTTTAAGATATTGTTTGTAGCATATTCTCCTTCTAAGTTTGCTGAATGTTTGAACATGTAATGACCTGCAATATCCCCTAATGCATAAATCCCTGGAACATTTGTTTCTAGATAATCGTTAGTTTTTATGAAACCTTTATCATCAATTTTAACTTTTGTTTTTTCTAAATCTAATAAATCTGAATTTGGTTTTGCTCCTAGAACAACTAGTAACTCGTCTGAAGATACTTTTTTTACCTTCTTTGTTTTTTGATCTTTAACTTCTGTTATAAATTTGTTACCATTTTTGTAAACTTTTACTATATCATGATTTAAGAATAAATTGTAATTTCCTTTTACTGCTTCAGTGTATGCTTTTGAAATTTCTTGATCTTCTTTTGTTAATAACCAAGAACTTCTTTGAATAATATTTACTTTCGTTCCTAGAGCTCTATAAAAATGTGCTAATTCTGTTGAAATATAACCTCCTCCAAGAACTGTCATTTCTTTAGGTTGTTTTTTCAATCTTAAAGCTTCTGTACTTGTAATATAATTTACTGAATCTAATCCTGGAATTGGTGGAATATTTGGCCTAGCTCCTGCTGCTATTAAAATTTTATCAGCTTTTATTGTTTCTTTTCCAATTTGTAATGTTTTAAAATCTATGAATTTAGCTTCTCCTTTAAATAAAACAGGATTTTTAGATGTTTTGTAATAATCACCCATTCCTTTAGATTCAGTATCAACAAAAGAATTAACTCTTTTAATTATAGCCTCAAAATTTATTTTAGTTATTTTAGATTCTATACCAAATGTTTTTGAATTTCTTATTTGATCTGCAACATCTGCTGAATGGATTAACATTTTAGAAGGTATGCAGCCACGATTGAGACAAGTGCCACCTATTTTATCTTTTTCAAGTAAAGCTACTTTTAGCCCTTTTTCTGAAGCAGTGTATGCTACGTCAAGACCAGAACCGGTACCAATAACAATTAAATCAAATTGTTTCATATTTAAAATGAAAAGAAAAGTTATATTTAAAAGTTCGTTTTAAGGGTTTTATCTATGAGCGTAATAGAATGTTAATTTGTTCTTTTGTTTTTTATCTAATCTTACGAAGCCTACTCTGTAAAATTGTATAATATCATCTACTTTTAGTTTTTTTACAGAGGATTCTGCTAGGCCTTTAACTAAAGTTCCGTTATCCATTAATATTTCAATATCAATTAAGCCTTTAGATTGTGGTAACCAGTGCATTATCTTTTCTCCTTGTTTTTCGTAAGTTTCATGATCTTCTGAATTGTAAGTATATTCAGTATTGTTAAAAGTAAAATTTAGACAATCCATTAATCTGTATAGTTTATCTTTTTTTAATGATGTAAAATCTTGCTTTTGAATGTAGAAATTTTTATTAACGTTAAAGGAACGAGAACCATTCTTAGGATAATCTGGATGGAAATTGATTTTAACTTCTTTTTCAGGAGAGTTTTCTATTGTTAATTTTATAGGATCTATAACTGCAAAATACCTATTTGAAGTTTTGTCTATGAAAGATTTATTTAATGCGTAAAGATTTTCTAATGCAACATGAATATCTGATTTGCCTATACCTGAATCTTTAATGAAATTGATTATTGTTTCTTTTTGTATGCCTCTTCTTCTTAATGCTCTTATTGTTCCTAATCTTGGGTCATCCCAACCTAGTAATTTGTTTTCATCTATTAATTGTTTAATTTGTGTTGTGCTTTTTACACCTTCATATAATAATTTACCAGAGTACATAGTTTCAGGATACTGCCAATTAAAGTAATCATAAATGTATTTTTGTCTTCTATCTGAGATTTCTAAATCTGTTCCTCTTAAAATATGAGTTACTTTAAAATCATGATCATCAATAGCAGAAGCGAAGTTTAGTAATGGCCATACTTTATTTGTTTTATTTAGAGGATGTTTTGATTTTTTAACAATTCTAAATGCTGGCCAATCTCTTACTGCAGGATTAGAATGCATGATATTTGTTTTTATTCTTAGAACTGCTTCTCCTTCTTTGTATTTTTTGAACATAGATTTCCATCTTTTTAATTGTTCTAAAGAAGATAATTCTCTACATGGACAAATTATTGATTTTTGAATTAGTTTTCTGAATTTTTCTGGATTACAAGTACAAACGTAAGCATTATTTTGCTTTACTAATTTTTCAGCATATTTGTAGTATGTGCTTAATCTTTTAGATTGAATTGCAGTTTTGTTTACTTTTACATTTAACCATTGTAGATCTTCTTTTATCCAATTGTAAGCTTCTTTTAATGGGACTTTTACTTTTGGATCTGTATCGTCATATCGTAATAAATATGAACCTTTATTTTTTTCAACAAAGAAATAATTCCATAATGCTTGTCTACAATGACCTAGAGATAATGAACCGTTAGGATTTGGTGCAAAACGCATTATTACTTTTCCTTTTGCATTTTTTAATCTTGGAATAGTTCTACTTTGTCTTTTCTTTTTTTCCTTTCTGGGTTTTACATTAAAATTATCAAATTCTTTTTGTTGTTGTTCTATTGATAAAGAATTTACATGTTTAACTGTTTCTTGAACTTTTTGAGATAATTCTTTTACGTTAGCTTTTAACTTTGGATCGTTTTGTAATAGTTGCCCTATAACTGAGCCAATGTTTGCTTTTCCACTATACTTAAGAGCATTTTCTAAAGTATATTGCAAAATTAGATTATCCATGTTATTTAGAAAGATATGGAATTTAAATATGTTTTTGTTTAATTAGCTAGTTATTTCCAATTTCAATCCAAGGCCAGTGTATATTTTAGTTTCAATTTTTTGTAAGTATCCAGAAGACTGCAAATATAAAAGTGCTTCAATCCCTTTTTTTAATCTACTTACTCTAGATAAAAGATCATCGGGATTTGATTTAAACCATTCATTTGCAATTAGATTAGATTTCATTGAGGTGGATTTAACATGACCAATTTCCCTAGAATATCCTAACAATGGAAAGTTATCTTCCTGATCATAAATGAAAACATCGTATTTTAAATCATGAATAATTTCATCTTCATCACTAGGGAGATCAGATTCTATACGGAATCTTCTATAGTTGGATTTTATAATAAATGTCAAATCACCAACATTTCCGATTATTTCTCCATTTTTTTTTTGAGGTTTCTGTGATTTCCATATAAAATACTAAACAATAAATTTTTTAAGCTCTTTCATTTAAGGTTTTTAAGTAAAATATGCATAATTTGAAACAATTGAGTAATAAGGAAAAGAAACTATTAATTAAGAAAATAGAATTGCAATATGGCATTAGTAGTTTGAAGATTGATTTTCTATTTTTTAAGAATAATGATAATAAGATTTATGTAATTAATAAGGAATTTAGAGAATTGAATAGTGAAAAATTGAACATTAGTGTTTTAGGAATGTACTTTGCTAAGTTTGATAGAGAGTTGCGCTTAACGACAGAGGGTTGTCAATTACTGGGTAAATTCGTTAAGAAAAATATTTTAGAGTTAAATGAAGAACAAAGTAATGAATGGTTGCAAGGTCACGATTTAGAGGGTTTAAATTTTAAAGATGTAGATGAAACTTTTATTATTCTAAAGAATAATGAAGATTATATAGGCTGTGGAAAACATACTAAAAATAAAATCTTAAATTATGTTCCGAAAGAGAGAAGAATAAAATAAATTTGATTTAAAAAACCTTAAAAATGTTCGGTATATAGAATAAATATGGAAAGCTTAGAAAAAAAATTAATTATACCTTTAATTGTTGGGTCATCATTATTGTTTAACTGTGAAGATGGTACTTTCTACAAAGAAGCGACTGCACCTCAAATACCCGAACCTTTACCTAAGATCGCTGAAAATTTTTCAGACATATACTTATTTGGTGAACCTATCTTTGATTCACCACTTGAAATTGGAAAGACATCAAAAGTTACTTTTATTTTAAGACCTTTAATTGACCTTGATAGCCTTGATTTAGATATAGGAACAGATTTTTTTAATATAGATATAAATGGTTCAGAAAGATCATATTTGACTAGCACAGGATATACTCAAGAATTAAAATTCAATCATGGCTCTGTTGAAAAAGGTGATACATTGAAATACAATTTGTCTTTAGAACCTTTAGCACAAGGAAAATTTAGAATAAATGCATTTGTTCAGGCTAAGAAAGACAGATATAGTGGTTTTTATCGAATCCATCAAGATCTGATACAAGGATATATCAACCCAATTCAAGAATAATTTTAATGCTAATTTTTTTATAGCTTCAAATCAAGTTGAAGCTTAAACTAAGTATATAAACTTTTTATTTCTAGTAAAATTATGGAAAAAATAAATAAGACTTTAATGGGAATGTTAGGAATTGTTTTATTAATTGCTTTTTTAGTTTCAATTATTCCAGGAAATGATTTTAGTAATTTCGATGGTGTTAAGAAATTTTCATCAGAAGAAGAAATAAAGAATTATATTAAATCTAAACAAGATCAAGGTAAGAGTGGTCTTGAAATTTTAGAATCTTTTGATGTATTTAAAAGTGGAGGAGTACAATTTCAAACTTTAGGAGCTCAAGCTACTTCAGATACAAGTGATTATGGAAGTGGTGGAAGTCCTTTGGATTTTTCAACAACGAATATTCAAGTTAAAGGTGTAGATGAAGCGGATATTGTAAAAAATGATGGAAGATATATTTATACTGCAGTTAATAATAAATTAAATATTTTGGATGCATATCCTGCTGAGAATTTAAATATTATATCAAGTATTAATATAAATGGTAATGTTAATGAAATTTTTGTTAATGATGATAAATTAATTGTTTTTGGAAATGAACAATATAATTATTATGGAACAACGTCGTCTTTGCCAGGTAGAGTGGTGGATCAAATAGTTGCTCCAGAATATTATGAAAGTAAATCTTTTGTGAGAGTTTATGATATTGAAGATAGAGAAAACCCAGTTTTAAAGAAGGAAATAAACTTCGAGGGGCAGTATTATGATTCTAGAATGATTGACAATTATGTTTACATTATTTTAAATGATAATATTGGAATTCGTAATAGAGATGAATTAAAATTACCAGAAATAAATGAAAATGGTAATACTCAAAAAATAGATGCAGAAGATGTTTATTATTTTGATGATATCCAAGATTTTTCTTATAGATTAACTACAATAATGGCTATTGATGTTGATAACTTAAACAAACAATCTTCAAAATTAAATGTTTTAACAGGATATACTCAAAATATTTTTGTTTCAAAAGATAATATTTATTTAACTTCAATAAAAAGAGTTTCAAATAGTGTTTACGGAGAAGTTATTGATGAATTAAGTAATAAAGTTGTAGATAGTAGAGAAAGAACTTTAGTTCATAAAATTTCTATAGATAATGGTAATATTTTATTTGCTGGAAATGGTGAAGTTCCTGGAAAACCATTAAATCAATTTTCAATGGACGAATATAATGGATACTTTAGAATTGCAACAACTAGTGGACAATTTGGAAGTGATTCTGAAAATAATATGTATGTTTTAGATGATGGAATGAATGTGGTTGGAAGCATACAAGGATTAGCAAGAGGAGAGAAAATATACTCTGTTAGATTTATGGGTGAGAGAGCATATATGGTTACCTTTAAGAAAATAGATCCATTATTTGTTATAGATTTAAGTATTCCTGAACAACCAAAAGTTTTAGGAGAGTTAAAAATTCCAGGCTATTCTGATTACTTACACCCTTATGATGAAAATCATGTTATTGGAGTTGGAAAAGATGCTGTTGATGCAGGAAATACAGGATTTGGAAGTAGAGATTTTGCTTGGTACCAAGGTTTAAAGATGAGTTTGTTTGATGTTACTGATCCTAATAATCCAAAAGAAGTTGCTAAAGTTAATATTGGAGATAGAGGAACTGATTCAGAAGCTTTAAGAGATCATAAGGCATTTTTATTTGATAGAGAAAAAGAATTACTAGTTATTCCTGTTTCTTTACATGAGATTAATAGAAATCAAAATAATAATTATGAAGATGTAATTGTACCAAATGGAATAATTGCACCAAATACATATGGACAAAAGACGTTCGAAGGAGCTTATGTTTTTAATTTGAATTTAAATGAGGGTTTTAAACTAAGAGGAAGAATTAGTCATGACAATTATGTTGAAAATGGAAATTACTATGGTTATCAAGATTCAAGAATAAGAAGAAGTTTGTATATTGGAGATTCATTGTATACTATTTCAAATAACTTAGTAAAAGCTAATGATTTGTTTAATTTACAAGAAATTAGTAATGTCAAGATTTAAATATTAATTTCTTTTCTTTATTTTATGGATATTAAAGTTAATGGAATAAAAGAAGAAGAAATATCACATTTTGCTCAGTACTTTCCTAAGATTAATGGTTTAGTAAAAGCTAATCCTTACAAAAAAGAAAGTAAGCATGAAAGGAATATTTTAGAGACAGAGAGTAGTTTACTAGACGCAGGAAAAATTAATTCTAAGAATTTACATAAATTTGAGAAGAAGTTTAAAACATATCCAATATTTAGATCTGGTTTAGGTGTTGATGGAAATAAGAAGAATAAGGTTATTATTTATACTTTAATTAAAGATAAAGAGAATTATAAGGTTTTATTGTTAAGATTGGTAAATCATGACAAATGGATCGATATTCTTGATGATAAAAAAGAATTTAAATCTTTAATAAGTGAAATTAACAATAACTTAAACATTTAATATGGACAAATTAAAACAAGCTATTAGCGCATATAACAAGATTGCAGAACTTTATGCTTATTATAATAATAGCAAGATTTTTCAATATCAGTTAAATAAGTTTATTTCTTTATTACCTGGAAAGAAAGTATTAGATGCTGGTTGTGGTCCTGGAAGAGATGTTTCTTTGTTTTTAGATGAAGGTATTAATGCTATTGGCGTGGATGCTTCTTCTGGAATGATTAGAGCTGCTAAGAAGAGAGTTGAAAATGGTGTGTTTGAAGTTATGGATTTTAGGAAATTAAAATATAAGGGTGGAACTTTTGATGGTGTTTGGTCAATGTCTGGTTTGATTAATTTACCTAAAGAAGATTTAGATGTTACAATAAAGGAATTTCACAGAATTTTGAAAGATAAAGGAATTATATACTTAGCTACAAAAGAAGGTAGAACTGAAGAGGTTGTTAAAAGGAAGAAATATAATGAGATTCCAATACCTTATGTTTATTATTCTATACATGAGATTGAACAAGTACTAAAGAAATACGATTTCTTACTAATAGAATCTGGTGTTACAGAAGATGAAGATGAGAAATGGATTGAAATATTTGCTCAAAAAATAAAAAAATAATTAAAGCTTTAGAAGCTTTATGAAACTTTAATACTAAAGAATTAGAAATATTTTTAAAAGTTAAGTGTTTCTTATATTTATGAAAAAAATTTATTTGCCCCTTATTTTTCTTGTATTGTTGTCTAACCAAGTAAGTTCTACTCATGAGAATGTTACTAGTCATATTGAAGTGGAAGACCCTGAGAGCAATAGTAGATTTACAATATTGGTGTTTATATTATCTGGCATAGGCATATTAGTTTTAATTTATGTGCTATTTCCTAAGAAGTTTAAAAAACACCTTGAAGAAGAGTTTGAAGTAGAAGAGAGGGAGAAAAAAGAAGAAATTGAAGAACTTAATGATGAAGATATGGGAAAAGTTCTTAGTATATTAAAAAGGGAAGGTGGAAGAATTAATCAAAAAGACTTAAGAAAAATGTTTGCTATGTCTGAAGCTAAGATGAGCTTGTTGATTTCAGAGTTAGAGGCTAAGAATAAAGTTGAAAAGATTAAGAAAGGTAGAGGAAATATAATTATATTAAAAAGATAAGCTTTTTTAAGTATTGAGTTTATTTAAAATTCTAATGAAAGATATTGAAAAATTAATTCAGAGTTTACATCCTTTAGAGAGGAAAGTTTTACCAATTTTAGAGGATTCTATAGATTCAAGTTCAATAGTTAAAAAAAGTGATTTACAGGAAATTGAAGTTCTAAGAGCATTGCAATGGTTACAGAATAAAGATATAATCTTAGTTAAGAGAAATGAAAGAGAAGTAATTAAGATTGATACTAATGGCAAGAAATATTTGAAGAAAGGTTTACCAGAAAGAAGATTTTTAAACGTTTTAAGGGAAGGTAGTTTTTCTTTAGAAGATATTAAAGATAAAGGAGACTTAGACCAAAATGAGACTAGTATTTCTTTAGGAATATTGAAAAGAAGTAATTCAATAACATTAGGAAAACAAATAAAATTAACAAATAATGGTAAAAAATTATTAAATAAGGAATTTGCTGAAGAATTATTATTAAAGAAGTTGCCTATAGACATAAAGAAATTAAGTGAGCAAGAGAAATCTGCTTTTGAATTTTTACTTAAGAGAAAAGAAATTTTAAAAACAGAAATAGAAAAAACAAGATTAGTTACATTAACACAATTAGGTTTAAAATTAAAAGATGTTAAGATTAAAGATGATTTAGTTGAAACTCTTACACATGAGATGTTGTTAAGAGGAGGATGGAAAGGTAAAAATTTTAGAAGATATGACCTAAAATCTGAGGTTCCTAGGGTAAATTATGGGAGAAAACATTTTGTTAATGATGCAATTTCATACATTAAGAGAATTTGGTTGGACTTAGGATTTAAGGAAATGACTGGAAGTTTTGTGCAAACTGGGTTTTGGAATTTTGATTCATTATTTACACCTCAGGATCATCCTGCTAGAGAGATGCATGATACTTTTTACATTAAAGATCCAATAAAAGGAAAATTAAGTAATAAGAAAATTGTAAATAATGTTAAACAAGCTCATGAAAAAGGAATTAATGGAAGTAAAGGTTGGGGATACTCTTGGAAGGAAGAAGAGTCTAAGAGAAATGTTTTAAGAACACATACAACTTGTTTAAGTGCTAAGACAATTGCTTCTTTAAAAAGTAAAGATTTACCTGCTAAATTTTTCTCTGTTGGTAAAGTTTTTAGAAATGAGACTGTTGATTGGAAACATTCTTTTGAGTTTGAACAGACAGAGGGTATTGTAATAGATGAAGATGTTAATTTTAGACATTTACTTGGATATTTGAAAGAATTTTTTAATAAGATGGGTTTTGATAAAATTAGATTTAGACCAGCGTTTTTTCCTTACGTTTCTTGTAGCTGCGAAATAGAAGTATATCACCCACTAAAGAAACAATGGATTGAGTTAGGTGGAAGTGGAATACTTAGACCAGAAGTTGTTGTTCCATTACTTGGAAGAGATGTTCCTGTTTTAGCTTGGGGTTTAGGATTAGGAAGAATTATCATGGATTATTATAAAATTCATGATTTAAGAGATCTTTATGGAAATGATTTGAAAAAAATTAGAGAGATAAAATCTTGGATGAGGTAAGATTTCTTATATTCTTTAATATATATTTTCCTTACAAATGTTGCATGTGCAAGACACCCGCGCAGCACTTATAAGTAAAAAAGATGTTGTATAGATATGAAATTTGATCTATTTAAATTGAATTCAAAAGAAGATAAACCAAAAGGATGGATTTGGGTGAAGTTTAACTCAGAATTGCTTAGGAAAGAATATAAAAAATTACTTAAAAAAAGACAACAAAACTTAATAGGCAAGGAGATAAGTAATAATCTTAATGCTGGTTTTAGTACAGTTGTAAAGCATTTGATAAAGTTAAAGAATTCTAGACATAACTTAATTTTGCCACTCCCAATAATAATAGAAATGATTAAGCTAACAAATCCTAATTTGAAAAATAAAATAATTAAAAATTTTAAGTTATTCATATCTAAATTTGACAGAAGCAATCAAGGAATAACAGCTGTCAAGAAGCTAGATGAAAAATTAGCAAGCATAATAGGTGCTCATATGGCAGATGGTTATTTACAAAAGAATAATAACGAATACAGATTAAAAATTTGTGATGGTAGAGAAGATATTATTCGAAGATATTCTGAACATATTAAATATATTTTCTCTAAAAAGGCCATAGTAGGATATCAAGTAAGATTTAATAATAAATACTGGATCTGTTGGTTTAATAGTAAAATAATTGGAAGATATTTTGAAAAAATATTTGATATACCAACTGGGAAGAAGTTTGATATTGCAAAAGAACCAGAATTAGTAAAAAAGAGTAATTTTAAAATTAGAAAAGCTTTTGCTAAAGGTGTTATGGATTTTGATGGAGGAGTTAAGGCTAGTGGAATGGTAGCACTAACATCTATGAGCAAACAGCTAATAGATAATATTTATGAAATATTATCGCTAGATGGAATTTCTGTTAATAAAAAATATAATAAGAAAAAGAAAAGCTGGCAAATAGAATCAAGAAGTGGAAGGAAAAAAGAATATTTAAGAAAATGGTTAGATTATTTTGAAAAAGGAACTTGGAAATATAACAGGTTGAAATTCTTTTTAGATAATAAATCTTATAGTATAGAACAATTAGAATATTTATTTCCAAAACATCATAGATCAAAAATTCAGATTAGGGATGTTTATAGAAATATTTACAATACTAAAAAAAGTAAGATTAAAGATATTGTAATGGGTTTAAGAAAAGATAATCTTAAAGTTGCAGATACAACAATATATAAATATCTTCATTTGTTAGAAAAATCAGGTTTGATAAGAAAAGAGGGAGTAAAAATTACAGATGGAAAATATTGGTGGAGTGAAACTCTTTATAAATTAAGATAAGTTGAAAATAAAATGACTATTAAAAAATTACCTTCTAAGTATAAACCTAAGAGTTGGAATACTTTGGATGAAGCTTATCCAGGTTGGAATAAGCTAGAACAAAAGAAAAGTATAATTAAGTGTGTTAATGTTGATAGAATTAAGGGAACTGAATCCTGTCATCGCATAGATAATTGGATCCCATCTAAATTTTTTAAAATCAAAAAATGGTTAGAAGATAAGGAATATGATCTTAATTATGAGTGTCCCCCTACCTTATTTGAGATAAATAATGATCTATTTGTGACAACTGATGGTTATAATAGAGTTCTAGTTTTTAAACATTTAAAAATAAGGAAAATGAAAGCTGAGGTTATTAATTTGATTTAAACTTTTAATCTTACTTATCAACAGTTTAAGTTACAGAACAACAATTAGTTAGGTTTAAATTCTAAACTATCAGTATATTTGTTGAGGATTAATAATGAGATACGTTAAGGAAGACTTGTTAAAGTTTATGCAAGATGTAAAGAACTTTAAAGAACTAGAGAGAAGACTGTTTCAAGTAACTCCTGAAAAATATAAAGGTGATTTGTTTGAGTTATTTGTTCAGGCATATCTAGAAATTATTTATCCAACAAGATATAATCAAAAATTTAAATCAGTCAATTTGTTTGATAAAATTAAACCAGAGATATTAAGAAAACTTAATCTAAAATCTAGACAAGATTATGGAATTGATTTAGTTGCTTTAACTGAAGGTGATGAGATATGGACTATACAAGTAAAGTTCAGAGGAGCGGATACAGTTAAGTGGAGAGAACTAAGCACATTTAGAAGTTCAAGTGAGAAAGCCGATTTCATGTTAGTTATAGGAAATATAAATGAAGTATTACATCCACATGAAGAACTATCTCGTTTTTCCTCAATCTTAAGATATAATTTTCTAGAATTAACGGAAGAAGATTTTGATGCAATAAGAAAACATTTAGCTGGACAACAAATACAAAAAGTAATTCACAAACCAAGAGAACATCAAGCTAGAGCTATAGATAATGCAATAAAATATTTTAAGAATAATGATAAAGGTAAAATGATTCATGCCTGTGGTACAGGTAAAACCTTAACAGCTCTGTGGATAAAAGAAAAACTAAATGCAAAAAATACAATTGTTTATGTTCCAAGTTTAGCTTTATTAAAACAAACTTTAGAGGAATGGGCTAAACATAAGAATCAAGATTTCTCTATTAAATGTGTATGTTCAGATAAGAGTGTTGTGGGAGATAGAGATGAGATAGATATAGATGTTACTGAATTAGGAGTTCCTGTGACGACAGATGGAGAAGAAGTAGAGAAATATCTAAAAAATAAAGATAAACATAGA
>CEPZ01038693.1_pt1 | contig 17111 bp, 13 predicted proteins | sample 530461 | NCBI WGS metagenome assembly CEPZ01 (sample SAMEA2620106, study PRJEB7988) | marine metagenome | isolation source: saline water (ENVO:00002010), including | reverse complement strand
CACATGAGTGCTTCGACTTTCAGACAACATTTCAAGGCGTTAACTGGCACCAGCCCTCTGCAATATTTAAAAACGCTAAGGTTACAAGAAGCCAGAGATCAAATGCTGGTAAACGGTGTGGATGCGACGTTAGCCAGCAATTTAGTTGGCTATGAAAGCGCCTCACAATTCAGTCGGGAATACAGTCGTTTGTTTGGTCTTCCGCCTCAAAAAGACATTCAACGTTTAAGGCAAGTTCATCAAATGTAAGTAAAGTTTTTAATACTGTTTTAAAGGTGCTTATGACGGCTATTATGGATAGCTAACTCAGAGCAACCGCTCAGAACATCAGAACTGCGAGCCCTAAATCTCAGTTTTACTGATCACCACACCATTCTCATCGGCATAAACCCAATCATCTTCTGACACCTCTGCACCGAGTAAAGTAAGTGAGCTTAGCATACTGCCTAAGCCTTGCTTTTTGGTTTTACGCGGAACGTGACCCAGCGCCATGACACAAAAGGGCAATGTTTTTAATATTTCTACATCACGAACACAGCCGTTTACGATAATGCCTGACCATTGATTTTTAATGGCAGATATAGCCAGGTTATCGCCAAGAAAAGCGAATGATTTAGAACCTTGTGCATCAACAATTAAAACTTTATTGTCACCCGGTTGCCTTAAACACTCGCCAACTAGGCTGTTATCTTCAGGGCAGTGAATAATCACGGCTTGGCCTTTCATATAGCGTGATTTACCAAAGTGTGACAAGCCATGCTCCATAACTTGCAAAGTATCGCCATATTCATCGTACAGATCTGGGGTCGTAAAAACAGCCATGTTTAGTTCCAATTTAGATTTAATTAGCATTTACTTAAGCAGTTAAAGTTGCAAAATAACAATCTCTTAGGCAAATAGCCGCTATTCATAAAATGCATATTATTGATGTGTACAACGGGCTTCTAATGTGAGCTCTTGCTCAGAAATTTGCGTGATGGTTTCGAGGTAACGGGCTTTAATGGGTAAATCTAATTCTTTGGCATAAATTTCATCTATGGCATTTTGTAAACGCAAAACAATACCTTCAGGCACAGCCTTATTTAACGCCAAGTAATTGCCCCCTAAACGAGGATCGCTAATCACAAACGCGGGAGTCACTTGATCTTCTCTCAGTCGGTAATTTTGAATATGAAACCGTAAGCTATTTGCCGAGGCAATAAATAAATCTAGCTTACCTTCTGTGAAGGCCCTTATTTCGTCAAATTTTTCCGAAAAAGGAATGTAGTTTATATGCTCCTTAAACCCCCAATGCTTGAGGATTTCTTCATAAGCATCGCCTTTATGTAAACCGACGGTGTAGTTTGCCAACTCTTGTTTATTTGATATATGCACATCATCTCGGGATGCAAGCTTATAAAAGCAGGCAGGACTTGAGATAAGAGGACCAACCCATTGATACTTTGCTTCTCGACTGGGTAATCTTGAAGTCGAAACCAAGCCACTCTTTGCATCTTTAAGGCTCAATGTCATTGCCCGGTTCCATGGGTATAAAGCAAACTCACACTTTATATCGGCGATATCACAAGCCATAGCAACAATATCGGCATTCACGCCAACAACCTTTCCCTTATAAATGTAATTGTAAGGAGGAAACTCCTCAGTGTAGATGGTCAGCATGTTTTCTGATGAGAAGCTATGAGCTGAGCAGCAGAGCAGTAGCAAAGCGAGACATCTTAAACCCATCAAACAACACCTTAGATAAAAAATAACATTATGAAAAACTCATATTTCAAGTTTGTGTCTAACTAAAGCATAGAAAGAAAAAAGATAATTGCCATTTTCAAAATGTATTTCGAATATTGAAAATGGCATCAGAAGTGAGAGATTTAAAAACTAAAAGTACGACCAACGGTGAGTAAAATGGTTGAATCACCAAAGGTATCAAGGTCTGTGTCTTCATAACCTAACGATAAGTCCCAGCCACTGACAGAGTAATTACCTGTCACTCGCCAATGTACGTAGTCATCATCAGTTCCTTCCCAGGTCCATTTATCATCATCCATACTCATGGAGTAATCGATCCCTACATCAATCGAGAATGACTCGTTAATAGGGAAGTTATGAGTCAGCATCACAATGCTATGACCCGCTCCAGTACCAAAGTAGTCCCACGCATACCAAAAGTTAAGATTGGTATTGCCATAGTTAAACTTGGCATAAGCCTCAGCATAATTGTAACTGGAGCTCACATCTGCGCCGTGATAAGTGTATTGCGCAATACCAACATCAAGGTTAAGAACTTCACTTAAAGCTGTGTAATAGCCAACATAACCATCAAACTCAATATTGGTATCTTCGCCAAAATCTACATTAGAACCCCAGACACCTGCATACCACCCTGTGTCTCCCGACCAATCAAGACTGGCCTGAATGGCTGGATCTTCTTGAGTTTGGCTTACCCCATTAAACAAATAATCAGACACACCGGTTACTGTAACAGATGTGTCTGCTAGCGCAGGAAAAGTACATAAACAAAGTGTGTATAAAGTCAGTTTTTTCATGGTTTAACTCAATAATAAATTTCCCTTATAGACTGAGATTAGTACAAAAATTTCCACTGTAAATAAATTGAATAGACAATTTCCAAAACAGAAACACTTTACCTTTAAGTAACATTAAGCAATACCTTGTTGCTAATACCAAAATATCTACACTGTTATTGACGGTAATACTTAACCCTGTTTTTATGTGCTTTACGCTTAATCAACCTGAAAATATATAACCATATACTAATATTGAAATATAACTTCCCCAATCGCCCCGCTCGTCGGGGCATTTTTTTGATTAAAACGAAAAGACAGCAAAGACCAACACGCTCTGATTTTCCTGCAGAAAACGTATTTGCTTTGGCGAACACACTCACAAAATGTCTTTTTTTGTCGTTTTTGCGTTTTAAACGACACATTTAGTCACGTTAATATAGGCTTAATCAAAGAGTCTAATTTTATAGAACAACTTATATGACCATCAAACAAGTCTATTTCATCGCCGACGGCTTTCAAGCCCTTGACCTATTTGGCCCGCTTGATGCTTTTATGGAAACGAACAGCATTCAAGCCAATGCCTATCAATGTAAACTATTAGGGATAAGCAAACAGCCTGTACAAACCGCTTACGGACAAAGCCTGTCTGTCGATTACTGTCTGAGTGACGAGTTTGAATATGACGATTTGATCATTTGTGGGGGCACTGGTATGCGTACCTTGCAACTAACTACAAAACAGCTCAATGCACTCTCTGACATAGCTAAAAAAGCAAAACGTGTCTTTAGCATTTGCACAGGGGCGTTTATTCTCGCCAAACTCTTTGATGATAAAGCCCTGACGATTACAACACATTGGCGTCATTGTGAGAGCTTAGCTAAGCAGAACCCAAATAAAACCGTCACGCCTGATCCACTCTTTATTCGTGATGAAAACATATGGTCATCCGCGGGGGTGCTTTCTGGTGTTGACTTGGCACTTGCAATTATTCGCGAAGACTATGGCAATAGCATGGCTGCCAAAGTAGCTAAAGATTTAGTAGTGTATTTACAACGGGCAGGCTCACAGCAGCAATATTCAGATATTTTAGCGCTACAATCCGGTGAAAGTTTAAAGCTCTCGCCATTAATTGATTGGTTAAGCACGCAATTAGATAAATCGGTCACCGTCACTCGTATGGCTGAGTTTTGCAGCTTGAGCGAGCGACAACTCACACGACTATTTAAACAGCACCTTAACTGCACACCGAGTCATTATTTTCGGGTACTCAAACTGAATCATGCCAGAGATCTATTGTGTGAAGAAAACATCAGCCTGCAGTTTATCTCGCAAAAATTAGGTTTTAACAATTACGACAGTTTTCGTCGGGCTTTTATTAAGCAATTTGGCCTCTCACCTTCACAATATGCTAAGGGCACTCACGCATGAAATTTGTTTTTAAATTACTTGTTATCGCCTTGTGCAGCTTTGCCACTTATGCGAACACCCTTTCGACCGAGCAACAACAAGCTTGGCTAGAAGACATTAGCTTTTTTGAAAACCAAGTCAGAACCAAGCATATTGAACCGTTTCACACCCTTGCTGAGAGTGACTTTGCGAGACTTTTAAAAGAACTTAAACAAGACTTACCACTACTCAGTGAGCCTCAAGTAGAAGCGCGACTAATGGCAATAACGAGTGCCATTGGGGACGGACACACTAACTATTTTATGATGTCAGGGCCTCACCAGCACTTTCCACTGAGGTATAAATTCTTTGACAATAAATTACGTGTCATTGATGCAACTAAGCCATATCAGCACCTTATCGGCGCAGAGCTCAAAACCATCAATGGCTTAACCGTTGAAGCACTCTTTGAGTTAATCACACCTCTGTTACCTGGCATCGATAACCAATTTAGCGCCAAAACCCGCTTTGAATTTTATTTAACCCTACATAAGCTGTTATTGGGTCTAGGTCTTGTAAAAGAAAATGCCGCGGCACAGTTTGTATTTGAACTTGAGGGCAATCCACTTAGCGAACAAATAACCCCAGTTGCCATGAGTGAATTTGCCAAACTCAGTTCCGCTTTTAAAAATCACACCGATAAATTAAATAAGCTAGATATTGGCATGCCGGGGATAACTCTCAACTTGTTAAAAGAGAACAAAGTCGCTTACTTTGATTTTAACGCCTACCCCAGTTTTGAGCTGGTCATTGCTGAGTGCCAAGCACTGCAAAAAAAATTAATGGCTGCGAAATCAAAGTATCTGATTATCGATTTCAGAGGCAATGGCGGCGGTAGTTTTTACACAGGGTTGGCTTTTTCATCTTGCCTGTTACCTATGGACCAATTTGATTGGAAAACAGGTGTGTTTGTTCTCACAGATGAACATACTTTTTCTGCGGCAATGAGTAACACCGTACAGTTTAAACAAATTCTCAATGCGCGAATTTTTGGCACGCCGACTGGTGGTGATCCAAACCAGTTCTCAGAAAGCCATCGCTTCGTTTTACCTAACTCAAAAAGGAAGTTGAGTGTATCAAAACGCTATTACCCGTTTCTTTTTGAAGATACAGATGCTGTCTACCCTGATGTGTTGATTGAAACTTCATGGCTAGATTATCAGCAAGGCAAAGACCCAGTGCTCTCTGCGGTACTGGCTGAAATTGAAAAATAGAGAACAACACATGCTCCAATTAAAACCTAATTGCGAATGCTGCGATAAAACTTTACCTTCAGATTCAACTGAGGCAATGATATGTAGTTATGAATGCACTTTTTGTAGACGCTGTGTGGAAAAAGAATTAAGTAATGTATGCCCAAACTGCGGTGGTAATTTTGAAAAAAGGCCTATACGCCCTTTAGAAGTTCGCTGAGCAAACAGAGTAAGGGCTAGCACAATCTTTTAATTGCACTACAGAACATTGAGCTGATTTCTATTATTGCGAGCAAAGTATTTATGGTTACAATGAAGATTAAATACTGCTCGCAAAATTTATAAAAGCGAGTAAAGATATATCAAAGGAATACTCGTGGAAAGACAAGAAACGCTGGTTCAATATTTCACAGATCATGACGGATCCGCCCCTTCACCTGAGCTTGCAAAACACCAGAAAATGGTAAATAGCCCATTTCAGTTTTTACGCGGCTCAGCGCCACTTATGTATCGAGATATCGCAAGCCAAGTTATTCAGCTTCCAGAAGCTTTATCAAACCTTCCTCTTACGACCATTATGGGCGACTGTCATACCAGTAATTTTGGGTTTTTAAGCGAAGAAGGCTCCTACGGTGAAACTGTAGTGTTTTCTCTTAATGACTTCGATGACGCCTGCTTTGGTCATGCCAGTTGGGATCTATTCCGATTTTTAGTTAGCCTGCCACTTGCGCATGCCGAGGCCGCTCAAATTCAGGCAGAGTCTGAGTGTGAAAAATTCAAAGCAAAACCTCTTGCTGATGAACATCAAATACATTCAGCGCAGCAAGCTTTTTTAACGGCTTATATCGAAACTTGTGAGCGTTCATTACGGCAGAAAAACAATAGTCAAACCGCACTCACTGAATTTTCAAAAGGTCATATTTTGTATAAGCGCTGGCAAAAAGCGCTCACTAGAGTAGTCAGTGGCGAAGCCTTTATGACTAAAAGCACCTTGGCTAAAGAAGTTGATTTAGTGCAATGGCGATTTAAACAAAACCCTGACAAGTTTATTCCTCTGCCTGATGACATCTATGAAAACCTGTACATGCAATTCAGGCCTTTTATGGACGATGAAATACTCGACATCGTCGTGCGTCATAACGCGGGCACAGGCTCAAATAATTTAGGCCGCTACTATGTTTTAGTGGGTCCGAGCCAGCCCCATGATGCAGCTAAAACGCATATTGTTGAAATAAAACAGCAAAGAGAAGCGGCTCCCATAAAATACTTCCCTAAGGTATCGGTAAACAACCGACTCTCTGCGGCGCATTTAACGGTAAATTGTCAAAGAAAAATGCAACGCCGACCCGACCTAATTCTCGATGATGCAATTTGGCAAGACAAACATTGGTTACTTCGCTCACGCCATCACGCCCGCGTAGGCATTGATTCTGAGCACTTTATGTTGGGTAAAAGAGCAGCCGAAAAAGGCGGCGTTATTCAGTATGCACTGAGCTGTGGCGAAGCGCTGGCACTCGCGCATATGCGTGGAGATCGCCGCTCAGTGGACTTTCAATCTGCAATTGTTGAATGTTTACCAAAACAAACTCAATCACTAATCAAAGCCGCAAATGGATACGTCCAACAAGTGAGAGAAGATTGGCTCATTACTAAAAATTTAGTTGAACAGGCACTAAGTAAAAAACTTCAATGATTGGTGATTAATGACTCATTGTTTAATAAAGAAAGATACCTCTAATTTAGTCATTACTCATCAAGCACCTAGTGTGGATGAGTTTTTGCTTTTGCGTGAAAAAATAGGCTGGGCTAACCCCGCGAATGAGGTAGCTCAGTTAAGTTTAGACAACTCGCTTTTTCATGTGTGTATTCGCAAAAACGCTCAGCTTATAGGTTATGGCCGAGTCGTAGGCGATGGCGCTATGTATTTCTATATTCAGGATATTATGGTTAACCCTGATTTTCAGCAGCAAGGCATTGGTGCTCAGATAATGAACCAAATTGAAAGTTTTTTAGAGAATACAGCTCAATCAGGAGCCACTATTGGCTTATTTGCGGCATACAACAAAGAAGCCTTTTATGAAAAGTTCGGCTATTGCTCAAGAACCGGAGAGCCTTTAGGCTTTGGTATGTGCAAATTTATTAAATAAGTCTGCGGCTTTCATAGTCCTCCCACCCAGCCTTACTAACTGTCAACCCCCTTTACACCTAAGTTTTAAAGCGACCAACTAAGGCATTTAGCCTTGTTGCCAACTCAGATAAGTATTGTGCATTACTTTCTGCTACAACCGATACTTCCGCGACTTCATCTGCAACCGTTTTAATATCAACCACATTACGATTGATATCTTCAGCTACATGTTGCTGTTCCTCTGCGGCGGTGGCTATTTGTGAATTCATATCACTGATCAAATCAACTGAGTCGGTAATTGAATTAAATGCCTGCTGCGCTTCTTGTGTGTAATCTACTGTCTGACTTGACGTTTGCAAACTCGACTTCATTTCTTGAGAAATACTTTGCGTCATCTGACGAAGTTTAGAAAGTTGCGTTGAAATTTCTTCTGTTGATTCTGATGTTCTAACCGACAGCGCCCTAACCTCATCAGCAACAACCGCAAAACCTCGACCTTGCTCTCCCGCTCTCGCCGCTTCAATGGCTGCATTCAAGGCGAGTAAATTAGTTTGCTCTGCAATGCCACGGATCACATCTAAAATAGAGGTAATGCTTTCACTTTCATTATCTAATTGTTCAATATTTGCCGCTGAATCGCTCAGCGTTCGGCTTAAGCTCTGCACACTATCTACCGTTTTCTCAATGACTATTTTACCGTCTGTGGCTGCATCTTTGGTTTGATTAGCTGAATCGGCCGCATTTGCACAACTTGCTGCCACTTCATTCGCCGTAGCGGCCATTTCATTGATTGCCGTTGCAGCCTGTTCTAAGGCCATTTGCTGCATTTGAATAGAGTTGCTTAAGTTTTGTGAAAGTGCTTTGGTTTTGTCTGAAGACTGATTAATGCTACCTGAGCTATCGTTTATTTCATTGACTAACGCCGCAATTGAACCTAAAAACTGGTTAAAACTATTAGCCAGCTTACCGGTTTCATCATTACTGCGAATTTTCAACCTTTGGCTCAAATCGCCTTCACCTTGAGATATTTGCTCAAGACCATCGGTTACCTCAATGATTGGGTTTGAAATTAATCTAGCCAAATACACGCTTAAAGGTGAAAGCAACAATAGCAACACAATACTGACGACTACAATAATCCATGTCATCGCATTTGCAGATGCCATTACTTCACTCTTTTTAAGCAAACCGACAAACTTCCACTTTAATGTTGGCGATGTATAAATATTTGCGATATACGTATCACCATCAATATCAATTTCAGACTGCCCTGACGATTTTTCTGATAAGGATTGATATAAATTGTTAGACGCTTGAGAAAAAGCTTTAAAGTTGTTTTTTGGGTGCTTAGCATCGACCAAAATAGTACCGGTGTCCTCCACTAACACCAAATAACCAGATTCTCCCAACTTTATGTTCTGAATAAGCTCAGTTAATCCTTTTAAAGATACATCCATCCCGGTTACACCGAAAGGTTGGCCGCTACTGTCTTTTATTGATTTAACCGTTGAAACTATGACCGCATCATCCGGCTCCCAATAATAAGCGTTTGTTCTGACGGGTTCTGAATTTGCTTCAAGGCCTGTTTTAAACCAAGGACGGGGGCGAGGGTCATAATTTGCGCTTACACTGCCTTTTGGCCATTGGGTGTAACCCCCCTGTTGGTTTCCCATATAAATATAAGCAATGCCTGGATGAGAAGAGCCAAATTGATTAAACAAATCAAAAATATTAGCCTCAATCGCGCCATTTTGCTCTGGGGTCATTGTTTTCTCAGAACTACTCGACATATAAGTCGCAATACCTGAATGACCTTTTTTTACATCTGGATGTTGTGCGATATACATAACATCTTTACTAATCTCAGAAAAAAACATTGAGATAGCGTTATCTACCTGCTCAACCTCACGAGAGTTCGCAGATGAGAAGTTATCAAACGCTTGCTGTCTTGCTTGAGTGACCATAATGACGGCAATAATCAAAATAGGCACCGACAGAGTTGCCAATAACGCCCAAATAAGCTTTTTCGAAATCGACATAACATATTCATGAATTACTATTTTTATAAATATGGTCAGCGCATTCGGTTACGTCAAGTTGACAATTTAAGCTATCATTATTGCATTGTGTTGCTGTTTCATGGGCAAATTATGCGTAATTATAGTTTAATGATATTGACCCCTCTCCTGATACTTTCAACAGAAACGATAGCCGATGTCGGATTTGCTGGCGGCTTTTGGATAAATTACAGCTATGATGAAAACAGCTATGACACCAATTTAGGCGACCAAGCACTTATTTTTTATTTAGATAAAAAAGAAGATAAAACCAGCTCTTGGCATTATTCCGCAGAACTTAGACTTGGACCCGGCGGGTTCTCAGATCCAGATAACAATACTACAGGCTCTGATTATGTTTTGCACAAAGCCTGGGTAAGCTATGATTTTAGTGAGGCTCATAAGCTAATTATAGGTAAAAGCCAGCTGCCATTTGCTTGGAAAACGGCCAATTTCTGGCCCGGCGATATGTTTTTGGCAGCTTATGGCGACCAAATGGATGTTGGCTTAAAGTATCAAGGCAGCTTTAGTAATACCGCGATTCAAATTGCTTATTATCCAAGAGATGATTGGCGAAGCACGTCAACTGACAGTACCGACGATAACAGGCACTGGGGAAGCCGCCAAACATATAGAAAGCTGAATACGCTTGTTGGTGATTTCCAGTGGCATATTTCTAATTCACATACCTTAGGGGTTTCAGCCCAAACCGCAGAGCTTGAAGAGTTTATAACGGGCAATAAGCAAACGGATGGTGAACATCAAGCGATGACAGCCTACTACTTAGGTAATTTTGAAAGCTGGGGGTTAAAACTCAGTTATATCGATGGTGAACGCCAGTTGCCGAATGCCTATTTCACTGCCAACAACTTACCCAAAGAAATTAAAAACACCAGATACAATGCCGAATTGAGTTATCAAATGGGTGATTGGACGTTTTTGATAGATGCAACGTTTGCAAAGTCTGACACTTTAGGTGGCCTAGATTCGACAGTTAGTGCTTGGGCACCAGGCGTAAGATATAACTATGGCCCAGGCTGGGTTTATTTAGAATATCTCAACCAAGATGCTTGGTTTGACCGAGATATGCGGATCAACAAAGGCGACTTTGCCGCTTGGTATTTAACATTAGATTATTATTGGTAGTGCCTGAAACATAAGTGACAAGCTAACTTGAAGCTCGACGCTCAAAGTATCATCTATTTTAAAAATATGTATCGATTAGATGATACTTCAACTGGCCCAGCTGAATTTACAATAACCTCGTATAGCCCCGAACGTTTAATATTTTCAAGACCACGATTAAATGATGCCAGCAAATGTTTTGAGTTTGCATTTTTTTTCAAAAATAACAAATGACTACTTTGGGTCAGAAGGGGCTTGCTATTAAAAGCGATTTGTTCTGCTTCTTCACGACTAAAATGCTGTTTAATTAGGTGACTTGCAGGAATGGTTGCCATAGGGAACAGATCTATTCTGCCTTTCACAAGCTTTTTTAGATTTTGTAAATCTGAGGTCACCGAATCAACTTTAAGTTTTTTTTGTTTCGCAAGCTGCCAAAACTGAGCGGTATAACTGTACCCTGTGGTTGCACCAATATTAAAACCTTGCAGATCTTCTAACGATGACCAGGTTTCGAGTGGTTTTCGTTTATTGAAATAAAAGTAAGTGGCTTCATAGTAAAGTGGCTCAGAACAATAAAAGTCTTGCTTTCTTTTTGGTGTGCAAAACCAATAAGCAGCGGCATCATAACGCCCACTTTTTGCTGCTTTAAAACTTCTTCCCCAAGGCATAAACACAAACTTGACCATATACCCTTCAGAAGCAAATGCAGCTCGAATAATTCGTGGCACAATGCCTTGTTGTTCAAGCTTTTTACCAGAAAATGGGGGATACTCCCCTATTGCTATGGTGAGTTGCTTAGCATAACAAGCCCCACTCAATAACAAAGTAAGCAGTAATAAAACACGCACATAACTATCCTTTTATTGACTCTGTTATTAGCTTAGAACAAAAAATGAAATCTAGGACATAGCAAAAAAAGCTGAAAATAATTCTAAAAACCAACACTTTTTAAATAACTACTGCAAGAAGCAAAAAGAAAAGGCGCTTTCGCGCCTTATTTCACCATTTCCAGAATGCCTTCCCTATATTCTTGGTCTTATTGGTATCGGGTGCCATATACCAGGTCTCGTTTGTTTGATCTGGGCTTTGCGTATAATTTAAGTAATCACTGTATGCATCGCCAATATCAACACCCTCAAGCGGGGGGTAAAAATCATCTGGGAAAATCAATGCATATGGATAATTGTTTTCGTCTTTAAAATTACTGATATCGCCGAAGTTTGCCGAACTTGCAATTCGAGTCGTTTTACCTGGTAAGTGAATTTCTTGACCTGTATTAAGCACATGTAGGTATGGGTCATAAGGCGGCTGGCCTAGTGCACTAGCTGGAAATGGCGTATCTAAATTAAAGGTAAATGAAAACTTCTTGCCTTTAATTTTTTCAACATCAGCAAGCGTATTCACAAAGGCTTGATTACTAAGGTGCATTAACGACTTGCTGTTAGCTAATACCTTCACATCAAGCGCGTCATTGATTTGACTTGTAACAGGGAAGCCATTTAATTGCTCTTCACTGTCTTCTTTAAACATATTCATAGTTAAGTTACCAGATACCGATTCATCAATAGGAATATGTAAATACCAGTCATGATCGTAGCTTGCGCCTCGAGCTATCATATAGCCGGTTGTAATAATTGACACAACCTCTAACTCACCACTTTGCTCATTGTTTTTAAAGCCAAAACCTACTCTGTAACCAACCAAAAGGTCATTAAAGTCATAATCACCTAAATTAGGATATTGGTCTTCATAGCTCACGACGAAAAAACTGTCGCTAGTCGGATAATATAACCAACTGTCTACAGGTTCAGTCACTTGACTTTTAGCAATAACCAGCGGTGCTTCATCTACACCTATTTGAGCAAAGTTTAAAAAAGACACATCATTGGCTGTTAAAATTGCGATATCTTCCGGACCATTTGAATAGTCATAAAATGCTTCTGGATCACCAAGCTTATCATCGGTTTCTAAGAATTGCAGTGTAAGTGAAGCACTTTGCACATTGGTTAAATCAAAAGACGTCCCAGTACAAGCATCAGAATTTATGGGCATTGTCATGGTACCGCCAAAATCTGAGCCAAAGATATCTCCATCTGTACTTGGTGTGATATGGCTACTTCCTGTTGCACCAATTAAGGTGTAGTACTCAGAACGTTGTGAAGCACCTTTTTTCATTAACATAGCAGCGGTGTTGGTCGTAAAAACATTACAAGTCACAACTTCAACACCCATATCAAACTCTAATATCGCACTTTCAACTGCCACACCTTGTGTCGACGCTTTTTCGGTACCATTAGCAGCTTCATTTACATCAATAGCAAACACAAGGTTACCCGCATTTTGCTGCTTGTAAGCTTCTAACATTTCACCAGTCAAGTCTGATTTAAACGTGCTTCTGGCATGGGGTTTTAGAATATCGACAACACCAAAGCCTTTGTTAATTGTGTCTTTGAGTTTGATACTCTCAAGTGCTGAAATAGACACGCTCATCATTGATAAAGCACACGCTAAAATTGATGTTTTCATAGCTCGTACTCCTTCGTGATTTGTGGGTCGGTTTTAACAGTCGAAAACACATCGTATTTAACTTTGCTTACATCATTAGGTAAGTAGAACTCAAAATTTGGTGAATTGGGTACTTTGCCCAAGAAAAGAGTTTTGTTGTCAAAGGTATAAATCTTCAAATAAACCGTTTTCGCTTCAAAGCCTAGCCCTGAAATATCGATATTCATATTTTGTGATTTAAATTGCGAAAATTGCGCATTGTCAGCGGCTTTGCTGTCAATTAGCTTATTTGATTGGGGTTGTGTTTGAGTTTCTGATTGTGTTTGCGTTTGAGTCGAAGACGTATCACTACTTGACGTTTGCGTAGTCTTCACAGACGAAGTTTCATCTGCCCCCCCGCCACCACAGGCAGAAAGTATGAATGAAAGTGCGGAAATGGTAAGTATACGTTTCATCAGCGGTTCTCCAAAGAGATTGATACTCTAGAGAACCAACTTTTATACCAATAAAAAAACCTTATAAATCAATCACCATAAAACCTTAAAAAATGTAGTTTTTCGTTCTGAGTTGCATATTGCAAATCATGGGATAGAAATAGAACTGAACGCGTAACATCAATCCACTGAATTAAGTGGCCTAACTTTGAGATAAAAATGCTTAGCGATATTAGGTGACGTTTTAACTTCTTGGTTGTTTAAAGTGAAAACGCTCAGTGCAGTTAGCGACAGGCTTTGCCCATAGAAATAATTAAAAGTGGTTTAGAATTGGTATAAGCCAATGTACAAATAAAACAGTTTTTAAAATCACTATATTCATACACCACTCAACCACAAACTTAATAACGCTTTGCTTGCTTATTTAAGGTAGTCGAAAGCTGATAGGGTTTACTTATTACTGAGTTTCGCCCAGCTTCTTTTGCTTCATACAAAGCTGAGTCTGCAACTCTGAATAGTTGCTCAATATCAAAGTCATCTGCTTGTTCACAACTCGTCAATCCTAATGATGCTGAGATAAATTCTGCCGTCTGCGATTTTTGATGACTAATTTTCAAATCGAAAATTGCTTGCTTGAGTTTATTCGCGACTAATAAAGCTTCTTCTTTGCTGATTTGCGTGAGCACAATCGTAAACTCTTCGCCACCGTAACGGGCGACTAAATCCATATTTGAACGCGTATTTTTCGACAATACCTCTGCCACTTGGCAAATAACTGTATCGCCGGCTTGGTGCCCATAAAAATCGTTATAAGTTTTGAAGTGATCAATATCGAGCATGATCATACTCACAGGAAACAATGACAACTCACGTTGTTGTTCTATCATCTCCAAAAAGTGCATCAAAGAGCGTCGGTTAGCGATGTTTGTAAGCTCATCAGTATCACTCAATTTTTGCAATTTTTTATTCGCTTCAACCAAAATCGTCTGTTGAGAGTTTACGGTGGCAAACAAGCCGTCTATGAGACTTGCTAAGCGGCCTATTTCATCTTGTCTTTGTATATTTGTTGCCTGCGAACAATTGCCTTGATCAATCACTTTTACAACAGTTTCTCGCAAAGATGTTAAAGGAATAATCACCATTTTATTAATCAGCAGATAGATTAAAGCTAAGATTAAAATAGAACTTAACAGCGCAATCCCCATAGAATATTCAATTAAATTATCATCGAACATTCGCTTAGGTTTTGCGTAGGCCATTACGATACTTGCCTTGCCATTTACATCATTAAAAGAAATATATATTTTTTGCTCGGATGAACGAATTTGAGGAAAATCTTGGTACTTATCGAACGGAATAACAGACTTTCCTTGAGGTAAAGCTGAATACTCAAAGAGCATTATTTGGCGCTGCATTAAATCGCTGAGTTGCTGACTGACCTTTTCATCCAAATAAGTCCAAACCAACATGGTACCAACCACATCACCCACCCCAGTCGATGGGACTATGCTACCGCTAACAAATAACACTGGATGTTGCTTACCTTGGATGATCCCAGATTTGAATCCAAGTACTTTTGTAGCCGGGAGCTCTGGTTCTTTTACAATTAAAAACTGTCGCTTTTCGGTCGAACTGGCAGTTTGGAAAACGGAGTCTAAGATAACAGAGCCATTATTTTCCAAGGCAAAATGACTCACCGGTTCACCCGAAGCGTCATAAAAATGCATACCATTAAGATTGAGTGAAGCTAGTGACTCTGGGATATGATAATTCTCTTCTAAAAACGCCAGATCCCGCTCTTTAATCACGCGGATCATCTCATCCCAGACTGCATTATCATATATCAGTCTTTGCATTTCACTTTGAATTCTAGAAAATGCCGAACCGAGCTTTCTAATATCTTTTTTATCGTTTTCAACTTCAAGTTCAATGAACTGAGGTATTGTCCAAGCGTATCGGATCAGTAAATGAACAGATGAAAAGCCTATTAGCAAAAGTGCAAATAGCAGAAATAGTTTCAAGCGAAGACTTCTAGCTATTAGGTTTCTCATATAGTAAATAGATTTCCCGTTTAATAGGTCTTAGGTTAATACCAATCCTCTTTAATAAGAGGTCTTAGGTTAATACCAATCCTCTTTAATAAGAGGTCTATTTTAAGGATTTGTATAAGTATAGGTTTAATCTAATTTTTTGCTTTAGACTAAAAAGAAAAAGGTGCTCAAAAGAGCACCTTGCATTTGCTTACTTATATCGCCCAACTGCTTTAGTGCTCAGGTGCACTATCATGGGGGAGTGGGCGCTTTTAAAGCGCATTACCTTCATTATCGACAGCATCAAATTGATGACCATCAGGTCCACCATCTCGTGGCGGTATCAAGGATTTAACTTCATTACTGCCAGCCATGGCTTCTGGATCAGTCAATGAGCGTAAAAATGCAGCCAGTAATTGCACTTCTTGATCACTAAAACCTCGAATAATAGCATCATCACTTCTATCAGACCCCGCGCGATTTTGCGCATTAAGGTCTAGCACAAATGTGCCAGCTTCACCCACGACTTCATCACACTGTGACTCACTCAAGTGCTGAAATTGCGGTAACTGACAAGTTTCTTTTTCGCCATAAAACCTTTCTAGAGAGCCCGTCACATCTGAATAGTGCTCAATCACACGCTCTAGTGAAGCAAATACGCCTTTGTCTCCATACGGTGCTGTTATGCCAACATTAAGTAAACTTGGCATTCTGAATTGGTTCTTCGCATTGCCATCGGCAACACCATGAGCGCCAATTTGCGGGTATAACGGCCCACGAGTTCGCTCAGGGGTAAACATCGCGCCATCATGGCAATTGGCACATCCGGCACCTGTATAGAAAAATAATGCGCCACGCTTTTCATCAGCCGTTAATTTATCATGCTCGCCCTGCACATAGTCAAAGAAAGGGTTGTCAATAAACATAAATGACGCCTGATATGCCGACATTGCGCGGGCAATTCGCATAAAGTTTACAGTGTCGTCCCCAAATGCCTTTTCAAATAGCGGTTTCCACTGAGTCGATAATCTTGCAGCAATGAATTCACGATAAGCTTGCGGTGATTCAAACCCACTTGGGTCACCCATTTCTGCAGGTGCCGTAATTGGGAAGTGCGCTTGTGCCATCAATAAACGAAGCGGATCGTTAGCATCAACTTGTTCATTCATAGCACGAGTTACATCAAGCTCTGGAGTTTGAATAGGTGCTGTTGAAACAAGCCCCACTTCACTATCACGGTTTGCTTGTCTAAGTTTTACACGCTGATCCCAAAACATACTGCCAACCCAAAGGGCTGAGTTACACACTGCTGGTGAGGTTCTGCCCACAGCTGGTACTGTACTACCATCTGTTCGACCTAGTCCCATTACATCTGGGTTTTCAGCATTCACGCCAATTGACAGAGAAAGTCCATCACTACCACAGCTTTCAGCTGGATGATGACATGATGCGCATGAGGTATCGTGGTTCTGACTTAAGGCTTTACTAAAGAATAAGCGTTTACCTAGTTCAATAAGCTCTCTATCTTCCTGACGGCGATAACGGGCAACATAGGCCTGTAAATTTTCTAATTGTGGGGCAATATCAACACTATCAAGGACTTTATCTAAGCAATCATTTAAAGCATCATCGGCAATCGCTGTGACATCGTTGCTGCCACAATGATCG
>CEPZ01035363.1_pt1 | contig 17183 bp, 25 predicted proteins | sample 530461 | NCBI WGS metagenome assembly CEPZ01 (sample SAMEA2620106, study PRJEB7988) | marine metagenome | isolation source: saline water (ENVO:00002010), including | reverse complement strand
CGGGTTCGCGTCCCGGGCTAACGTGTTGGTATCGCTCGCCATCCTAGCGTTCGGACGCCAGCACATGAGCACCGCGCTCAACATCGTGGAAGCGTTCGGGGTGACACCCATCGAGGTCGATACGGACGGGGTGTACTTCTCGGGACTTGACGAGTACCAGCCACTACTCGATGTTATCAACAATACCCTGCCTATCACCATGGCGTTCGACGGCGCGTTCCTCACCGGGTTGTTCTACAAAGCGAAGAACTACGCGCTCGTCATGGAGGACGGCAGCATCATCATCAAGGGTATCAGTCTCAAGGGGACCAACCGACCTCGTATGTGTGACAAGGTGGTGAGACATCTGGTGCGGATGCTTCACGACGGTGACGACCCGCTCCCCTACGTCAGGTCGCTCGCGCTCGCGATGTTCGAACCAGAAGACCACATGATAACGACGAGGCTCAACAAGGACGTTGGTGACTACGTTGTGAACACTCCGACGAAACGGCTCGCCAAGCGGCTCATCCACCGGGGTCAGAACGTACGGGTGGGCGACGAGCTTACCTACTTCTGGACCGTTATCAACAAGAAGTCCGAGCCAATACAAGCGTCCGACTGGCACACAGGCGAGCATCCGTTCGATACCAAGAAGTATGCCACGATGCTCGGTGCGTCGGTGTCGAGGGTCATCGGCCCGTTGTACTTCCCGACAGACCACTACAGCCAGCTCTCGGACGAGGAGCGGAAGATGGTAGACCGTAAGCTCATCCATCTCGGGTGCAGGGTGCGGGACTATCTCACAGGAAGGGGCAGGTTCGATGATGTCGTGGCTGCTACTAAGAATACTGTTGATACTCATGAACAAACGTTAGTGGGGGAATGATTACTGTGAAAATAGAAAAAATGGAAATGCGGGTAATCAATGATAGGTCAGATGTGGTGACACAACTGATTGATATGGTGGCGAAGCTCAACGAGATAATCGAAGTGGTGAATGACCACACCGTATCGTACCACGCGCATTATCACTTGCATCACATGAGGGACGAGTGTTAATAGGAGGAAATTAACCATGACCGATGTTGGAACCGATGAACACGCCGTCGCCCTATGCCTTGCGCGGAATATGAAACGTTCCGACGCATGGAACGGTGAAGCTATCATAAAACTACTTGAACCATCGAACGAAGGAAAGTCCTTTCGCATGACGTTTTATGATGGGAAGGAATACCGTATATCAGTACGGGCATTAAGTAAGGGAAATTGAACATGAGGAAATAGGTGATGGGATTTATGCTCTACGGCTCAGGTGACAGATGGCCCTCGGAGAAGGCAAGGCTCCAGTACATCACAGACTTCTGCCAAGGCAGAGCCCTCGCCATCCCTATCAAGACCGACAACGGTTGGAAGATGATACGGTACAGGAGCGGCAAACGGCTCCTGTTCGCTGACACAGCGAGCGATTACAACGATATCGTCTTCTATCCCACTTGGCACTCAGCATCGAGGGCGAGGGGCATGTACGCCACCAACGCGGTCTACAGGGCGAGGAAGGACACTCTGAACGAGTGTAACGAGCCCGACAACGTGGTGTCGTATCTTGGATACATCGACCTTGACGATGTCCTCGGTAACGAGGAGGAAGGACTGGAGGTCATCAAGGATTGTCTGTCGAAGCTACCACAGAACGGCACGTGGCTCCTACTCAGCGGCACGGGCATCCATATCAACGTCAACGGGTTCTGCTCTCATGTTCATGCTCAATCGTTCTTCGAAGCCCGGGGTATCGTGGACGACAGGAAGTCCGAGGTCGAGGTACACATGCTCAACGACGTGTCCCGCATCGGCACCGTGCCCTACGAGCGTTACAAGAAGGAGGACGACGTCATCTGCTTCCCGTTCATGCCTTGGGAGCTTGACGCTGTGTTCGACAGGGACGACTGGCGCGAGTACCACGCTTCCGAGGTTCCGATGCCGTGGTGCTACCCCGTATCACCCGAGGTCGAGGCATGGAACGGTATCGAGATGAAGCAGCTCGTACACCGTAAGATATCAGCTCACAAGCTCGACCTTGCCGGGTTCATTGGACGGGTGGACCGGGTGGAGCCCGGGTTCTGGGACGCTCTCCCCGGGTGCCTGAGAGCAGCGTTCAAGGAGGACCGTCCCGACCACCAGCGGCGTATCGTGGCGTTCATCACGTCGTTCATGTCGAAGATAGGACTGGACTTTACCGACATCATCAACATCGGCGTGGCCCGTGGAGTGTCGTTCTCCAACCCGCTCGATATCACCGAGGCCGAGCGTATCGTGGACAGCGTCATCAACGCCGGACTGGAGCCGCCCGGGTGCGGTAAGATACGCTGGAAGCGAGGGGAAGGGTTCCCGACGCTGAACCTTGCTGACGCGAACCTGTGCCCCTACGGGAAGGACGCGAGCGTTAAGTGTGTGGCGAAGAGCCCGTGGAAGCAGTACTGTCTGAACAGGAGATGCAAGACGTGAACAAGAGCCCATGCGTGTGTAGCAGATGCTGCAAGGTGATGAACGAGTGCAAGAGGGACAAGAGCTGGGTCTACTTCAGATGCCCGAAGTGTAGCGTCGAGGTAGGACTGTTCAAGGATGTAGTAGGTGATACATGATGTACGAGAAGAAGGCTATCAAGATTGTAGTGGACGGCCCGCATGGTGCGGGCAAGGACGAGGCTATCCGGTTCGTGCAGTTACTGCTGGAGGAGATGGGGTTCGGAGTCCTCGTCACCCCAGAGCTGTTCGTGCGCCCCGACCCGCGATGCTGCAACATTGGCGACCCCAAGGACGAGGTAGGGTTCATGGCTGCGGAGTTCCTGTTCTTCAGCAACCTCATCTACCGTTCCCTGTACATCAAGGAGAAGGAGTCCGACTACGACTTCATCCTTCTCAACCGGAGCAGCCGTGGGCTGAAGATATATCTCGACAGGTGCGACAACGAGCGAATCATCCGCATCATGGACATGTGCCTCAACATGTTCCGCAGCCTCATCCTGTCCACCGAGGACATCGTGTTCTATCTGCGACTCGACCAAGAGGAGAACATCAAGCGCATCCGCGACAGGTTCAAGGACTTCCCCGAGCGGAAGAAGTGGAAGGAGGACGACGCTGCGTACATGGAGGCCATCCACAAGGGGTACGAGGACTACTTCCGGCACGACTCTAACGTGGTCCCCATCAACGTGACCAAGAAGGGTAAGGAGAAGACGGCGAAGGCAATCGTCAAGGAGCTTGATGCCATGGGCATGCTCAAAGGTGCCAAGTACTAGATGATATAATTATTTAAAGGCTGGCGTAGTAAGACATGTCATGGGCAAACCTGTCGTATGTGAAACGTGCGACAGGCTCGCCACCGCTGTACTTGTTTCTGCATGCAAGCGCATCAAGCGGGACGACTGTGAGAAGCTCGCTGAGAAGAGCACCGTGAAGGAGCTTGCCGAGAAGGTCATCGGGTTCGTGAACGAGCTGCTACATCTGCCTGACACGCCCGAGAACAGTCAGAAGAGGGAAGACGCTGTTGGGGCCATGGGCCTTCTCGACAGGTTCACCGACATCGCCAAGCGCGGTGGCACGGAGGCAGGTAGGTAGTGGTCACCGTCAAAGAGTTCATGAAGGGTCGAAACAACTGTGCGAAGGGATGCGCTGTTGTCCACCCACGGCTCTACTTCACGGCTATCGACTGCAAGCCCGGTCCCATCAAGGACAACGACAGTATCGATGAGGGTGGATGCTACGCTCGCATGCGAGAGCTGTTCAAACCGTCTGAGCTTGTCGGACCTAGGACATTGCTCAAGAAGGCCGAGTCGGTCATGGCGAAGCGGGCTGCGGGACTGCCAGAGGGCGGTGCCGGGATGGCGAAGGTGGCTCACGGCAGCTCTGCCATGTCGGTCAACCAGAAGACCGTTTTCTCGTTCGACTGCTCTACCGTGTGCCCGAAGCTCGCCCGTGGCGAGGACTGCTCGTACTGCTACCGCATGCCCGGGTTGATGAAGGGAGGGCGTGTGAAGAGCATCGATGCGAAGGCTCACTACAACAACGATGTCATGAAGTGGTCACAGGAGAAGATAGACCTGCTCAACTCAATGGGCGGGCTGCGTGTGTTCTCTTTCGGTGACTATGCTGATACATCCCATTGTAACGAGATGCTCGACAGGCTCATCAAGCAATCGAAGGAGAGAAAGCTCAGGCTCAAGGCCATCACTAAGCGTCCTGACTTCGTTGAGAAGTACTCCAAAGACATAGCTGCTACAGGCGGTATCATCAACGTGAGCGTGGACACGCTCGGGTACGGGATGCCGTGGACTCAGGCCAAGAGGTTCGTGGAGAACAAGGACGGCAAGACTCCCGGTGTAGTGGCTAGGTCAACAGCGTTCGATAAAGAGGAGGTCAAGTTCTGGGGGACACAGGTCAAGAACGAGAAGAACCCAGACGGATGGCTCACCATCATCACGCCGTACCATGGTCCCGAGGAGGACTCCAGAACGAAGGAGCGCGTCATTCTCAAGCGGTTACAGGTGCGCAAGGAGTTCGACCCGAAGCGACACGCTGAGATAGAGGCGAACATTGCGGAGCGACGGGCTCAGGGCGAGATAATCAAGGACAAGATTAAGCCTCACAACTTCGGTCAAACACCAATCATTGAGCGTATCATGGAGTTCAAAGAGATTGGCATTGACCCGATGAACGTGTGTTGCAGCTATGACAACTGTATGGCATGCCCTGCTGCATGCGGCTCGGAGCGTGGACGGGCCAAGCGCATACCCGGGCTCATGCATGATATACTCGCGAAACCAGACATCGAGTACCCGATGGCGTTGTTCGCTGACCTCATCGGAAACTACACTCTTATCAAGAAGAAGCCGGGGGATGTATGGAAAGAGCTATATGCTCGCCAGAACGACCCGCATGCTGCTGCCGAGTACGCCCAGTCGCTCATAGCCAAGGGTATCGTACAGCTCAGGAAGAACCGTGATGAATGCGAGGGGGACAAGGCATTTATCGAGCAGATAATGGATGTCACGTTCGATGAGGAGAAGCTCAAGGCTCTGCGGCGTAACCTTGGGACCGCCAAGGGATGCATCACGAAGAACACGAACAGGCTCGACCCGTTCCTAGAGGTCGAGGCCATGCTTCCCGAGGCGTTGAACATCAACGCCGACGATGCTGGCGGGGAACAGTAACCTTTTTCTATATAACGCCCTATAACACGATGCATGAAACCCTTTCGCGACGTCTTCATCGAGGTCACCGGGCGGTGTAACCTCAAGTGTTGTCATTGCTTCCGCAGGGAGTCCGAGAACATCAACGTGAGCGTCGAGGACATCGATGAGCGTCTGGGCATGGTGAAGACGAAGAACGTCATCGTGACAGGCGGCGAGCCGACGATGCATCCTGAGCTTGAGGATGTACTGGCTGCTGCACGTAAGCATGTCGGGGAAGACGGTAACCTCATCACCATCACCAACGGCGTCTGGCCCTCGGATGACGTGATGCACGTGCTGGGACAGGCCGACGTGGTCAACGTGTCGCTCGACTGGCCTGACGCGAGGCATGACAAGAACCGGGGGCTCAAGGGGCTCGTCGGGAATGTTCAGCATGTTGTGGAGATGCTCACCGAGCGTCTGCCAACGAAGCCGCCGAAGGTCAACATCCTCACTACGATGTTCAAGGAGAACATGGACGCATACGAAGAGCTTATCGACTGTGCATGGTTCTTCGGTGCAGACGGTATCGTGTTCGACAGGTACATCCCCTACAATGAGCCTCCAACCGCGCTCACGACGGATGAGCTGCGCAAGTCGCTCAAGGTCATAGCTGATACATCAGAACGGTACGCAGACCTCGACGTGACCGTCTACGAGCTGTTCAACGGTGTCTGGAACGAGACTGGCAAGCCTCGGCATCGGTGCAAGCAACGGGCGTTCGTGAACGTGTTGGGACGATGGTCGCTGTGCCCGTTCTATCCTCGGACGTACAGCTACCCGGTCTTTATCGAGCTGGAGCGTGAGGACGAACCGCTACCAAAGAAGTGTAGTGGCTGTGACTTCTCTAACTCATGCCACGGTGGATGCCCAGCGTCGAGGCTGGTGAAATGGGGCACCATGGGCGAGCGCGACCCGTTGTGCGACTACTCTCCGTAGAGGACGCGAGCCCTGCCGATGAGGCTCTCGCTCGCTGCGAGGAGCGTGATTGTCCGTCCAGCTCCAACGGCTGCTGTCGGTGATACGACGGTGGGGATGTTCGACAGGTCGATGGTCGAGTATCCGATGTCGCCATTTCTGAAGGATGGAACTGTCACGCTGACCGGACGGTTGTTGCGGAGAAAGTACTTCATGTTCATCCAGTAATCAACAGCGTAAATGTTCTGTGCTACGAGGAATGGTACTTGGCTCCATCCACCATTCACATCATAGTAGTACATCCTACCATTTATATCGCAGCCGATGGCATTGATGTGTTCATCAACGCTGCCCGACGTTGCACCGATGGGAATATGCTCGTCCTTGATGTAGAAGTACCCGTTAGGGTCACTAGCATCGTACTTCCACCACACGTCGATGAGCACACCCTTGGAGTATGGCGGGAGCTTGACAGCGGCCTCGCCGGGGGCTCCACCAAGAGCCTCGCTAATGGACATGCTGCCGTGGTCGGTTGAGCCGAGGAATGACTCCGCAGCGTCGTACGCAACCGTTCCGAGAGCTTGCTTGAACGGAAGGATACCTCCCGTGAACTGGACGTCGAGTATCTCTTTCCATTGATTCATGATATACACCTATCCGTTCTTCTTCTCGGTCATGAGTCTCATGCGTCCGTATGCAATCTTGCATGCCGTTGTTGCAGACGGGTTGAACACGTCGATGACGAGCGTAGAATAGAACTTGATGTGAGGCTGCGGCGTGAACATCTGTGTCGTGTTCTGCTCGGGGTCGTCAATGTCTGCCCGGTTCGGCATCCAGAAAGTCATCCGGTTCTCACTATTCAGACCGTCCCTGTCCATGACAACCGGGTTCCCGGTGAACTTCAGCTCACCGTCGATGGTGACATTTACCACGGCTTCCCTGCTGGAGATGGTGATGTGCAGCCCCTGTAGGTCACCCTTTGTACCCTTGCGGCTTTTGTACAGGCTCTTCGTTTCGCCGGGTGGTATGTCGATACCGGGGAGCGGGATGTTCTCGACCTTCCCTCCAGCACTACCACCGAGTAGTTCAGCGATGACAATGAGCTGGGCATGGATGTCCTCTTCGCTTACCATGTCCTATCTACTACCCCTTAATCTTTATATAGCCCACGCCGTTATTGAGCTGCGGAAGGACTGGCTCCACGCGAAGGTTGTTATAGCTCTGACCGATGTAGACGTCGTCGCCGTACATCGTCAGCGCGTCGATGTCGTGGGACAGCCGCCCAATCGCCACCCTGTCCATCTGTGATGACTCGCACCCCATTAGGATACGGTCTTCGTAGTAGCTCCTCCACGCATCATGCGTCCGTATTGCGTTGTTCATCCCGTCCTCCATCGACCCTCCCCATATCAAGGTGAGTGCGGGGACCATGAACATCTGCATGTAAGACTGGACAGCGGGGTCGAACTCAAGCTCTGCGATGCTGTCCGAGAGGATGTAGTAGCTCTTGTCGTACCCGAGGAACGCCGAGGCGTTACACTTCTCCACAAGATACCGTCCGAGCCCAGCCCCGGTCTTACACGACATCAGGTAGACAGGGCTTCCCATCAGGTCGATGTTAGTCTTCATGTCGAAGATGGGGTCGAGAGCGTGACCCGTGAACTCGCTGGAGTGACCGTGACCCGAGCCGAGGATGAAGACGGGACCGCCCATCAACGCCTCGCGTAGCCTCTGGTTAACGTTCTCTCCCGTTGCCATGTTGTCGCGGATGTCGATGACCTTGTATCCCTGCTTCCTTGCCTCGTCCAGCACCATCCCCAGCCAGTAGTGTGTGTAGCGGAGGGGACCGCTGGCCTTGTGACCGTAGCTAGGTCGAATCGCTACTATCGTCCGTATCGGTATGTGTTTCGCGTTTACCATGTCGCTCATCCTTCTTGTTCGCCAACCTGTCGATGACGCTGACCCCGCCGAGGATTGCACCAATCACCACGGGGTCGTTCTCTCTGACCCCTCTGACGATGCGCTTGGCCCCGGCCTTGGCCTTCTTCTTCGCGTAGTCGAATACTCGCTTGGTCTTCGACATCTCGTAGGTATGGACGTTGACGATGTCGTCCACCACGCAGTAGACCCGTATCTCGATGTCGTTGTGTCCCAGCAACTTCAAGTGGTCGCAGATGTTCTTCAGCAGACCACTACAGCTAGGGAGTATGGCATCGGACTTGACCTTGTACTGGACTGTGATGACGTTCTTGGTCAATGAATATCCAACGTCGATGATATGAAGCTCGGTGTCCGTGAGGGCAACGTCTGCCACGTCCTGTGCAAGCTTCGCCATTACCGTGCCCGTCAGACCGTCGAGCCCGCTTACCTGAGCTTCGTAGACCTCGCTCGGTACGGCGAACTGCTCTGCGCCATGCATTCCCTCGTCCTGAGTATAGGTACACATCGGGACGAGTGCTCCGGTTATCCTGTCCATGCTCATACTAACAGCCTCACCATTATATCTTTTGCGCCTTCCTGATGGGAAGGATTTATATCCTTTTCGGGGTAATAGCTGATACATGGATAAAGTATGCGCCGAATGTGGCGGCCCTCTCAGCAAGAAACAGATGCAAGCGGGCGGTAGGTTCTGCTCGCGCAGTTGCGCTGGGAAGTTCGGAAACAGGGTACGAGGCGTTAACGCTGGCAATCTCAATCCTGACGGTACAGCAGTAGGGAGCGGCGACGTTCGTTCCGGTCTGGGTCGTATAGTGCAAGACCCTCCCCCCGAACCCGGCGACGTGCCACCATCGCCACTACCCCAGAACCCGCAGCAGCAGGGACCAATCCCGTTCCCGCCTCCCGGGTTCACCCAGCCGCCTCCTCCTCCACAGCAGCAACCGTTCGTTCCACCAGCCTCGCCACGGCATCCCGACAAGCACGTGCGGGTGCCGTTCAACGTGACGCTCACGGGACAGGCGGCGAACGCGCTGGAGAAGCTTATACAGGAAGGTCACGCTGCCACGGAGTCCGAGGCAATCAGCCAAGGACTTGCTGCTCTCAATGCCATGTACCATCAAGGACAGGTGAGCCAGTACCCGTATCAGCAGCCGGGACAGCAGCAGCAGCAAGGACAACAGACTTCGCAGCCACAATCCCCACAGGGCCAATCCTTCGTTGCGCAGATGAGAGTGCAAAGATTGCAAGATATGAAGTTGCAAATGGAGGAGATGGCATTACAGAACATGTACAACCAGATGATGCAACAGCAGCAGCAAATGTCCACAGGTTTATCGCAGAACCAAAACCAAAACGCGCAACCTTTGCCTACAGAGCCTGTGAGGAAAAAGGAATCAATCCGCGACCTTTTACATGATTTAGCGGAGATGAAAGCCCTCGACAAGATGACTGGAAGTGGTGGGGAATCTCAGGACAATAAATCGGTACAATTATTGCGCGAACAAATTTCCAAGTTGGAAGAGCGGTTGTTCCGACAGCAAGAGGAGTCGAAGATGCAACACACAATCGACGGGCTGGAAGGTAAGTTCACAGACATCAAACGCTCCATCGATACGAAGTACCAGCCCGACCCGCAGCAGATGAACATGCAGCAATGGACGCTCCAGCAGATGGCGAACAAGGACGACAAGATGATGGAGCTGGCGAACCAGACCCAAGAGGCTAGGATGCAGACGCTGCAAGGGCAAACGCAAACACTCATCGGGCAGCTCGCGGGCCAGATGCAGAACATGCAGAACCAGATAGCGCAGGGGAACGCGGCACCGCAGCAGGGTGGCATGCAAGCTCTCGCCACACAGATACAGTCGCTTCAAGAGATAAACCGTGCGCTGGGTGTCGTGCAGGGCGAGAAGACCGAGGCTGATGCCATCGTGGAGGTAGGGGAAACGGTATGCAAGACCCTAAAGCCCGTCGTAGACCAAGTGGGCTCCAGCATCGCCAAGCGGCTCGACACCGAGACCCAACAGGCCGCGCTCAAGCGGCGGCACATTGACCAACTGGAGCTGGAGGCTCGGCAGCATGAGATAGTACACGGCCTTGAACAGAAGGGCGTTCCCATCCAGCCAGCAGAGCCCGCACCCCAACCCGGTGCTGGAGGCGCAAAGCGGGCAGCCCCTTCGAAACAAAGTAAGCCCGTCAAGCCTCATGGATTGTGATTCAAATGGATAATCAAGTGATGGAACTGTTCACGTCTGTCGTGTCACAGATGCAGACATCTACGCTCATCGACTTCATCGACAGGAAGAAGGTGCTGGCAGAGTTCGACTATATACAGGAGCTGCTCGACCTTGTTGAGCTTGACCCTGCTGTCCTCGGTGACATCGACAGGTTCTCGGTGTACAAGGCCGTGGAAAGGGTTGACCCCGGCAAGGCCCAGATACTGGTCAACATGCCTGATGGTATGAACTGGCTGGAGGGGAACATCGACGCTGTGCGGGCGTTCTATATCAAGAGACAGACCCAGCGCAATACCATTGCAGAGCAGGGTCCGGTATAACCTTGTCTGGGCTGCTACATAATCTTTTTAAGGTAGTAGCACCTTTCACATGATGTGAGTGCTGCGGGAGCGGTAGTTGAGGTCACGGGTGAAACGCCTTTCGCGTACATCGTCACCGTGAACGAATGCTCCCCGGGACCGTCAGGCAAGTGGAAGGACTCGTCCGTCCACGTTGACTATTGCTCTGACGGGTACTCGTTCCGCAAGCTCTACTATCCAAAGGACAGCTACACCCGTGAGGCCGTCAACAGCATCGTTGCGACGAAGCTTGGGGATGGATGTCCCCGCTGTATGCGAATACGGGATGTGATGGAAAAGACCATTGCCCGTGCTCAACAAATGGTGCGTAAAACATCTGTAGAAGATGTGACACGACATCACGAAAAGCATATAAAGGAGGAGGTAGTAGCTTCTACTAGAAAATTAGAAGGAGGAAATCGGACTATGGTAGGCACCGATACTATAAAGAAGAGATTTATCGGCCAGTTCCTTGGCCGTACAATCCATCTGGCGGCCAAGTACGCTGATATCAAGTATCAGGCGGGACTGACGGCTGCTGATGGAACAGACGCGATGGCTCTGAAGGATGTTCCACTCGACCAATGGGACATCTCCAAGAGGTACACCTTCTACGCGGATTCACTCGGCGGGGCGTTGCTCGTCGGTGCCGCAGCGAAGGGGTACGGTTCCCCGAACACACAGGAAATCTTTGTGGACGCGGGCGTGAACCTCCTGACGAACGTGGAGGATATCGTGGTGAACAAGCTCTTCAGCGATAAGCAGACTGAGCCGTTCATCCCCGGTTACAGCATCCCCCAGCAGTTCCGGACGACCAGCGTACCGCTGTCGCCCCGAGCACCCACCGTGGCTACGAAGCGACAGGTCGAGGCCATCCCGGGCATGTAGATGCCAGAACATAAGGAGTGACAGGGAATGGCAAAGGAACTCGATACTCAGACGCTCTCGGATACTGAGGACTCCATCTTCGAACGCGAGTTCGATGAGATGCTGAAGATTCAGTTACCCCAGCGCGACATTCGTGACCCGTTCATCCAGAACAAGGCATACATCAAGTACGCCTTGCAGGTCGCCAAAGGTAACTCCGGTCCCGGCGGGGAGTTCGCTGGGCGCGGTGCTCGCGGTGGTCAGCTCGGATGGAACATCGGCAGGGCACAGGAGCTGCGCGGCACCGGGGTGTCGTACAACTGGGAGAAGACGTATGCGGCTGCCGGATGGCAAGACCATCTCGGAAGCTCAGGCACTCCGGTACAGGTGAACGAGGACGCACTCATCTGCGTCGTCGGTATCGCCACCTTCGCGAACAGTCCCAAGCTCACGATGTGCAAGGCGCACGTCATGGGCGACGACCTGTCTGTGGAGAACCTGATGCCCGCGTTCCTTCGCGGGACGCGCATCTACACCTTCCAGTACCCTTGGCTGGTGACGCCGAAGGAATATTTCTACATCCGTGGATATGTTCAGTCGGTGGGAGATGACGAGGCAACTCTGTTGTTCGTCACGTTCGCGAAGGCATCGTACCTTCAGAGCGAGACCGCGTCCACTCAGAGCGGAGGCACCTAGGCACCCTTCGGGGTGCCACTAGCCCTCTAGGGGGAGGTACACCATGACCGAGAGCAATAGCGGAGGCACGGACAGGAACGTACCTGACCAGAACGTTGTGTTCACGCGACGTGGTCCCGGCTCGTACACCACGGGCGGGTTCTACGTCGGGCTCGGGTTCATGCGCAAGGCCGTGGAGTCTGGAGTCATCCAGATTGCGGGCGGTGCGTATGTTGCCGAGTGTCCCGAGGACGCCATCTCAGGACTAGCGACACAGGTTCTTGTGAGGGACTTGTCCAACAACGGAGCCGAGGTAGCGAACACGACCAACCTGTCAGGGCTGGTCTGCCGCCTCATCGTGAAGGGATACTAGGCAGGGCACCACATCGGTGTCCTACCTAGTACTCTTTACTTTCCTCTCTGCAATACAAACGAGAAGGAAGGTGAACACAAACATGGGAATATCAATCGACCTAAAACGCATCGACCCGTTGATGCTCAAGGAGAACTATTTGCTGGGGCTCATGTTCCCATCAAAGGGACTCATTCCCCTTCGCATCAAGGAACGGGAGCTTGTCACGTGGAGGTACGACCAGCTCGGGACTCTGACCGCTGACGAATGGTCAGAGGCCGCGAAGCTCGACTACAACACGGCAAGCGTGACCAACATCCTTGAAGTGGACAAGGTGGACGAGCTGATACATCTGTTCTACGGCATCGGGCCGAGCGAGCTGCGCTCCTACCTCAACTACCCTGTGGACACCGCGAGGCGGCGTCTGCCTGAGGTAGCTAGGACAGACAAGATGAACATGGGCTTTGTGGACGGGTTCGAAAGCCCGCTCGACAACCCGTCGCCTCTCAGCGAGGTCTTCATCCCGAAGGACATCGACGTCGGCTTCGCGTGGTGGAACCCGTGCGACTACGACATCAAGGCCATCCTTCAGCTCATCGCGAACCGCTACAGGTTCGAAGTGATAACTGATGTTGACCTCATCATGTCCATCCTCGCGAACCGCAAGGAGTGCCGCATCGCGACCATGGGCGGGCTACAGCCTGTCCAGTACGACTACAACAACGTCTTCGGCATGGAGCCCATCCCGCTGGGTTCCGGCAGGGACGTTGTCGTGGACGCTGTGGGTGGTGTATGAGATGGTACAGAAGAAAGACCTAAAGACCGTGAGCTGGATGGAACAGGCCAGCACGGGAACGGTCTGCTCTGCCGCAGGGCGCGTCCCGTCAGGGCGTCGGAGGTACGTGTACTTCCTCAAGCTCGCCTCGACAGGCGGCACAGACGCCACCGTGGCTATTGACCAGAGGTTCAGCGCGACCACCAACTCGGACTGGCAGCGCGACTTCACATACGTCAACTCCAACGAGAACCCGCAGACACCGACCAACATGAACATCGAACAAGCACCCGCGCTTGTGTTCGATGAGGACACATACATGTTGTTCAAGGCGTCCGGTGCTGCCGTGGGCGTGACCATGACGTTCGCTGACGAGTAGGGGAACCCCCCCTACTCCCAGCACAGAGCGTTATGGCTAAAGCGTACCTCGACCAAGGGGAGATGACCAAGAGGTTCATGGAGAAGGTGCGAGAGCTACCATTCAAGGGAATGTACATGCTACCACCCATTATCGGTGACGACCCAGAGCAGAACGAGCGTGATGCTAGGAAGTCACAGCTACGACAAGCTAGGTCGATAAGGGCGAGAGAGAAGAAGGCCGTAGCGTGGACGCCAGAGGAAGCAGCGGCTAGGAAGGTACGGGCTAAGTCCAAGCGTTATCTCGCGAACGTAGAAAGGAGAGCCGTAGCTCATGAAGCGTGGGCGAAGAAGAAGGAGCAGCTACGACAGGAAGGTAAGCTGCTCGTATCGAAGAAGACCAGCGCGAAGAGGGTGACCAAGGCGATGCCCAAGAGGAGGGTATCGTGTGGTTGCCTGACGTACCTCCTCGACGCATTCCGCGCTGGTGGCAGGGTATTCGAAGCACTCCATAACGAGCCCACGACAACGTGGGAGTCCGACAACGCCATTCGTAAGTTCAGCGAGGTTATCGACCACGCATCACAATTCTGTAATCAGGACTTCGACAGCCTCCCGGCAGGGAGGGACTTCGGAACGCTTGGGAACGCCAAGCAAGAGATGAGGAGCGGCACCCCTCACATCGCGATGACAGCTCACTACGCTGTCGAGGAAGCCCTGAGGGACGCCATCTTCGACGGCAAGATACCCGGGCTCAGGTGCGACACGCGGCATAGGTTCAAGCCAAAGGAAGAGTGGACACGCGAGGAACGGATAGCGCACCAGAAGATGTCGAAGTATATATTGTAGGAGCTAGTACATGGCAGAACGAAGTACGGAGGACACAATCGTGATGGCTACCATGTTCGGAGTCATGGTGCTGTCTGCCTACTTCGTTATCACCGCCGACCCGTCAGTACCGCAATGGAGTAGTGGCTAGGACATGGCACAGAAGACGAGCCCATCGGACTTCAAGAAGGTAGGCGACGTTACCAACTACATGGACTGCAACCTCGCCCAATTCAATGACAAGCTCATCTCTGGGAAGAACAGGAAGAAGCTTATGGACAAGTGCTGGGATATATATCAGGCATCCCTTGTACCGGGGCCAAAGCCCCACACGGCTCCCGTCAGCTCATACGGCTCGCTCCCTGCGATGTACATCGAGAAGAAGATAAAGGAGAACCCGACCATCCCGCTCATCACGTTCGTTAACATGGATGCGTACAACAAGGGACAGGAGTTACCGTGTAGCCCTCAACCATGTGTATCAGCTCCTACATCTAAAAAGCCCGAGAAGACAGCAGCCCAGAAGAGGAAGGAGGCCAAGGTCGCGAAGGCCGAAGAGGCCGCCCGCAAGAAGGCTGCGAAGGAGGCCGAGAAGCAAGCTAAGGCCGCTCTGAAGGAGGTCACGAAAGAGGAGCCCAAGGAGCGAGCTGGCGGGAAGCAGGGCAGCGGTAAGTGCGCCATGGATGCTCTCAAGTACAAGACTCCCAAGCAATGCAACTCGGCGTTCAAGAGGTCGATGACACCAGCGGGTGGCGAGAAGGTCATAAAGGAGTGTCTGCACAATCTCTGGACATGCAACATCCAAGTGAAGGGGCCGAACAAGGTCCGACGCAATCCTCATATCACAAAGTTCGAATACAAGGAGTTCTCACCTAACCTTCGCAAGGCCATGAACGAGTTTCGAAAAGCGCACAGTAAGCAGAAGGAGTCTCTCATGACCCCGGCAGAGCTTGCTCGCGCAGGGATGAAGGGTGGACAGACACGCGCCAGCCGCGAGGTCGAGCGTATCCAGCGCGAGACAGCAGCGGTATGGGACAGCGTCCCTGCATCCAAGCGGATGGGCAAGGCAGCCGAAACCGAGGTCGATAGGCTCATTCGTATCATTGTCACCCATCCAGACGAAGCCATGTACCAGCGTCTACAGGAGTACGCTGCACACGGTCATGAGGAAGCCGCAGCGGCGTTGAAGAAGGCAGGGAAACCGATACCAAGACCGGAGGTAGCACCTATGACAGTACCAAGAGACCCCGCTCTCGTAGCCGAAGAGAAGCGGCTGGAGAAGAACCGCAAGGCGCGTGAGCGTCGGGCGGCGAAGAAGGCCGAGAAGAAGGCCGCCACGACGGCAGCGAAAGTGGAGCATAATCTGGCTATAGCAGCTACGCTTGTGGACGATGATGATGATGTCGAGGTCGAGGAGGTCGAGGAGGTATCGGTTGGAGGCTCATGCGCCAAGATGCGCAAGGAGATGTTCGACGCCATCGACAACACTATCGACGGGCTCGACACGGAGGTTGTCGAGCATCTGGAGGCGTTTCAGCACGGTGACCGCAAGAGCCTCAACTGCAAGGCCATCACGGAGGCCACGCTCAACGTCAGGGCGTTGCATGCGCTGAAGGAGAGGCTCGACGCCATTACATGTTAGGTGATTTCATGGGAAAGACGATAGGACAAGCGAAAATAGATTTACGTTGGGCCGAGACCCGGTGTGAGAAAAGGAGGGAGCTGATGCTCAAGTACATCAACGACCAGATAAGCCACTTCAAGAATCTTCGCTCATCTGAGATGTCTGCCCTCAAGCATCAGGCCAAGCTCAAGGAAGAGAGCAAGAACTACGAAACCATCTCCCATGTAGCGGAGGGTCTGAAGCTACATCACGTTCTCATCACGGTTATGGAGAGAGTGCGAGAGAAGGTCGAAAAGAACTTCGTGTGTGAGAAGGTCGAAATCGAGTAGGAGCTGGTACTCATGGAAGCGACATCATGTAAGGGGTTCAAGTTCATTCTCATCAACAGGCTCAAGTCATTGCGTCTGGGCAAAGAAGAGGCTCTTGAAGACCATCTGGAAAGCGGCTGGTCAAAGTACAGCTCGCCCGAGTGGGCCTCTGAGCGCGAGAGCAGCATCCGAGCCGAGATAAGCGGGCTCAACCTTGCTATCCGAGTAGCTCGTAAAATACAATGTATGTAGGAGCTGATACAGATGGTATGCCTAGGCCCCAACGAGTTAAGCCTCCTCCATGACGCTCTTCTCTCACAGGAAAGTGCGCTTGAATCCGAAATCAGGGACGGACAGGACGAGGCGTGGAGAAGGAGCCTCTACCGCAGAACCCACAAGCTCAGGCAGCTCATCAAGGACGTTCGTAAGAGCGGAGAAGACCTCTGCATTATGTAGGAGCTGATACATAATGAATGGACAATGTGATTGCTCAAAGCTCGCTCATGAGCTGGACGGGGCACAGTTGGTAATGACGGACGACGAGCGCGGTCTGGTGCTTGCGTGGTTCGGTGGCATGGGCGTGAACATCTACAACATGCTCGGCACCGAGGTCAGCTACTACATCATGGGCGGTGCCGAGAGGCCAAGCGTTCATGAGGCTAAGGAGAGCATGCGGGAGACCATCGAGGAAGGGAGCTACCCGTAGGAGCTGCTACATGCTAGAGGAAGATGCTACGAGGGGTTGCTCCGTTCCCTA
>CEPZ01011117.1_pt1 | contig 17184 bp, 21 predicted proteins | sample 530461 | NCBI WGS metagenome assembly CEPZ01 (sample SAMEA2620106, study PRJEB7988) | marine metagenome | isolation source: saline water (ENVO:00002010), including | reverse complement strand
CCGCCGTTAACGTCAAGACCGGCGAAGGCTGGGCTGTCTCCAGTACCCAAACCAAGAGATGTCAGTGTAGTTGCACCTGCTCGAACAATTTTATCTAAACCTGGAATTCTGCTGAACATTATGTCACCCTATTAACCCAACCATGAACTGCTATAACATTCGCAGTTCCGGCGAAACCTTTTATGATCTTGGCATTCTGAATCGGAATGCCAGGAAGAACAAGCTCAAGACCGTTTTCACCGCTTATGGTTTGTTCAATCACCTGAGAGGCATCACCTGCATCTCCATACAGAACTGTCAGCTTTACTGCAGTTGTAGTGGTATTGACAGCATAGGCATATGCCTCATCAATCCCTGATGTTCCGGTTACAGCAGTATGGATGGTAGTCAAGGCCGTGGTGGCCGTTCCAGTGATAAGGATGCCCAGCCCGTTTGAAGAACCAGACAGAAGCTGCTTGGAATAAACTCCCATTAGAACCTCCTAGAAGCTGAACATATCTGATTGGGTTTTGGGAAAAGACCCAGGATACCATTGACTGTTGCCGTGGGTCGCTTGGATAACAAATCGTAATCTCTCAAGCTCACCTGCAAGGGAAGTAGCTTGAGATTCTGATCCAACTCCTCCAGGCGATGTTCTTGTCTTCATCTGAGCGGCGGTGGTTGAGTAATCATCCATCGTCTCAGTGTTGTGATTGGTAATGTGATTCTCATGATCGGCGTTGTAGATGGCAGCCGTCAACGTCAGGCCGGATGCCCTCGTCGTGTGGGAATATGATCCAGCTGCCATTACTTAGCCCTCCTGTCTGCGATATGATTCGCCTTACGGGCCTTCATCTGCTCGGGCATCTTCATCCCAGATTCCCACTCCATTGTACTCATGTCTGCATCATGCAGTTCTTGGAGCATCTCATCTGTGAGTTCGTCAGCACAATTTCTGCATACCGCAGTTTGATGCTGCTCCCCGTTCGTCATTCGAAGGGTTACTACATTATACGCCGGCGTGTTTCCCATCACAAGGTATCTCTCCCTGACAACCGTCCCGTTGGCGGTTTTGTAGGATCTTTCAAGCCGATCATGAGGAACTAGGCTGCTCAACACTGTGTCACAGTATTTGCAGAGGACCTTTGTGAGGACTTTAATGGGAGCAGAAGGATCACCCCAATCCTCGAATATGAGATATTTCCTATTCTTCATCGGATCGCCTCGTCGCCTCGGTGGAAGTGGAGATAGAACCTACCAACTGAGAAATCTTGTCCGTCGCCAGAATTTGATCCAGCAAGCCCAAATCGACGGCCGCCGCCAGTAATTCGCCTCTTACGGTTGACCAATCCTTCTTCGGCAAGTCTGTTAGTTCCAAGGACGAAAGATCCAAGGGAAGCTCCAGTTGTTCCCATGTTGAACTGGATTGTTTCATGCGTTTCTCCATCCCACAGAACATCTACAGACATATTCCAGTTGCCCTTCGGCTCCAAGACAACTTCGAGGAAAGCACCATTCTTGCGAAGGATACCCAGTTGGGGGTCGATATGAGCTAGGTCCCAATGAGGACTCTGGAAAACGGATGCAATACCTGCACCGTCATGCGACCGAGTTTCCTGATCCATCCTCCTGACAAATCCAGCATCGTCTCCTCCTGTCAATTCAGGAACTTCCAACACCATCCTTGTCCACAACGAAACGGGAGTGTCGAATTGGGAAAATCTGAATCTGGGCAGCTCTCGTCTGTTTAGGTCAACCACAAGACGGGCATTATTCGTAGTAGCCCCTATTCCAGTACAGCCTATATGGACTTCCCTCTTGGTAGTGTAATAAACCATCTGCCACTTCCGAACAGACGCAAATGACAGATTATTCCTAATGAAGGGGTCCATATCCTGAATGTCACTAACCGAAGTTGAAGATACATCCCCAAACTCGTCGGTGGTCTGCAAGGTTCTGATATTTCCAGCTATATCCACAAAATAAACGTCATTCTCAACCACAGTTGAGGTGCCCACCCAAGCGGTTCCAATCTGATTAGTGATCCTTTGAACCTTCCAGTTGGTCACCGTTGGATCGCTGGTGTCGACAAAATAGATTCCACGAGGATGCTTGAATACGGCAAGCCCCGATCTAAAAGCGTAAACCCCTACAATCCCAAGTCCCTCACCTGGGTAGATAGCAATAGTTCCCGAGCCAGTCCCCTTGAGGTCCTCGTGATCAGTGGTTGTGCTGTAATACAGACGGTGGGGATCATTAGTATTTCCAGCCCCCCAAAGCCTTCCCTCGTGGATCTCCCCTACTCGGGGTTGGTTCTCCCCTGTCCAATCGTCCGGAGGTGTCGATATAGCCGCAGACGTCGCTCCGTCCCCATCGACAACCTGAACGGCATTGAGGCCCGTAAATACGAATAGTTTGCGATTGTTTGCCGCCGCTTCCTTTCCGCCTTCAACGAACTGAGGCACCACATCCGGAGTGGCAGTAAGACTACTCGCCAGAGTCGTACCGAAAGTTCCTGCGCCATCATCCCTCAACAGGTCCCCATCAGAGGTCATGACCACCATCCGCTGGGTGCCGTCAGAAGGGTGCCAATCATGCCCCCCTAAGATAGATGGCGTTCCAGATATGGCAGACGAATTATACTTGACTGTACCCGGCTCTTTTTGGAGCGTTCCCTCGGAGTAGCTCAAATTTTGAGCGCGCAAGAGGGATTGCACATTCACCGTGGCAGGGTTCTTCGTGCCTGTGAGGCCCAATTGCCCGATTGTGAGTTCTGCTATCTCGCCGGTGAATGGCACTGTATTATCCTATAATCAGTCCTGATGCCGTCCGTAGGGGGCGTCTATACCGCTGAACTTGGCCTTGCCTCGGTATGATTTTCCCATACTGATCACCAACTGTATTCTCTTTTCGCTTTTGCTCCCTAGACATTGCTTGCAATCCTGACCTAGCCAATCCAACAGTCTTGTCCTCTCGATTGTCTGATTTGGCCCCAAGCAGAAACGAAAGGGCAATGTCAGCTAAGAGTCTACGGTACTGTCGGGGGATTACTGGCTCCTCTGTGTCGGTATTAAAGAGTGTAAAAGGTGAAGGTCTAGCGTTATAGTCATACTCCACCCGTATAAGATCAGTGCTGCTTGTTCCACCAAAGTGTGAGAATTGAACCTCTGTCTCAGTCAACATTGCGAATTGTCGAGGCACCCCTGAATTTACTGCACTTAGGGGCCATTGATTCAACATCTCTCCTAACTCAACTCCCTCTACTTTATGCTCCCCCTCTTGATAAACCATCATTGGAGATCTGATAGACAACACATCAGAGGCCAAGTCATAGTCCAACCTGAAGAGGGTATAAGCAGCTTCAGCATCCGTAGTTCCTGTATAGACGCTATCTAAGGTTAGTGTAGCCGTATCACCACCGTGGGTAGCAACCTTAAATACATCAGCATGACCTTCAACAGCAAAGTAATAGCCGGCGACATCAGTCGTCTGTGATGCACTCAGTGTAGCTGTAGTACTATCATTTGTGACGGAAACAGAGCCAGTTGTGATCGATGGCCGTAGGGTGAGGATGCCAGGCTCACTAGCTCTCAGCCACCACCAGTTCTCATTGATCGTCGGATCGAATTCGGCTCCCCCAGTCCAGACCATCTCATACGCCCGATTAATCCAAATCTGAACTTGGGTGTCATAATCTGAAGTGCCATCTGTCAGCTCACCGCCGCGAAATAACACATCAGTTTTGATGTCGCCTGTAAACTGGAAGTTAGCCATTTACCTCATCCGTCCGCCACCACTGCCAATCAAGATGATCTCGCCAACAATGCCAGTATTCACTGTCATGTTTGGTCGAATGTATCGGGGCCGTTCCACAATCATTTTGTTTACAGCGGTTGTGAAGGTTGCAACTCCGGTAGGAGTATTCAAGGTGAAGTAGGTGCCAGTAGGGGTTGCCCCATTACTCCCTTCAATAGTAATGCTGCTAGTTCCGCCTGTCGGCCCAGATATCTCAATGGAAACATCGTCCATTGTATAAACGTCTACTGCATTGCCTACGCCTGTGACGGTGGCACCAGCAGACCATACATGACGATATACTCCTTTTGAAACATAAGAGCCTGCGCCGACGAAATCAGCTGAGGTCGGTGTCGCCATCTGATTGCTCCTCTACTGTCTGGGTTTCCCAATCATCAGCATCGACGGGGGCGTCCAGATTAGGTTTGTAATCCTCTGCCTCAAATGCGGACTTAGGAGCAGCTTTCTTTCTCTTCGTCCGCTTCCGCTTTGGCTTCGGCTTTTCTACAACCTCTGGCTTGTCCTGCTTAGCCTTCTTTGCACCAGGAAACTTATCCCGGCTCCATCCAGCTGAGCCGATAGCCTCATCGGTGCATTTAGCGAACTCCTTGAAAGCCCATCCAGGCACGTCGGCGGGCTTAACTAGTAAACCATCACCTGAGAAGACTTTGCCTCGACAGAAGAATAGCTCAGGGTTCTCATCGCAAGCCACCGAGACGTAGGAATTAGTCCGAAGCATGTTAGCTCGACCCTGCCGATCGATGCTATACTCGTGAACTTCAGTAAAAATACTCATTTCTTTTTACCCCTCTTCTTACGAATTGGCTGAGCATAGCGCCTCATGGAGAAAGGATCTTTAGGTTTCACCTTTTGAATAGTCATTGGTCCCGCAATCTCCATATCATCTGGGATTTCATTCGGCTTTGCCTGTGCAGCCCGACCTTGAACAACAGCCAAGTTATGATCAATCTTTGGCCCTACGCCATCTGGCGTATGTGTGATAGAAGTAGGACCGGATCCAAATATTCCTGACTGTTCAATATGAATCTCCTCTTTTCGATGATACCCATATAAGGGCCGGCGCATTGTTCCGTCCTCTTGAAGCTGCGAGATATTACTGCTTAATAAAGTGGATGATTGGGGAATTCTGATCTGTACTCCCCTGGCCCGGGCCATACCCAAAATATAGCCCATTGCCTGACCACCCTCTTCGGCAGCTTGCATGTTGGGGTAGGAAAAATCAGCACCATAAATGAAGAGAGTCTCAACCCCAATTAACATCGCATAGCCTACCATATATACACAACCATTGTTGAAGAGGTCGTCTCCTACAAGATCCATAACCTCTTTAATCGGGTATGCTACAGCACTAGGAAATTCTGGATAAGGCGTGCTGGTGATAATGGGCCTGTTATGGTTTTGCAAATAGCGACCATAGTGCTCATCTCTCTCGTTGAGCCACTGTAGATCATCCATTGCAAAAACTTTGTCATGTATCAGAGCTCTACTTCCCCTATTTACTACCCAAACTTCATCGAAGCGAGGAGGCATATTCTTCATATGAATTTGCTCCTTCATAAACTCGATAAAGCTAGGCCCAAGAGCTACCAGGGCGACATTGCGTGGACGAGTGTTCATAGCTTCCTTAAGCTGCTTTTTGTTCATCTCTTTTTCCTGATGTTTTTATGAGAAGGATAGGGGGACCGAAGTCCCCCAATCCTACCAACCTTTTGCTTCGACGTAAATCGTAGGTTGATTTGGAGAGTCTGATGGTGACCACGTTGTGGGCAACATTGAGAAGTGGGTAGGACCGCCAGCAGCAGTCGGATTTTCACTCCAGAAGCCCGCAATTTGATGTGAAGTCACCAAATACTTCCATAGGATGCCGTTGAGAGCATCATCGTCATATATACAGATGTAGTCGATATTCCTAACCATACCCCAGGTAGCGGCTGTAGTTGGAAGGGCAATACCGACAGTTCCACTTGGATAGAAGCCTCCATCAGTATTGAGGGTCAACTTAACCCGATTGACTCTCAACTTATTTTCTATCCTTCGATCGATGACTGAGACACCCCAGTCAGAAGCGGCAAGAGCTACCATTGTGGTTCTCCTCCTTGACCCCCCGGTTAGCCCTCCGCCAGTATGGCATTCAAGGGGCTACTAAGCGCCCGGGGGGTTGGATTGAACTTACTCGGTCACGGTACCCGTAGTGGCTACCATGCTCGTCAGATTTCCCGGCACATCCCACCGAGGCTCGACGTACAAGATCGCCTTCCCATCACCACCTGCGGTAGCCGCAGCAGTGACGTGGAGTTGGACCGACTGGCCGGGAACGATCTCGATGTGAGCCGTGGGCACGAAGTAGAAGGCGAACCCAAGCGCGGTGACGGTGGTGGTAAGAACCACCTTGCCGATACTCGTGAAATCCGTCGCAGCCGCAGAGCCAGCAACTGCCGACTTCATGAATTTGGCTGAGATGGCGGTATCACGAGTTGCTGAGTTGGTATGGACCACTGCCATGCCCCGAATCAGGTGGGGAACAATACCAGGAGCCCACTCAGCAATGTTGCCGGTAACATCGAGTGCCACGCCGTACCCACCGGCGGCCGGAGCCGTCGACGGGGTGAGCGCATTCATCTCGATTTCGTATTTCGAGTGTGTATAGGCCATAAGGATCTCTCCCTATCTCATCCGCCCGAGGATGCGACCACTTAGGTCGATGCAACATGCACGATCCGAGCTTCACCCTGATTAGCGGTGTCCCAGATAATGCCGAAATTGAGGATACCATACCACGCAACGGCCTTGGACCGACCGAAGTCAGCGGGCATTGCAGCCCGAAGTTCGGGGGTCTGAACCTCGGCCATCGCAACGCCGTCCTCACCAAATACAACACCTTCACCAAGGACCGAATTGGTGCCGATCTTGCCAAGTGCGTTGTTGTGGTTCGTGTCGATAAACCGCACACCCTCTATGCGGCCCGTCTCTCCGTTGAATTTGGCCGAAGGATCTGTATATTTGTGCCATTCCTCCCAGGCCGGGTCACGGCGAATGCCGCGCAACGAAAGATGTCGAAAAATCCCGACGTAATCGCCATTGATAGTGGGAGTACTCAACGTGTCCCACAGATAATCAGAGATCTCCTCAACATGGTAGACATTCATGTTGGAAGTTGCTGATGCACCAGCTGTACCGCTAGTGGCGATATTCCTAGAGGCGAGTCCCGTCGGAGTGTATTTGATCTTGGCCGTCTTGAAAGCAGTCGCTGCCTTCGTATCAAGAACCAAGGTCATCTGGTTGCGAAGACGCTTCTGAGTGACGTTGGTCACGTCGATGGCGCCGAGATCTTCAGAGAGCGACGTATAGGGGACTGCCCGACCGATCTCGTTTACCGTGATACTGGTAGTAGAGATCGACAGCTGGTCCTCTGGAATCCGCTCGCCTTCAGTAAGATCTGCCGTGGTAGGTTCCGTAAGATTAGAAACGCGCTTCAGGGTGACATTCTCACCCATCTTGCGACCAAACCCTTCTACGGGCCAGACATGATCCATGAAGACCGAATTCTCCAGCGCCGCCTCGAAGAGCTTAGCCGACATCGCACGCTGTTTGTACGTGCCCGTTGGGGCATCGAACGTCCAGGTGAATTGAGTCATGCGCTATGCACTCCTGATATGGCTACCCAACTTGCTTAAGTCGGGCATTTTGCCGTTTACGAATTTGTTCTGACGCGGAGATTACGTTTCCGCCTTCTTCTAAACCTTTTGCAGGTGTCCTAGGGCCTCCTCCACTCTCACTATGTTGAGAGCCAGAACCTTTTTTGCCCTTCCCTAACTTGCGTGACATACCAAGTAGGGATTCTCGAGTTAGCTCCGCGAGCTTTGAAGCTCCTTTCGCCGCTGGCATGTCCGCAATGGTCTGCCAGCTTTCGTTCATCTGTGCCTTAACAAATGAATCGAATTCCTTTAATTCTGGGTTAGCAGTGTAGAAGTCTCCCCAGAACTGGTCGAGACCTCTCTGCTGTTGATTAGCCTGACCTACCTGTTGCAGTACTCGCTGCTCAGTCAGAGCCACAATTTCCTGTACAGCACTGGCAGGATCTTCAAATAGGGATTGATTGAAGTGCTCGTAGTCCGGGCCTTGACCTTGCTGTTGGTCCTGAGAAGGAGTTTGGAACTGCCGCCTTAAATCGCCAACATGCCCTTCCAATTCCTCCGTGCGAGCAGAGGCGGCATCTTGGTCTTTGGTCAGTGCCGCAGCGAGGGCGGGGTCGAGCTCGAACTCCTGACCACCAACGGTGGCTTTCACCAATTCAGGGGTTTCATCATCCCCCGAACCGGGCGGGGTTTCAGGGTGGGCATCACCATCCTGCGGGCCGTCATCTACAACCTCACGTTCCTCAGCATCTACATCACTCATTTTCCACCTCTCGTTTCATGGCCCCTTGGCCTTTTTTGATGTCTTGTTCCATTCGGGCTTTTAGATCGGCTAACCCAACCAGTTCGCCGGTTCGCCCAATCACTTCATTAGCCTCCAAATTACCTTGGCGATAGGCTGATGTCAATTTTCCGATGACAGTTTCTGTCCCTTCTGTTATATAACCCAAGACGATGGTGTAGCCCAGCTGGGCATTCTGCGCCCGATGGATTAGCTCTGCGTTCTTGTCTTGGGGATTAGTCATCCTGGCGCAACGGATCAGTTAATTCCAGATTCCTAGGGAGCCATAAACTCTCTGACTTCCCAGAATCGTCTATCTCTTCAAGGCAGCGGGCTACCATCTCAAAGCAACCATCCACACCCTTCTCAAGAAACTCCTGCCTCTTTTGAAGGTTCTCCTTAGGGATGGTATCCTTATTCCCGTGATACCACAATACCCAATCTCGCAGGCGATTGATACATTCTGTTGATACAGCCATTCTTATTCTCCAAGTTTTTCGAAGATTAAATAAGATACTCTGGCTTGCCTCTTAGCAGTTCCAGCGGGTTGAAAAGCGTCAGGATCAATCTTATCTACTCTATCAACCAACTTCATTCCACTCTCAGTTGCTGTATTAACAATGAACTTTGTAGCAGCCATTCGAGATCGGTTTTTGCCTGTAGAGGGTTTTGTATCTTGAATCTTTACCATAAATTGTCCGTTGGGGGCTAGAAGCCTAGCTGCCTCCTTAACCCCAGCTCCCCAAACTTCAAACGCTTCCTCTCTGGTATCAAAAGCGCTAAAACGTTTTGCCTCTCTTGAGCCTCCTGTCGCAGCTTTTCGTACCATAAAAGGAGGATCAAAGAATACAGAGAATTGACTACTAGAAGGAAGCCCAGTTCCATCCCTTACATCAGCCTTAACTACACCTTTTTGCTGAGGGTATAGATCAAATTTATGAGTAGGTTCGCCTAAACCAAATCTCCTATGACTAATACCCTTAGAAAAAGTTAGGTCAACTCCGAATCGCTTAAAGTTAATTCCTAACGTAGGCTTAAGAGCATCAAAGACCTTCTTCTCAGTTTTCACATCCCTAGCCGATCCAACAAATTCAAGTCTTGGAACTTGTTCAAGAGGTAAAAAGGAAACTCCCCTAAGAGGGTCAGGGAACTGAGGTGCTGAACGGTTTGCAGGTGCTGTTTGTAAGGCTCCTTGAAGAGGAGGGTTTTGAAAAGGGGTGTCAAGCGGTCCTGGTCTATTGAAAACACGACCTCCTGGAAGAATAGTAGCTCGTTCTGGGGAGAATATACTTCTGACTTTGTTAAACACTTGGACGGGATTAAAGCCTCCTGGGCGGAGTTTAGGCCCAAGAAGGAACTGCTCACGGTTAGGCATACCGAATATTTGGCCTATTCGTCTACCCATTATCCTATTTTTTCTCGGATTTTGCGTACTTCAGGGTCGTCCGGACGCCACAGGAGGGACACTCCATCAGCTCTTACCGGACCCTGCACGATTTCACACGACGCCGGAGGAGTAAAGAACAGACAGTTGGCACACACCTGATCCTTCGATCCATTCCCATACTCCACCTCATCTTGAGGAACTTTGTCATCCCCCTCAGGATCACGAACAAGCTGGAACTTGTTAGTTTGGGCCACTAAATCCTCCATCTGTGAGAACCTTCATGATGGCTCGAAACACACTCTTGCTTCCTACCCGAGATCTTGATCCAGATGCAGATGGGATGGGAAAGGTCTTCTGTTGGAGGTGGTTAGCTATGAGTTCCCTAAGTGCTAGATTACCACCCCCAGAACCAATCTGGTCTTGTGGACGTGCCGCTCTCCAATCTGGCGGTCCAGAACCAATACCCGGCCCGGTCATCGCCGCTTCGAAATCGATCTGGTCTTGGACAGACAGTCCGAATAGAGAATCCCGAATATTCTTGCCGGCAAAGTCGGCCTTCTTCAACACCCGTACAACAGAGTTCAGAACCGAAATATCTCTGGTCTTGGATGTCTGTAGTTGCGCAACCTCAGTCGCTTTGTAGAGGAATTCGCGCCACTGGACGTAGTTCCTAAAAGACTCATCAATCTCCGCAGCTTTGGTCTCCCATTCGTAGTCCCCTGGTCTTATTCCTTGAATATTCCGTAGCTCCTTGAGCTCCTCAACCCCCTGTCGGATTGCATTCCAGTCCCTACTGACCCGATCTGATATGTGATACAATCCCTGAAGGGCGCTTCTATACTGCTCAGGCCATAGACTACTGGCTACAGCGTTCTCATGAGAGCCATCAACAATCTTCTTGATCTCTGGGCCGGCGAGATTCGAGTGAATCACCTTCCACAATCTAGACCTAGATGCACCTGAGGGAGTCCTGTTTGCGGCATTCAATGCGTGGAAGACCTTAGAAGGAGTGCCGTTCAGAGCTCCTGGGTCGTTAGCAAAGAACTTTGCGGTCCCTGTGGGCTGGTTTGTTTTGTAGGATAGAGCTCGGTCAATAGCAGATATGAATGAGTTTGGTCCTAGACCTTCTACAGCGCCGAGGATTCGTTCATACTCCTCTTCTGACTGTTCAGTAATCTGCTGAATTATTCTCAGCTCCTCATCAGTCGGCCTGCGGATCACAACCTCCTTTCGACCGCCCGTAGTAAAGAATATCTCAGACTCATGATGGTAGGATTGAGACTTACCATATCCAATGGGATCCAACTCGCGCAACATCTCCTGATCGAAGCCGCCATAATCAGAGGGTTTCAAATTAATAATTTGGGCTTGTGTCACCGCAGGGAGTTCCACAATCAGAACATTGCTAAGAGCATCTCCCCGACCAAAACTCGTCGTGGATACATCGGGGGCATAAGATGCTGAAGTTCCCGGTATGTGCAACTCCCAACTTTCACCTTTTGTGAATCCCTGCTCTTGAACCTGAGACGCGGCGAGAGTCCCGTGATAAAGTCGTTGAGTCTTACTTTTCCCCCGCCTTCTACGACCAGCCTGGAACATACTGGCTGGGTCCCCCTTCCGCTGAGTACGAGTCAGCTTCACGCCGGGACGCGTATGGCTTTTATTAAACCTCTGAGCTGAATTCAAGGCATCTTTCTGATTGTGGGTAAAGCTTACACCAAATTTAAGCTTGGCTGTCGTAACATCCTTGGGATCAAACTGGAGATCGGGGAAATTAGAGAAGAATTGATCAAGCGCATCAGTCATTAGGGGGCTACCCAGATGGGCTAACCCAAAATGAGGAGATTCTTCTCCAACCAGACTTGTGTTCATTACAGCCGCTGCCTTCACCAATGGCAGTGCAACATCTCCATGAACAGCGGGCATATCCTTTATCATGTTTATTGCGGTCTTTAGTCGATCATTATTTGCCGTTAGAAGGTCCAAAACCTTTGCGTCGTCCCCTAACGGGGGAAGATTTTTTAATGATCTTAATACGTCCAAATTTGTAGATACGGGATGCAAAAGGCTGAAATCGTGTCCCAGCGTGGCGGAGTAAATAAATGCCTTGAGAGCCTCATCCTTATGGGATTGCCCCATAGTTGCAACCTGAGCAAGACTTCGCCCATCAAGTAGTATACTCTTACCCGTAGACCCAGCCCGAGCATCGTGCATGATGTGGGCTATTTCTAACGAACTTCTAAAATCAGGGGCGGGAATCTGCACATGCAGGAACTTGCGGTCATCTCCTGAGTATATGTCACCCACTGTTTGATAGGTTAGACTTGTTACAAAATCAGTACGGCCCATGCCCTGACCAGGTATTTCTATATTGATAGTGGGAAGCTTTCCAGACTTAAGATCAGCTACGCTAGTATGGAAAAATATAGTATCCTTCTCTCCTTCATTACTTCGAGGAACTACACTAGCCCTATATCCCTGAGTCTTTAGACTGTTCGTCATCCCCACGACACCCTGGCCCATAGAAACTCCAGGATCAAAGTTTATGAACCCTTGTGTCTTCTGCTCAGGATCAGCTCCAGGAGCTCCTACAAGATCCGTACCGAGGGGGTCCACAACTTTCCCAATAGGCACAGTTTCCTGCGGCCCACCGTGGATAAGGCTTACAGGACCAGGAAACTGCATCTGGTTGAACGGCACAGATGTAATACCAGGGTTGGTTAGTCTGGTGTTTTGCAGCACTGTAACGCCGGGCGTCTTGAATTGAGTAACGGCTTGCCGCAACGATTGGGGACTCAATCCCCCGCCGCCTCCCCCAGGACCGAGGATGCGCTTTAGTGTTGGGGGGTAACCAGGTCCGCCTCTGCCCAGAAAATCAACCATTATCCTAGCCCTACCCTACTACCTGGCGAAATCGTCTTCCCAAATGCTTCCATAGTATGGGATCAACGACCTCGGAGCTTTCGCATCAAATCCGTTACAGGCGTCTTACTACTCTTAACGACCGCTTCCAGCTCTTTGTTGGTAGGAGGTGGCTTTAGCAGGTCTTGCTGCAACTGCTGCTCAATTTTTTCTGCGCTATCATCAAAAGCAGGTTCACGACGTTTAGGTTTATCTGTCATATTATCCTACCAATCCTGTTAGAGGGTTCCCTGCTTGGTTGATCTCGGCGGGGAGGGAGGCATCTCCTGTGTCTTCTGCAGAGACCCTTGGAGAGCCCTCCTGCCCACCCGCAACACCAGGACCGCCGTTCAAAATTTGAGCAATCCCCGGGATTTCGGCGGCATCAGCTTCGGCAGTCTGCTGCTCTTCCTGATCCTTCTCAAGTGAGCGTGGATCAATATTGAGGAGCTTCATCAAGGTGCTCAAGGCTTTGTTACCTGAGAAGCGTTTCATAAAGGCCTGGAATAGTAATGGATTCACTGTTACGGCCTGTAAGAGGGCCATAGATTTTTGGAAGTCCTGAGACTTCGCCAAGACTGCAGATAATCCTCGAGCAGTGAAAGAGCAAGAGGAGGCAAATTGGGCAAAGCGTTCAGGGGCACTCATCTGACTTAGAAGGAGAGCAGATCTGGTACCAATAGCATCTACTACCATCTGACTATCGAGATCGTCGGCATTCTGCATTAGGAGCATCCAGCTCTTTCGGATGAGTTGATCTATTAAACCCGTCTCCAGATTGCTGATTATGCCATCTAATGTTACGGCCCTTGACTGTTGGGAAGCGACAATCTCTGTAGCTTTCACCTGCTTTGCCGATACCTGCCCGAGGGCGATTTCGTTGGTCAGGGCGGCTTCCTGAAACTCTCTAATCAATACTCCAAGGGTTTGTAGAGCATCCTGAGGGACTTGGCCCTCTGTGACAGTTTCCAGCACTTTTGCATTCGCTGGCAACGTTTCATTCACCACTAAGGTGGAGCCCTGAGGAATGCCGCCCGATACGTCAGAGGAATCATCCAGTGCAAAGGCTCTCAACTGTTTGATACCCCAAACTGCTGCTAAACCACCATCTAAGATGAGGTTGAACATCTCGTTTATGGCCAGGTTAAGAGGGCTAGCATGATCATAGATGGCTTTGTGCCATGTGCTGAAGGGGACATTGATCAAGGGATGGACAATGAAGGGGCTTTCTTGGTGCCAAAAAGGATTGTCCTCAGGTTTACGGAGTACAACCCGATCATCGCCGATTGCCCACCTCTGATTCTTCTTAACTGCTTGGCCGTCCTCATTCAAGATAGTGCCCCAGCACTCATCTATAACAATCTTCTTACGAAATCCTGGAGGTTTATTCTCAGATTGGCCTCTCCGCGTCTCTGCCCGTTTGTGCTCATGCTCTTTGTGGGTATCTACACCTTTGAGAGTCATTAAGGCATTTTTATCATATATACCCTGTTCAGCCAATTCCTCAGCCCGACTCCAATCTACCTCTACCCGATGAATCTCATAAAGGCCAGCTCCAGAAGGATCTTGATAGAAGTCTTCTGCAGCAATGAGGTCAACCAGCAGGCGCCAAGAGGAGAACTCTTGAGTGCCAAGGGATTCGGAGGGAGGTTCGAATTCCTCTGTCTCAATATTAAACGCAGGTTCGCCACGTTCAACAAAGAACCGTCTCTCAGTCACCTGCCGGCCATGAACTTTTAGTATGATTGTTGATTCAAGAAGCCCAACCTTGGAAGCGTTGGAAAGGACGGTGTCCAGTGCGATCGTCTTCTCATCCTGTCCGGTGGGGATAGAAGAGAAGTAGCACATAAGGAGCGCCCGCACCTCCTCTGGTGCGATCGGCAACTGGACACCGCGGCCCATCTCAACCTGAAACCAATCTCCGAAGGAGGTCATTCCCCTCTGAATGAGGGCGGCAAACTGCTCTACCGAAGTAGCAACTTTAGGAACAAATTCAGCAGATTGTCCGTCTTGCTTATGAGTCCAATCTTGCAGACCCATATAAGCATCAACATTTATCTTGTTAAGCTCTAGACGGCGCTTCCGTGCATCTTCGGCTTCTTTCTTATAGCCCAATGTGAGATTGATTAAAGAGGGGCCGTTAGGATCAGGGTGTATATCGGCACCAGGCTTCTTAGCGGCGGCTTCTACCATAACTCATCCTCGGAATTTTGAGTGCGGCCTGATCAGTGGAGCGTTGAACACACTGTCTACAAACCCCAATTCTTCGATGTGCTCCAGGGTCTAAGGGTGTTCCACAAGCTCTACATCTAACCTCGCTGTTGTTCGGCTCTTGCAATTTTGAGCTTACATGGTAGAGAGCCGGATCGTCAATTGGATTACTCGACATCGGGTGTGTCCAACCAATAGTTGTCGTTAACTGGCTCTGAAACGATATGTTGGACGGGGAATTTTTCGGCCAAGCTTAGTCGCCATTCGTAACGCACGGATTGGTGCCTCATAAGAGATCCAGTAACCCAAAGCGTCTGAAGTATGGGTCCGTTGAAAATACGGATCACGGGCGTTGTAGGTTTTCTTGATTCCACCTCTTCCATCTCTTAATACCTGCTCCATATCTGCGATTAGCTCTACACACTGTGGATCTAATTCAAGGTTGATTTGGGCCTCTGCTGATCGGCACGCTAAATTCAATGCGTTTACTCGATCCGGTACTGGAGGGTTTGACTCCGGAACTTTCATTCGCAAAGGTGCGCCATAGTGTCTCATCTCATTGGCTATGACAGAATAGTTGGTACGGTTTGATTGAGAATGCCGGGCCTTACCAGTGGCATCTCCATGAACCCATATTTCGGCATAATGCTGGGTATGTACGTCATAGAACATCTGACACATATCTGGGATGGAGCCTTCACTCAGAACCAGCTCCCTATGTACACGGAATAGCCCAGATGATTCGCGTTGGCCGATTAAAGAAACCATAGGCTCAACGTTGAAGTCCCAAATCCACGCTAGAGGTCGACGTAGGGAGATTTCTGGCTGCTCCTTCACGTTCAGTTGTCGGTTGAAGGAAGGATAAGCACGAGCACCAGCCATCCCTGGAAGCCATTCCCCCTCGAGCCTGATTCTCCGAGCTGGGGAGCCTGGGGGATAGATGGCCTCCAGTCGGGCTATTTCCTCCCGATCAATGTGGGGGTTGTCATAGATAGAGGCCCCAAACACCATCGCGTGTTTCAAGTCACCCGATTGAAATGGCACCAGGATCTTAGGAAACACCCACGACACTCCTCCGATTTGCCCTTCGGGTGGTAGGATGGTGATAGTATGGAAAGTACGCAATCGTCTCGCGCCCACTCGTATCGCACATTCCTCAACAATACCTTCGTCGTGCTCTTCGTCGAAGTGGACTGCATCCTTCTCAGCTCCTTGATACTTCTTTCTTCCCGTCTCAGCTGATTTGAATCCTATAATCGAGCCGTTTTTCAATTTCAGAACCTGATCCGAAACTCTCCACTCTGCGATTTCACGATCCGGTATGAAGGGAGGGTGTTGGCCGGCTGCGACAAAACCGTTGTCAAAATACTTGGGTTGTATAACATCCCGGGAAGTGGGAAAATCCAATGCTGATACCCAGAGGCTAGCGGATCGATCTTTGACTGACACGGTTGAGCCAGCAGCGCCGACATGGCGCACATCGTTTGCGGCCAATCCAAACCTGGCCAAGGCCGATCCACAGTACGCTCCGGCATCTGACTTCCCTGATCTATTTGCAGCAACGAGCCAGTTTTCATAGTACTCACTCCCAAGCACAGAATCAATAAACGCCTCCTGTTTCTTGTGCGGCATGAAGTTGAATAGAGGATCATCTGCTCTGCGTCGCAGAAGCTCTTCCATCATAAGAAGTTCTAATTCTCCCCCCTCACGGTCGGCAAAACTCAAAGACATATTCGTAACTCCTTCTGTGAACAGTTGAACAACAATGAACCCTTGCCCCTCACTTATACCCTACATCAGGAAATAGGAAGGAACAAGGATGCTGGTGTTCGAAATATAGTGAGATTCGCCACCGCAGGTGGCAAAAATCGTGCCAACTCGATGTACCCCCACCCCCCATTAATGCATGGCAGCTATGTGAATAAATCATGGAGATAGGTCAGCAATGCTGGTTTACTTTCCTGGTACGAGGCCCTATATTCTACTTAGCAAGGAGGAACAATGATGTTCCCCTAAACCAAGGAGGCCATAATGGCTGAGAAACAAACCGTTGACAGCAAAACCGGAAAATTTTCCGCGACAGCAGTCCAAAACGTAAACCATGCGGGCGACGAGAGTACTTCGCACCGTACCATCAAACCGGCGGGTGTGGACCAATACCGCTACCAGGTCAGCACAACGTATGACTTCACCGGGTGCACGCGTCAGCAACTTATGGAAGTCGCGGTGCGGGCGTTGGATGTGATTACCGCCGACGAATTTAGGTCAACCTACGGCGGCACGAAGAAAGTCGAGGCCGATCCGGCCAAGGCCCTGCGGTCAATCGACGGGAAATACAAGGTTCTCCCGATCGCGGATAGGTTGGCAAATCGCGGGAAGGGAAAAGACCCCGTGGAGCAAGGGAAGAAGAACTTCACCGGAATGGACGCAGACGAGCGGGCAGCCTTCATCGCCTGGGCCAAAACCCAGTAGGG
>CEPZ01007814.1_pt1 | contig 17186 bp, 12 predicted proteins | sample 530461 | NCBI WGS metagenome assembly CEPZ01 (sample SAMEA2620106, study PRJEB7988) | marine metagenome | isolation source: saline water (ENVO:00002010), including | reverse complement strand
GGAAAAAGTTGAAATAAAACCAAAACCGTTGCCAAAGCCAAAAACAGCTAAAAAGCCCCGGCGCACTACAAGAAAAAAGACGACCAAAAAGACTTCTCAGCCAACAACTTAGTTAAAATTTGTTTTGAGATCAAAGCCCTCAGTATATCTGGGGGTTTTGTTTTATAAAACACTATTTATTTAATGAATATTTAAGGAAATCTCAATAATGCCAACAAATTTAAGCCCTAAATCTACAACAAGCGCTGTGATACTAACATCCACAGGGAGCACTGCTTTGGTGGCAGCCGCTGTCCCTTTCGGCGTTTATACAGGTTCAACGGACTTTTTAAGTGGCGCTTCTTTGCAGGTAAGTTACGTTTATAAAAAGTTAGGAGGAGATGTAGTAGATATTGAGCTTACTCCAGCAAATGTTTACGCTGCATATGAAGAAGCTGTTTTAGAGTACTCATATATTTTCAATCTTCATCATGGAAAAAATACACTTTCTAGTGTTCTTGGTGCGACAACTGGCACGTTTGATCACAAAGGTGATAAGAAAACAGGTCCTAGTGGTGTTAATTTAACATTTCCTAGATACCAATTTACGTATGCTATGAATGTTGGTGATGGTATGGCTCAACGAGCCGGCTTCGGTTCCATGGGTGGCACTATTCGAGAATATTCTGCTTCTTTTAAGCCGGTAGATAATGTACAAGATTATGACATCCAAAATATTATTTCAAGCTCATCAGCGTCTGGAGTTAATGAAGACGCCGAGGCTGTCCCTTATTCCGGAAAAGTTGGTTCCAACAGGGTTTACATCACAAAAGTTTTTTATAAGTCTCCACGGGCAATGTGGCGCTTCTATGGCTATTATGGAGGCATAGGCGTCGTAGGGAATTATTCTACATATGGCCAGTTCGCAGATGATGCAACTTTTGAGATCATTCCAACTTGGCAAAACAAAATGCAGGCCATCATGTATGAAGATTCAATCTATACTAGAACATCTCATTATTCTTATGAACTAATCAATAACAGAATAAGATTGTTTCCTAACCCTAGTAATTGGTCTTTCAAAGATGCTCAGAAGATTTGGGTAAAATTTTATATTAAAACTGATGCTTGGACTGATGATGAGAGTTACGAATCTGGTATTAATGGGGTTAATAGTGTCAATACGATGCCTCTTGATAATATACCTTATGCCAATATTAATGCTATTGGCAAACAGTGGATTCGAAAGTATGCTTTAGCGCTGTGTAAAGAGATGTTGGGCCAAATTAGAGGCAAATTTACAACAATTCCAATTCCTGGCGAAAGCGTAACATTAAATCATTCTGAATTGTTATCGCAAGCTAAAGAAGAGCAAACGGAACTTAAGGATAAATTAATGGAAATCCTTAAAGAAATGGAATACACCGAACTTGTCAAGCGCGATGTCGAAATTACAGATGCATCCACTGCCACACTGAAAAATTCACCACTGCCAATTTTTGTAGGATAAATAGAAGATGTCTAATGAATGGAAAAGACCAGCGCAGCCGCCTCCTCCTCTTTTTCTTGGGAAGAAAGAGAGAGACCTTGTTAAACAGGTTAATGATGAACTCATTGAAAAGGTTATTGGCCAACAAGTTCTTTATTATCCTGTTGATTTAGAGAGAACCAAATTTCATGAATTATATGGCGAGGCTATTGAAAAAACATATTTGCCTCCTATTCTTATATATGCTCTTGTAGAGTATACTGAATTTGCAACGACATACATGGAAGGCGCCGGTATTGACAAATCTTGGGAAATTAATATACATTTTCATAAAAGAAGATTGGAAGAAGATCAAAACATGTATGTGCGTGAGGGTGATTTTGTGTTGTATAACGATTATTATTTCGAAATAGTAAAACTTCAAGAGCCAAAACTACTATTTGGCCAAGCTAATAGAGAATTCGAAGTTTCTGCTAGATGTCTTAGATCTAGAAAGGGGCTATTTGATGCTACCTAATAATTTTGATTTTGCCATGTTACCTCCAGGTAATTATAATTTACGAGAAGTAGGATTATTAGAATCCACAATTGAAACAATAGATTATTCTATAGTATCATGGCTAAAAGAAGACTTAAAGATGATGGCTCGTACCAATGAAGGCTTTACAAGAGTTCCTGTTTTGTGGCAGACTCCGGAAAGAGCATATCAAGTTAAACATAATAGAGATTTAAGAGACGATGCCGGCGCACTAAAATTACCTTTGATCTCCATAGAAAGAACTGGTATTACAAAAGATCCAGCCAGAAAAGGGTCTTTTCAGGCGCATTACTACTCTAAAGATAAAAATGGCAGATCTGGTCGATGGGTTATAGCCAAAAGAATAGTAGAAGACAAAACACGGAATTTTGCTGTGGTGGGAAACACACGTAAACAAAATTATACTTCAGGAAGTTCGTCCGAACAAAGATTTAAACCAAGAGTTAATAAAAAAATTGTTATTCAAAGCTTGTCAATTCCAATTCCGGTATACGTTAATATAGATTATAAAATTGTTCTCAAAACTGAATACCAACAGCAAATGAATGATTTATTAGCGCCATTCATTGCCAGAACAGGTCAAATTAATGCCTTCACAATGCGAAGAAATGGCCATTTGTATGAAGCATTCATCGATCAGGGCTTCACACACAGCAATAATGTTAGTAATCTTGCTGAAGAAATGAGAATGTTCAATTCAGAGATCACGATTAAAGTTTTGGGCTATTTAATTGGCGAAGGGGAAAATGATGACCGCCCCATCGTTAGAATAGATGAAAATGTAGTTGAATTGACGTTTCCTTCAGAGAGAACAGTTCCTGAAGGGAATGATGACTTTTTTCTTCCATAAAGAAAGCGTTTCGAGATCAAAATTACTATTTAATTTATGATTGCACTATCATTTAGATGATTTAATAATGAGGAACCAACAATATGTCAATTAAAAGTTTTAAGTTTGTATCTCCTGGAGTGTTTATTAACGAAATTGATAACTCCTTTATTCCAAAATCGGCCGACGAGATCGGCCCAGTTGTTATTGGCCGCTCACGTCGCGGCCTAGCGATGCAGCCTGTAAAGGTTGAGTCGTTTTCTGATTTTGTTACGATGTTTGGTGATACAGTTCCTGGAGGTGGCGGAGGCGATGTTTATCGCGATGGAAACTATCAGTCCCCGATGTACGGTACATACGCCGCGAAGGCTTTTTTGAGAGCAAACGTTGCTCCTGTGACATATATAAGACTTCTTGGCCAACAAGATTCAAACGCTACAAGTGCTGGCGTTGCTGGTTGGAAGACTACTAAAAATGCATCCACTACTGTGTCTTTGGGCGAAAATGGTGGTGCTTTTGGGTTGTGGTTATTCTCTAGTTCTTCTTTGAGCGGCTCAGCATCCGGCTCAGCATCCACTAATGGCAGCATTGGGACCGGTTCCCTTGCGGCGATTTGGTATATAGATAAGTCAGCATCTATTCAGTTAACTGGTGCTCTCGCTGGTTTGGCCGGCGCCGGTTCTGTTACTGGTAGTGGCTTTGGACAGCTTATTAACAATGATTCAAGCTACAATTATACTGTTGTTGTATCAAGCTCAATAAATGGTGCAAAAAATGTTACTTTTGGCTTTGATGACACATCTGAAACTTTCATTCGAAAAGCTTTCAACACAAATCCTCAATTGACTCAAGCCGGCGGAACTTTTTATCCAAGCGCCTCTGCAAAGGGTTACTGGCTTGGTGAAACATTTGAGCAAGAAATTAGAGATGCAAGTCTTGTAAGTGCAGCGGCTTTTGGTGTTATTCTTCCAATACACAAAAGCGGAACCGTTGGCACTGGGCCGCAAAAAATGCAACAGGCGTCTAGAGAGGCGGTTGCTGGATGGTTTATTGGCCAAGATTTAGGCGCTACTGGTAGTTATAACCCAGAGTTGTCACAACCACTTTTCCGCTTAAAAGGACGCGGCCATGGCGAATGGCTTCATAAAAACGTAAAGGTTTCTATTGAGAAAATTAGAAAATCTACTAGCACTACTACTGATTACGGAACATTCTCTGTAGTTCTTAGAAGGCTTTCTGATACCGACAGTAAGGTTGAGGTAATGGAAAGATTTGATAACTGTACTCTTGATCCAACATCGCCATACTTCGTTGGGCGCAAAATCGGAGATAAGTATACTAGTTGGGATACGACTAATAGAATACTCAAAACTTATGGTGAATATCCTAATAATTCTCAATTTGTTTATGTTGAAATGAATGCGGATGTAGAAGCTGGTGCAACTGATCCTCTTTATCTTCCCTTTGGATATTTTGGACCACCAAGATTCAGAACACTTATTAATCTTAGTCAATCTACACCTCAAAGTGCTTCTTTCATTGGTCAGCGGTGTTCCGGTAGCATTAAACCAGCCGGCACTCAAGGACCATGGTTTCTTTATGGGTCAAACAACCAAGGCCTTAATGCCATTACCGGTGCTCTGAGTTTTCCCTCAGTGCGCTTGCGGGTGTCTGCGTCCGATGGTGGTTTGACAGATGCGACCAAGGCTTACTTTGGGATGCAAAACACTCGTACAACGTCAAGCACAAGATCAGATCGTAGTGTAGGCGACTTCCATAGATTACTTTATGCTGATTTCCCAGATGATCCGACTGGGGTTGGTAGCGGTGCTCCAACAAAGTATCCATCTAGTCATGCTGGAGTAGAGGCATATGCTTATGTTTTCTCTATGAACGATATTTCAGCATCTGCAGCCGGCGCCTATTCTTATCAGTCTGGTTCTAGACGTAAAGTTGGTAATCATGTTGGTGCTGTAACTGACACCACTCTTCTTAACGCTGGATATGACAGCTTTACTGCGCCTTTCTGGGGTGGATTTGATGGTTGGGATATTACGCTGCCCGATCCACTTTATAACCTTGGAATTGGTTCGGCGGCCGAGAACACAACTAGTTCTCCATATTATACTTATAAGCGCGCCATCGATACGGTGGGCGATTCGGAGTTTGTTGATATGAACCTTTTGGTGGCTCCTGGATTAACTCACGATGGATTAACCGGTCACATGATTGATGTTTGTGAAGAGCGCGCCGACGCATTAGCTCTTATTGACTTGTCTAGTGTATATATTCCTTCTCATGAGAAATATTATTCTGATAAGTCTAGCAGGATTGGCACCACGCCTGTAGCAGCTGCGTCTTCTTTGAGAGATAGAATAATTGACTCAAGTTATGGTTGCACTTTCTATCCGTGGGTTCAGACTCGCGATGATTCAACTGGTCAATTACTTTGGGTGCCCCCCTCTGTTGTAATGGTAGGTGTTTTGGCCTCTTCGCAGGCTAAGACTGATGTATGGTTTGCCCCTGCTGGCTTCAATAGAGGCGGTCTTACTGATGGCGCTGCTGGAATTCCAGTTACAGGTGTCACAGAGCGGTTAACTTCTAAAAACCGAGACACCCTTTACGAGTCTAATATCAATCCGATTGCCTCTTTCCCATCTAGCGGAATAGTTGTTTTCGGACAAAAAACCCTGCAGGAACGTCAATCGGCATTAGATAGAATTAACGTAAGGCGTTTGGTTATTTACTTGAAAAAGCAAATTTCCATTCTTTCAACGCAGATTCTGTTTGAGCAGAATGTTCAGGCAACGTGGAACAGGTTTAAATCACTCGTTGAGCCGTTCCTTACGAATGTTAAGACGAGATTTGGTATCACTGAGTATCGACTAATCCTTGATGAATCAACTACGACACCAGATCTTATCGATCAAAACATTCTTTATGCTAAGATTATGATTAAGCCTGCAAGAGCAATCGAGTTTATCGCAATTGACTTCGTTATTGCTTCAACGGGCGCATCATTCGATGATTAAAAAAGGATGGGGGATTTTTCCCCCACCACACTATTTAAGAATAGATTATAGGAGTCCCTAAAAAATGGCATTTTGGTCAACAAACTTTGGTGAAGATACAACGCTCAAAGATCCGAAAAGAAAATTTCGGTTTATGGTAGAATTTCAAGGAATTCAGGCAGCACAGGGCGGTGCAATGCTTTGGTATGCAAAAACCGCAGCCAAGCCTAGTTTTCAAATAGCTGAGGCAACACATAAGTTCCTCAATCATACTTTTTATTATCCAGGCTCAGTAACCTGGCAAGATATTGGTATAACGTTGGTTGATCCGGTTGAACCAGATATGGCTGCAACTCTTTCTGATATTGTGGTACAATCAGGTTATACTCCACCTACTGACTCCACTTCATTATCTACGATGTCAAAAGCTAAAGCAGCAGGTGCATTAGGAACAGTTATTATCACTCAGATCGATTCAGATGGAAACCCGCTTGAAACTTGGACTCTTTGGAACTCTTGGATTAAAGAAGTTAAATATGGCGATTTGGGATATGATGGCGATGATCTTACTGAAATGACAGTAACGCTTAAGTATGACTGGGCAAGAATAGAGGCCGCCGGCGCCTCCGTAGCGGTTGCAGGCAACGGCGGATCAGAGTTCTTCGGAGTATAATTTACAATTAAGAGAGGTGTATATTGTCAAGAAATAAAGAACGCTTAGGAGGCGCTCAACAGAAAGATACTAGCCCGCCGCCGCAAATGACACAAGCGCAGGCAGAACCGGGCGGTTTTTCTTTTGTTGTTCCAACAGAATTTATAGATTTGCCCTCGCAGGGCAATTTTTATCCAGAAGGCCATCCCCTACACGGCCAAGATAGTATCGAGATCAAGCAGATGACAGCCAAAGAAGAAGATATTCTAACTTCTAGAACTCTTCTTAAGAAGGGTGTTGCTTTGGATCGAGTTATCAGCAGTTTAATTGTTGATAAGCGGATTGAACCAGATAGTATGTTGGTTGGAGATAGAAACGCTGTTATTGTTGCCACAAGAGTATCAGGCTATGGGAACATATACACTACAAAGGTGACATGTCCTAAGTGCGACACAACACAAGAATTTAGTTTTGATCTTAATCACTTAGAAATTTATCACGGTGATGACAAAGATGAATTAGATATTACTGTTAATGAAGATGGAACTTTTGATACAGTTCTTCCAAGAACGGGCTTGACAGTTACGTTTAAATTGTTGACAGGAAAAGATGAAAAGTCATTGTTAACCGGTATGGAAATGGATCGTAAGAAAAGAACTGGAGAGAAAAACGTTACAAGACAACTAGTAAATATGGTTATAGGTGTAAATGGGAATACAACTGCAGAGGCAATTAATTATCTAGTTGCTAATATACCTTCATTGGATTCAAGGCATTTACGATTAGCATACAAACTAGCAGCACCCAATATCGATCTTAAGCAACACTTCGAATGCAACGAATGTGATTTGGAGCAAGATATGGAGGTACCGCTCACAGCGGACTTTTTTTGGCCTGACCGATGAATATGTGGAGAACGTGTATGAGCAGTTTTTCTTTTTAAAATATTCGGGTGGCTGGAGCTTTTCAGAGGCTTATAATTTACCAATTGGCCTAAGAACTTGGTTTGTTGAGAGGTTGATTAAACAACTGAAAGCAGAAAAAGAAGCAGTTGACAATGCCTCAAGTGGAGGCGGTGGAAGTTCACAAACACTAACTCCTCATAATCAACCGCAACGGCCACCACAATTATCAAAAATGAGAAGACAGGGTTAACCTGTCTTTTTTTGTAGGAAACTATTTATATCTAGAACGTTTTTAAAGGGATATTCTTAATGGCAGATACTATTGAAATTTCTTCAGCTAGTATTGAGGGAATCGCTAAAGCCCTCACTGACGCACTTGGTGGCAAACCCGGCAAACGTCGTGCTGGCGAACGTGCTGGTGCCACTGGCATTGATTTAGAAGGATTGCCTGATGACCCCGAGAAAAAGCTAGAAAAATTAAATAAACTCCTAGAAAAAACAAATGAGGAATATGAAAAGCAAAAAAAGAATTTAGAAAGAAATCTAGAGTTAACCATCCAGCATGGAACTAAAGCTGAAATAAATCTCACGCAGACAAGAAAGCAAATTGAAGAAAACGACGCTCTACTTGAAAAAATGGAAGCCGAAGTAGCAATAGCGAAAGAAAAGCATAAATTAGGAAAGATTAGTCAAGAGCAATTAGACGAACTAAAGAGTACTCTTGAGGACACAACCCGCGAATTCGAAGCTCAAAACGAGCAGCTTGAATTAATAGATGAAGTCCAAGAAGATATCCGAAAAAAGATGGATGCCGGCAACGTGCAGCTTGATAAGATGAGCGCCCACATATACGCCCTACAAAAAGACACTAAAGGCTGGATGATGACATTTGCGTTGCCTGCTGCTATGAAAGGCCTCGATAAAATGGATAGTTTAATAAGCGGCCCTTTTAATACAATTAAAAATACAATGATAGGCTTGGTTGTTAGCACACAGGCCGCTGAAAAAGGCTTTATGAGGGCAACAGGCGCCTCTGAAGAAATGGCTCGTAGCATTAGAGTTACTCATGAAGAATTGAGAGGCTATGGAGTAACGGCGGAATCAGCCGCCGCAACCAAGACCGCACTTTATAATACATTTACTGATTTCACTATGTCGTCTAATTCAATGCAAAAATCATTGGAGCACACGGGGGCCGTCTTAGGACAATTAGGCGTAGCAGAACAAGACTTCGCACAGGGGATCCAGAATTCAGTAAAAATGTTTGGACAGAGCGGGGAGGAAGCTGAAGCAACGTCAAGAGAGCTTGTTGCTCACGCAAAAGATCTTGGGGTTAGCGTAGGTGAACTCGCAACCAAATATGCGTCGATGGGCCCACAATTGGCTAAGTTTGGAGATCAAGGAACAAAAGCTTTTAAAGATCTCGCTCACATTTCTAAGATCACAGGCATGGAAATGGAAAAGGTTCTTGGCGTTGCTAATAAGTTTGATACGTTTGAAGACGCTGCTGGAATGGCTGGCAAGTTGAATGCAGCATTAGGCGGCAACTTTGTCAACGCTATGGACATGATGATGGAAACCGATCCTGCAGCCCGTTTTGGTATGGTTCGAGATTCTATTTTAGATGCTGGCCTATCCTTTGATGATATGAGCTACTATCAGAAGCAATTTTATACGGAATCGTTAGGATTGTCTGATGTGGGCGATCTAGCACAAATGCTTTCTGGAGATATGGAAGGCTTAAGTGGAGACATGGGCAAGAATAGCGAAGAGCTAATTGCAATGAAAGATGCGGCAAAAGCAAACCAGACTATGATGGAAAAATGGCAGGCCATGTTGGCAGAAGCATCGCCCATGCTTATGGGAATTATAGATGCCTTAACCGGATTTATAGGAAAATTGCAAGAAAACATTGGGGTTGTTAAGGCTGTTATACTTGGTATACTTGGGCTTAAAGCTGCCATAATTGTATTAAAAGGTGCAATGTTTGTTGCACAACTCGCCACGATAGCACTAAACCTGGCAAAAGCCCTTGGCCTCGGCTTGACCACTGCCCAAACAGCGGCGACGGGTTTGGGCACTGTGGCTTCAGGCGCTGACGCCGCAGCCAAAGGTTCACAAGCTGTAGCCACAGAAGGATTGGCTGCAGCGCAATTATCTCAAGCCACCTCTACTAAAGCAGTTGGTCGCGCCGGCAGTCTCACATGGCCAGTTGTTTTGGCAATGGGTGCTGCAATGTTGTTTCTTGGCGTTGGAATTGGTATAGCCGCTTTAGGCGTTGCTATTCTGATTAGATCATTTAGGGACATGGGAGTTGAAGCTATTGCAGCAGCGATTGCTCTTGGCATTTTAATGGTTCCATTTGTGGCGTTTATGATCTTAATGGGGGTTTTGGTTTATAGTGGAGTTGGTGAGATTGCAGCGCTTATTCTTCTAGCCATGGGTGTTTCTGTTTTGATGTTGGGAGGAGGTCTTTTCCTAGCAGCTGCCGGCCTTTCATTGCTGGTTTTGGCATTCACTGAGTTATTTGGTGTTTTGTCAATGGCAGAATTTTTTGCATTTGTTGTTATCTTGGTGGGCCTTTATTTAGCTTTCAGTATGCTCGGCGCCTTAGCTCCACTTGCGGCAGCAGGAATGCTGCTTTTTGCCGTTGGCATGTTGGCCATAGGAGTGGCATTAATGACCCTTATACCCACTATGTTGATTTTTACAATGTTTACAGATAGTATTGCGGCATTGGTAGAGCAGAAATCAGAACTAGCTGAAATTGCCACAGCATTTATGGCAATTGGAAAAGCTATTGAAGAAATACCTGCAGTAAAAACAGCTATTTTAACTACGCTTATGACTGCAACTGCGCCGGTTGCTATTGCGGCTGCAACCGCCGGCACAATCACTGGGACTGTAATGGGAGCCGTTGGCGCCACACCTGGCGCTCGTGGCGCTGCCGGTGCACCGGGCGCTACTCAGCCACATCACCACGCGCCGATGCTCAAGGATGTGAAGGTAGATATAACCCTTAATGCGCCAGATTTGGAAGCATTCTTAAGCGGCAAAACCAAAAGCACTCTCGGTAAAGCGTCATTTGCTGCAATTGCCGGCAAAGCAGTACCAGGATAAAGGAGAACAAATAAATGGCAGAAGATAAAGATCTTTATGATTTCTTTGGAAGTGATTTTAATTCTACGAAATATTTTGAAGGCGATAAAGTAGTAGTTGGCCCAGCCCAAAAAGTTACTTATTTTGTTGACGGCTCTGATGCTTATGCTAATTTAAATAAGCTATTTATTTCCTTTCAGCATGTGCCTACTGAAAAATCTGTGTTTTTTAAAGCGTTTATCACGGCTTTTAATGAGGCGTATAATTGTGATTGGTCGTCTGAAACGGTGTATGGTAGGGCTGATCCTATTTATATGTTCAAGCAGACACAAAGAAAAATTACACTAGCTTTTAAAATTCCTGCTGCTTCGACAAGTGAAGCATATGAAAATTTAGGAAAGGTGCAACAATTGGTTCAATTTTTGTATCCAAGTTATTCAGAGGTTGATAACGCCACAACTATTTCACAATCACCTCTTGTTAGAATGAAAGTTATGAACTTGCTTCGAAATACAAACGATAGATTTAATGAGATGGATAAAAATTATGGATATTCTGCCTTAGAAAGTGCAGATGTTACAGCCACCGGTGACGAACTTGTAGATTATTCTGGTTTACAAACTTGGCAATCACATGATGGTCTTTTAGGGGTTATAGACAATCTTGCAGTAAATCATAATTTAGAAGGCGATGATGGTGCGTTTGTTGTGGGTTCCAATGCTCTTCTGCCAAAATTTATAGATCTTAATTTAACTTTTTCGCCAATTCACGAACATCCATTGGGATGGGACGAAAATGGTATTTTTGCTGGTGACGAGGATAGAACAACAGGCACAGGCGCCTCAAAAACATTACAACAAAGATTGTGGCCATATGGTGTAAAACTTAAAGATCCATTAGAACTATATTCTGAGAACTCTACTGCAATAGATGAGGCACTTCTATTAGGTTCTAGTAACACTGATGTAAGAGAAGCATCTGAGGCAGCAATTGCCAATGCGGCCGCAGCTGAGGCTGGATTGTTATCTGGTTTAAGGGCAAAGATAACTGAAAGAAAACTGGAAAAAGCAGCAGAAAAAGCAGCAGAAGCAGCAACAGAGGTATTTGAATCTGAGGAATATGCTGCAGCCATGGCCGCGTTAGAGGATCTCTGATAGTTAATAAGGAACCAAATAAATGCCAAGATATAATAAATATAGAATATTAAACAATGCTAGCGATTATTATGCCCCTCTTAGAGAGAGTAGGGATGTTAAAAATATAAGGCACTATGAAACACCGCAGATTCATAATCCAACTTTGAGTCAGCGAGTCGCGCTTCTGACGACTACCCATATTTGGAAATATGGCGACAGATTTTATAAACTTGCAGATAAGCACTATAATGATGCCAGATTTTGGTGGGTAATAGCTTGGTATAATTCTGCTCCAACGGAAGCAAGTTTAATTACTGGTGATCCACTTGAAATTCCAGTAAACCTTGAAAAAGCTTTAAAAGTTTTAGGAATAGCATAAATGGCCACTGCTTCTTCTGAATTTATAGTTGCTATTCAGGCATGTGAAGGTGCTGAAGAAGCTGCAGCTGCGTTTGGTAACCAAGCGCCCGATTTGGTTACGAAAATACAAACTGCTATAGGTGAATATGATACTATTGCAAAAAAATGGAATAGTGCTTATAATGGTTCATCCACCAGTGACCAAGAGGCCGTTCGTGAAATGTGGCCTAATGGTACGGTGGTGGTATTGGGCGAGCAAATGTATGGAGCGTTCATCGGCTACTGTTCAACATTGAAAGAGGCAGATTGGGCCTCATCGGATCCCGCCACAGCTTCTAAAGTGGTCGCGCTTGTTGAATCATCTAACGGTAAAGCGAAAACTACTGCCTATGGTTCATATGATGGCTTTTTGAGTGGGGTAATGGGTCTCACTTCTACATCTGGCGGCAGCCAATACGGCACGCTTGATACTTATTTGGGCGTAGATGAAGGCCTTATTTACACTGTTGGAGACAAATTTTTTGAATCCGCCGGCGGATCCACCATTTCATGGCTGGTTGGTGGGGGCGTTTGGGGCTCAGCCCTTAACTGGGCCACCGGTGTGGACTCACAAGAAATAGTAGAAGATCTGGCACTAAGTGCAGCCGAGACAGCGGGCCTTGGCCAAGATACGGCTCTTGGAATTCTGTCTAAATCGATGGAGAATTTTAGTCAGGAGGATGCCGCCTCTCTTGTAGAAAAACATCAAGCGCTACAAGCGCTACAAGAAGAGCTATTAGGCCTTATGAATGCTTACAGTGAGATTATTGCTGAATGTAAAGAAGAAGCCATGGAAGAAGGTAGTAACTGGTTTGGCCAAGTGTGCGCAGACAGTGCCGACTTCATAACAGTCGCTTGCAAAGATTTGCCTTTGGTCGATATGCAGACCGACGCCGAAGCAGAAGCCGGCCGATTAAAGGCCAACGCTCTGGGATCCGGCCTTGGTATGGCCATGGCCGCAATGAATTTTGCTGGCGCTAGAAACCTTAAGGAACAGTGTTTTTTATTGGCAAAAATATTTGATTTGGCCGCATATAAAAAAGAAACAATTGAACCCAAGGCGCCCAAGAAGCTCCCTTATTATGAAAAGGTACCATTATCTGCTTCAGTTTCTAATGCTTGTATAATGGCAGAAGGAGAGTCATATGGATTTATAAATAGACTTACTCAATCTCCCAGTCAGGCTTATTTTTATGACATGCCAACTGATGTTATTTCAACCTTGCAGCCTGCAATACGGCTTTTTAAAGTTAACTTAGAAGAAGATGAGGAGTCGGGAGAAATTACAGAAACAGAACAAGAATATAAATTTGATTCGAATACGACTAGAGAGGATATAGAAAATCTTTTTTCTGAAAATGGCAAAAGGGGGTTTGGTGTTGGTATAAAAGATTTTTCTTTTACTTATGATGGAAATAACCCTTTTGCTGCTAAAAAAAGCATTAAAGCAAAGCTAACGATTTTTGCAAATAGTTTTGATGAACTATTGAGAGATCGTGGTGGGTATTCATACATTGAGCTAGCACTAAAAACAGGTAGCGGAAAAGGGGCCCTAGAAACATCATCTTTAACCGCCGAACAGTTGAAAACACGGAAGGCCAATTTAGAAAAACTAAATTTTAGACTTAAAGCAGTTTCAGGTTGGGCTTATCCCGGAGGTAAATTAACTTATAACGCTTATTCGGCAATTGATGCCATAAATGATTCATTCATAACAATAAATTTGACACCGACAACTCATGATTTTAATATAGATCAACAGGGCCGCGTTAATTTCGTAATACATTATCTAGCATATGTCGATGATGCCTTTGATCAACCAAAATATAATGTATTTTCAAAGATAGATGTTTCTATAGATACATATAAAAGAACATTGAGATATAAAACTCTTAAAAAAGAATGCAAGGCTTCAGAGCTTTCAGATATAAAAAAACAAGATTTAAAAGATGACGTTATAGATGCAGAAAAGAAAAGGAGTTTGTTATCAGTAATGGGCGCCCTTCTTTCTACCGATAAAATGAGATATATCAACATATCATATGATGATATATTGAAGTTTCAAACCGAAGGTCCATATGCGGAACTGAAAGGTGGCGCCAATGTTTCTAGTTTGATTTCAACCAGTGATGGAAGTGTCGGCAGTGTTGTTCAACAATTGTCAACTGTATATTCACAAGCTCTAGCGACCGCAAGAGCAGAAGGGGAAGAAGCCGCCCTTCAACTCTCTATGGCAGCTAATAATCCTACCATGAATAATATTCCGTTCTTTTATGTAAGTGATTTGATAGATGTTATTTTAGAGGGTATAGATGTCAATTTAGAGGAACTGCCGCAGAAGCTTAATGATGATCCCGATATAAAAAAGATGCTCAAAGACAAAGAAATCGCTCAGGAAGATTTAGACGAAGAAATTAAAGATCTCAAAAAATATTCTCTTAACTACAAAAAACTCAGAGTTCTTTTAGGTCCGCTAGAGATTGTTAATCCAAAGGAGAAATCAACGAGTAAGTTTGTAAATTTTGGAGACATTCCGATTTCTGCTAAATATTTTACTGAGTGGATAACGGAAAAGATGATTAAAAAGGAACAAAGCGTATATCCTTTAAGTCGGTTTTTAAATGATTTCTTTAATAATCTTATAAGAAACTTTCTCAATGATGGCGATTGTTTTGGCGAGACCGCTAAGCAAAAAACAGTACTAAACCAGGCAGTTTTGACTTCATACAAAAATCAAGATGGGTCGGGAAATGCTAGTAAATATGATGAAATTACGCAATACATGATCGGATCGTCAACGTATTCATCAAAAAATAAAAACGTTTGGTTATCACGGGCCCTTCTTGACCCGGCAAAAGGAGGCATGCCGCAACCAATATTAAATATTGCGGGTTCGAGAGGAACTCCATCGGCTAATGCTGGCCAAGAACGAGAAATAAATTATTTAGCTTTTTTTGCTGGTAGGTCACAACCAGCAGAATTGATGAATGGAATTCGAGAAGATGATGAAGCACGCGGGATATTTCATTATATTCTTGGAAAACCCACAGGTATTGTAAAATCAATTGATCTTTCTAAAACAGACGCTAAATATTTAAAAGAAGTTCGATTTGAACAAGAAGGATATGATGGGCTAGAACAGCTACGACAGCAATATGATATTAAAATAAAAACATATGCCAACGTCGGAGCGTTTCCAGGAGCATACATATATGTAGATCCACAAGGATTTGCTCCAAATTCAATAGTTGATGGTGTACCGTTTGATTTGACACAATTTGGAATAGGAGGTTATTGCATGATTATTCGGAATGAGACTACATTCGGCGCCGGCTCAGCAGAAACTACGTTAACAGCTAAATGGGTAGCATCCATTGGTGCTAAAACTACTCAAGATCCACCCGAAAAAGAGGAAAATGAAGATACGGAAGGCGCGATTAGTAGTAATCCTCTTTGCAGTGCTGGAAATAGAGAAGAAGCAGCTGCTGATGTGGGCTGGTTAGAATCAATAGTAGATTGGATTGGATTTGATGAGGATTCTGTAGCAGAAAAAGTAGAAGGAGCGCTCCCACTCTAATGTCACTTTTTTATGTCGAGTCAAATGATGAATCTGCTATGGAACTTTATCAGAAGAGAACAGTATACCGTGGTAGAGCGTCGGTCAGAGGATTGCCAAACTTTGTTGATTTTAATCTCGGAGAAAAGTATTTTTATGGCAGAGTTGATCGTCGTTTTATTCCCATTACTTATGGCGGCGGCGTACCATTAAAAGGACTTGACTCAGCGTTCTCAAAAACGTCCGGACTTAAAGCTGCTATTTTTGTTGCTAAGGCTTTTGAAGATTTAGCTCGTCAATTTAATAAATGTGCTTTAACAGGAAAAATCGATCCAAATGATCCATTTTTAAGTAATTTAGTAGCATATAAGGCGCATACGGATCCAGGTAAATTATATTACCAACACATGCAATCACATTTTACAGCAGTTGCTGCAGCGATTGTTGAAAAAAATATAGTAATTAGGAATTTTGATGATTTCATAAAAGAGTTAATGATTCTATTAGAAAAAAGCGCTCATTTAATTCCTTTCACTCAGACCGCTTACATGAAAAGTAAATTTTGCACAATGTTAGCTAACGCTTTAACAATTGAGATAGCAGATTTAGATGCTGCCAATGATCATGAAAAAATGTCTCAATTTATTGAAAGTCGTAACTGGGATTTTTATATAAATGCTTGTAATAGTTATGGATTTATGGTAGATCGAGCAATACCATGGAGATTAGTAGCCGATATTGCATCTGCGCCTATGCTTAAATATGCTACTGAATATGGTGTTGGTAGCACTAATTTGATTCTCGCAAAAATGTATATTGACACACATAAACTATATTATCCGAAATTTAAATTTTGGCTCCTGCAGTTATATAATAAGGTTAAATTACCAAGATACATGGTTACGGAAGAATGCAATAATAAAACAATATCTAAAATTGTCCAACCAGAGACGTATACTGCTGATTCGTTGCGCGCCCAATATCCAGAATCGTATTTTTTAGAGTTATATTGTAAAATAAGATTTTTGGAGGAAGAATCAAAATTTGAAGAGCATAAAAAAAACATTTTAATAGATGACACAATTGAATTATATCAATCTAGAAATTTAAATCGAGCTTTGCAAAAAATTGAAACAATTATCAACAAACCATTTGACTATAGAGGCTCATTGGGTTATAATATATTACAAAGGAAAGCTAGACGTGAAGCGGAGGAGCCTTGATATTTCAAACATTGGATGATAAATCCGAATGCGTGGGTGTATACGTCGATGGAAAATTATACTTTGACGAAGTCCCAACAAATTTAACAAAAACATGGAAACACACAGGGTCGATCACAGATCCTAATGTAGAATATGCTTGGCTGCGCTGCGGTGGGCAGTCGCTGAAACAAGCTTGTCCTGAAGAACTGATTGATGAATGGCGTCGGTTGCAGCGGCGTTTTGAGGCTTATCTAAAATCTTTTAGAATAGGTAAAATTAGCATGCGCGAGCATTGTTTCTACGATCTTGTGCCAAAGGACTTTTTACAGCAGTTTTGTGAAGTTAAAAATCAAATCACAGAGTATGTATTTGAAAACTACGAAAAACC